>OKVH01001236.1_pt1 | contig 12321 bp, 12 predicted proteins | sample 1604791 | NCBI WGS metagenome assembly OKVH01 (sample SAMN01760919, study PRJEB22395) | human gut metagenome | reverse complement strand
CGGCACCGGATACGGCGGGTATCAGTCGGCATATCAGGGGCCCTATCAGGGCAGCAGCCGCTATCAGCGGGTGCGTATGGCCATCAGCAGCGGCGATCTGAACCTGGCGGAGGAACTGCTGAACGCCCAGACCAACCACGACGCCGAGTGGAATTTCCTCAAGGGCGCGATCTGTTATCGCCGGGGCTGGCTGGACGAGGCGCGGCGGTATTATCAGACCGCCGTTACTATGGCGCCGGACAACCCGGAGTACCAGCGGGCGCTGGATATTCTGGAGGGCCGCGGCACGGCCTATCGCCCTGACGGGTATGGTAATGTGACCACCGGCACCTGCGGAAACAGCGACTGTCTGCGCCTGTGCGGCGCCACGCTGTGCTGCAACGCGCTGGGCGTGCCCGTTTGCTTCTGCTGAATTTGTACACAACAGGGGAGGGTTTCCCTGTTCTACTAAAATGAAGGAGTTGATCCCGTGGTCAAGAGTATGACCGGTTACGGCCGCGCCCGCGAGATGCGAAGCGGCAGAGATATCACCGTGGAGGTGCGGTCCGTCAACAACCGCTATCTGGACTGCACTGTGAAGCTGCCCCGCGCCTATATTTTTGCGGAGGACGCCATCAAGACACGCGTACAGAAGGCGATCTCCCGCGGCAAGGTGGATGTGTTCGTCACCATTGACACCTCTGCGGCGGATGTGGCGGTGGTGCAGGTGAACGAAGGGCTGGCGAAAGGGTACTATGACGCGCTGATGCATCTGAAGAACAGCTTTGCGCTGCCCGGCGATGTGACGCCGGAGGTGCTGGCCAGGTTCCCAGATGTGCTGACGGTCACCAAGGCGGAGGAGGATGTGGAGGCTATCGCCGCCGACATCTGCGCCGTGCTGGATGATGCGCTGGCGGCCTATAACACCATGCGTGCCGTGGAGGGTGAAAAGCTGGCGTTGGACGTTTCCTCCCGGGTGGATACCATTGAGGAGACCGTGAGTAAGGTGGAGGCGCAGTCGCCCCAGACGGTGGCGGCCTATCGCCAGCGGCTGGAAGCCAAGATGCAGGAGGTACTGCAGTCCACCACCATCGATGAGAGTCGTATCCTTACCGAGGCGGCTATCTTCGCTGATAAGGTGGCTGTGGACGAAGAAACGGTGCGCCTGCGAAGCCATATCGCCCAGTTGCGGGACATGCTGCAAAGCGGCGAGCCCGTGGGCCGAAAGCTGGATTTCCTGATCCAGGAGGTCAACCGCGAGTGCAACACCATCGGCTCCAAGTGCAACGATCTGACTGTGGCACGGGATGTGGTGAACATGAAGGCCGAGGTAGAGAAGATCCGCGAGCAGGTACAGAATATGGAGTAAGGAGGCCGGTATGCAGTTTATCAACATCGGCTTCGGCAACCTGGTGTCCGTCCAGCGGCTCATCGCCGTGGTCAGCCCGGACTCTGCCCCGGTAAAGCGCCTGGTGCAGGAATCCCGTGACCGTGGGATGCTTATCGACGCTACCTACGGCCGCAAGACGGCCTCGGTGCTCATTATGGACAGCGACCATGTGGTGCTGTCCGCCCTGGCGGCGGAGCGTCTGGCACCGCGCCTGGGATTGTCGGTAGAAGAATTGACAGAGGAGGATGAATGACCCTTGCATAAGATAGGAAAGACCTTTATTGTCTCCGGGCCCTCCGGTGTGGGTAAAAGCACCGTGCTGCACGCCCTGTTCCAGGGCCGTGATGACCTGTATTTCTCCGTATCCGCCACTACCCGCGCGCCCCGCGAGGGTGAGCAGGACGGCGTGGACTATCACTTCATCCAGGCGGATGCCTTCCGCGATATGATCGCCGCCGATGCCTTTCTGGAGTATGCCGAGTATGTGGGAAACTTCTATGGCACGCCCAAGATGTACGTGGACGACGCCATGGCCCGGGGCAAGGACGTGATATTGGATATCGAGCGCCAGGGCGCCGTGCAGGTGTGTGCCAAGCGGCCGGAGACGGTGCGTATTTTCATCGCTCCGCCCAGCTGGGATGAACTGGAGCGCCGCCTGACCGCCCGGGGGACCGATACGCCGGAGAAAATACAGAAGCGTCTGATCCGCGCCCAGGTGGAACTGGAGATGGCCGGCGACTATGACTATTTTGTGGTCAACGATACGGTAGAGAATGCCGTGAATGAGCTGCGGGCCATTATGTGCGCTGAGCACTGTAAACCAGCTGAGCGTATGTGCGCCATCCTCAGCGAAAAGTAAGTGTGTGAACCGACGCGGCCTGTCCGCGTATTTGGGCCGCCCCGCCTGGGCGCAGCCATACAAAACGAAAGGAATTGATCGTTATGTCTATGCTTTATCCCGCTATGAACAAGCTGACCGAGTACATCCCCAATCGCTACATGATGGTGAACGTGGTGGCACGCCGCGCCCGTCAGATCGCCGCCGAGGCCGAGGTCACCGGCGAGCCTCTGCCGGAGAAACCCGTGACGATGGCCATCGGCGAGGTGGCCGAGGGCAAGTACGTCAGCGACCCCGTTATCGAGGAAGACGAGGCCTGAGGTGGCGGTGATCGCCAAGGTGGCCGTACAGGCGGCTACCTACGCCATCGACAAGGCCTATGATTACCTGCTGCCGGAGGAAGTCGGCGGACAGGCGGGCTGCCGGGTGCTGGTGCCCTTCGGCCGCGGCAACCGGCTCACAGAGGCGATGATCCTCTCCCTGCATCAGGCGGTGCCGGACAAGCCGCTGAAGGCGGTCCGATCCCTACTGGATGAAGAGCCGGTTATCACGGAAAGGGAGCTGCGGCTGGCGCTGTGGATGACACGCCGGTACTTCTGCACATTTTATGACGCGCTGCGTACCGTGTTGCCTGCCGCCGTATGGTATCATTACCGGGAGACTTGGTCCCTGGCACAGCCGCCGCTGGTGCCCACACGACAGGAGGCAGCGGTATGCCACCTTTTGCAGGATGGCCCGCTGACCACGGATAAGCTGCGTCAGGCGCTGGGCGACGATGTTGAGCCGCTGCTGCGCCGCATGGCCAAATCGGGTGCACTGCACTGCAAAAAGGAGCAGAGCCGCAAGGTACGCGACAAGGTGGTGCTGTTCGCCCGTCTCGCCGTTCCTGCTGAAGAGGCGTTGGCTCTGGCCGGTAAGTCCCAGCGGCGGCGCGAGGCAGTGACGTTTCTGGCTCAAAACGGCGAGACGGCACTGCACGATGTGATATATTTCACCGGCGTATCCCGCCAGACACTGAACGCCCTGGAGAAGTTTGGGGCGGTGGCGTACCGGGAGCAAGAGGAATACCGAATATCTGAAAAACAATACACTGTAAAGGCGGAAGAATTGACGCTGAACGACCAACAGCAGCACGTCTGTGACACGCTGCTGGCCCAGGTGCGGACGGAGACGCCCGGCGTCACGCTGCTGCGCGGCGTTACCGGCAGCGGCAAGACGGTGGTGTATATCCGGCTGGTGCAGGAGCTGCTGAAAATGGGCAGATCTGTGATGATCCTGGTGCCGGAGATCGCCCTGACGCCCCAGATGATGGCGCAGTTCACCGCGTATTTCGGCCACGAGGTGGCGCTGCTGCACAGCGGTTTGCGGATGACGGAACGCTATGATCAGTTCAAGCGGCTGCGCCGGGGCGAGGCCCATATCGTGCTGGGTACCCGGTCGGCGGTGTTTGCACCGCTGGAAAATTTGGGCCTCATCATCATGGATGAGGAGCAGGAGGGCTCCTATCAATCGGAAAACGCCCCTTGCTATCATGCACGGGATGTGGCAAAATACCGCTGCGCCGCCGAGGGTGCGCGGCTGCTGCTGGGCTCTGCCACGCCCACGGTGGAGACGTTTTACCACGCGCAGCAGGGTGAGTACGATCTGCTGGAGTTGACGGAGCGTTACAACCGCCGCGCTCTGCCCGAGGTCCGCATCGCCGATCTGCGGCAGGAGCTGCGTGCCGGAAACAGCACCGTTATCAGCCGCCCACTGCAGGAGGAACTGGCAAAAAACATCGCTGCGGGGGAGCAGAGCATCCTATTCCTGAACCGCAGGGGCAGCAGCCGCCAACTGCTGTGTCCCCAGTGCGGCTATGTGCCGGAGTGCCCGCGGTGCAGTGTATACCTGACATACCACAGCGCCAATGACCGGCTGATGTGCCACTACTGCGGTTATTCACACGCTGCGCCGACGGTGTGCCCGGAGTGCGGCGGCACACTGAAGCATATCGGCTTTGGTACCCAGCGGGTGGAGGAGGAGCTGCATGAGCTGTTCCCGGGAGTCGAGGTGCTGCGGATGGATGCGGACACCGTATCCGTGGGACATGAGGCACTGCTGAAGGAATTTGAGGAGAGGCAGATCCCCATTCTGCTGGGCACCCAGATGGTGGCCAAGGGGCTGGATTTTGCCAATGTGACGCTGGTGGGTGTGCTCAGCGCCGACCTGTCCCTATATGTGGATCATTACCGGGCGGCGGAGAGGACCTTCAATCTGTTGACACAGGTGGTTGGCCGTGCGGGCCGAGGCGACAAGGCCGGGCGGGCTGTGATACAGACCTACACACCGGAGAATGATGTGATACAGGCGGCGGCCGCCCAGGACTATCAGAGGTTTTACGACGCCGAGATCACGCTGCGCCGCCTGCGGCAGGACCCGCCCTTTGCAGATCAGTTCACCGTTACGGTGACGGGACCGGAGGAGACGCCGGTACGTCGGGCCATCGAGCTGCTGCGGCAGGGGATCGGGAATGCGGCGAAGAAGCCTCCCTACGACACGCTGGGGATACAGGTCATCGGGCCTGCGCCGGCGCCGGTGGTGAAGGTCAATGGCGTGTACCGCTATCGCTTGTTGGTATTAGGAAAAAATACCGCGCCGGTGCGGGAGCTGCTGGCGGGTTTCATGCGGGCTTTTGTCCAACGGCCGGAAAACCGAAGACTGCATATTTATACGGACTGCGATAAAATGGATTAGATCCAGGAAATACGAGGTAAGATTATGGCTTTACGAAAGATCGCGTTGGAGGGCGAGGCGTGCCTGAGCAAGGTGTGCCGCCCGGTTACAGATTTTAACAGCCGGCTGCATACGCTGCTGGACGATCTGGCCGATACGCTGGCCGACTCCGGCGGCGTGGGTCTGGCCGCGCCCCAGGTGGGCGTACTGCGCCGGGTGTGCGTGGTGCTGGACGAGGAGGATCAGCTGATCGAGCTGGTGAACCCGGAGATCATCTACACCGAGGGAGAACAGACCGGGCTGGAGGGCTGCTTGAGCGTTCCCGGGAAATACGGCGTGGTAACGCGGCCTGAGATGGTGCGTGTCCGTGCCCAGGACCGGGACGGTCAGTGGTTCGAGGTCGAAGACGAGGGCCTGACGGCCCGGTGCTTCTGCCATGAGATCGAGCACCTGGATGGTCATCTGTTTGTGGAGCATACCGACCGGCTCATGGAGGGTGAGGAGCTGCAAAAGTGGCTGGAGGCGCACGCCGACGAGTACGAGATCGAGGAAGAAGAGGACAAGTAATGCGTATTCTGTTTATGGGAACGCCGGATTTTGCCGTGGCGTCCCTCAAACGGCTGGTGGCCGACGGACACGACATCTGCGGTGTGTTCACCCAGCCGGACAAGCCGAAGAACCGCGGCATGAAATTGATCGCGCCGCCGGTGAAGGAATATGCCCTGACGCAGGGGCTGCACGTATACCAGCCGCTGAAAATGAAGGACGGTACGGCGTTGGAGCTGGTGCGGTCTCTTGCTCCCGAACTGATCGTGGTGGCAGCCTACGGCCGTATCCTGCCGGAGGACATCCTGAACACGCCAAAGTACGGTGCCATCAACGTACACTCCTCCATCCTGCCGAAGTACCGGGGCGCGGCGCCCATCAACTGGGCGATTCTCAACGGCGACACGGTGACAGGCGTATCCATTATGTATATGGCGCCGGAGCTGGATGCGGGAGATGTGATACTGTGCCGCGAGACGGCCATCGATCCGGACGAGGACGCGGTGGCGCTGACGGCGCGGCTGGCGGAGCTTGGCGCGGAAGCGCTGCATGAGGCCATCGGGCAGATCGAATGCGGCACCGTTACCCGGACGGCGCAGGATCACGCGGCGCACACCTACGCGCCCATGCTGGATAAAAGCCTCTCGCCGATGGATTTCTCCCGGTCGGCGCAGCAGCTGCACGATCAGGTGCGGGGCCTGGTGCCCTGGCCCAGTGCGTCCATGGTGCTGGCAGGCAAGCCGGTCAAGGTCCACCGCACCGCGGTAGGCGGAGAGACCTCCGCCCCGGCGGGCAGCGTGGTGGAGGCGGACAAAAACGGCCTGGCCATTGCCTGCGGCGACGGCAGACTGCTGCGTGTTCTTGAATTGCAGGGCGAGGGCGGCAAGCGCATGGCAGCGGCGGATTATCTGCGGGGCCATCCGGTTCCGCTGGGCCTGTGACGCCCCGTGACGCGCGGGACGCGGCGCTGGAGGCGCTGCTGCAGATGGAGCGCCGGGGCGCGTGGTCTGACGGCAGCCTGAAGCGTATCGCGGCCCAGTCCGGGCTGGAGGCCCGGGACACGGCGCTGTGTACCCGGATGACCTACGGCGTGGTGCAGAACCGGACACTGCTGGACTACTATATCGACCATTGGTGTACGCAGAAGGCTGCCCGGCTGGAACCGGTGGTGGCCTGCCTGCTGCGTTTGGGTATATATCAGATACTGTTCATGGAGAAGGTGCCCGACCGGGCTGCTGTTCACGAGACAGTAGAGCTGACAAAACGCCGGGGCAAGGCTCGCGCCGCAGGCATGATCAATGCGGTGCTGCGGAAATGTGCGTCAAGCAAAAATACTTTACCGCCATTGCCGCAGAATGGTTTTGTTTCCAAAGCAGCGGTGCAGTACAGCCATCCCAGGTGGTTGGTGGAGCGCTTGACGGCTTTGGTCGGCGAGCAGGAGGCCGAGGCGTTCCTGCGGTTGGATAACGAGCCTGTTCCCACGGTGATACAGGCCAATCCGCTGAAGACCACGCCGGCGGAGCTGGAAAATGCGCTGCGATCGGACGGTGTCCGTCTGGTGCCGCACCCTTGGCTGGAGGGCTGCTTTGAAGTCACCGGTACCGGTGATTTGGAGCGCCTGTCCGCCTTTGCGTCGGGACGCTGCACGGTGCAGGATGCCGCGGCGCGTTTGGCGGCCATTGCCGCCGGACCGAAGCCCGGCGACCGGGTGCTGGATGTGTGCGCCGCCCCTGGCGGCAAATCCTTCGCCATGGCCATGCAGATGGAGAACCGGGGCGATATCCTCTCCTGTGACATTCACCCCCACAAGCTGAAGCTCATCGAAAACGGTGCGGCACGGCTGGGGATCACTATCATCCGCACAGCGCTGGCCGATGGGCGGGAGCGTCACGCCGGCTGGGTGGAGCAGGCCGATGTGGTGCTGGCTGATGTGCCGTGCTCCGGCCTGGGCATTATCCGGAAGAAACCGGATATCCGCTGGAAGGATCCGGCGCAGCTGGCACAGCTGCCCGCCGTCCAGCTGTCGATATTGAACAACGTGTCCGCCTACGTCCGTCCCGGCGGCGTGCTGGTGTATGCCACCTGCACCGTCCTGCCGGAGGAAAACGGCGGCGTGGTGTCGGCCTTTTTGGACGTACACCCGGACTTTGCGAAAGAGGAATTTACCCTGCCCGGTATCGGAAGCTGTCCCGGTGATGTGACACTGTGGCCCCAGCGGACCGGCACCGATGGATTTTACATCTGCCGTATGCGCCGCAGGGGATAACGTCAAGGAGCGAATCGCATGACCGACATCAAATCCATGACCGAGCGTCAGCTGGCTGACTTTTTTAAGAATATGGGACAGCCGGCTTTCCGTGCCAAGCAGGTATTCACCTGGCTGCACCGTGGCGTGCGCTCCTTTGACGAGATGACCGACTTGTCCAAGCCGCTGCGTGCCCAGCTGGCCGAGACGTGCTTCATTACAGCGCCGACCGTGGCCCGGAAGCAGACCTCGAAGCTGGACGGGACCGTTAAATATTTGTGGGAGCTGGCCGACGGCAACTGCATCGAGACAGTCCTCATGCAGTACCACCACGGCAACACCGTGTGTATCTCCTCTCAGGTGGGCTGCCGTATGGGCTGCGCCTTCTGCGCCAGCACCATCGCCGGCAAGGTCCGGGACCTGCGACCATCTGAGCTGCTGGACCAGGTGTTGTTTACCCAGCTGGACAGCGGCCTGCCTGTTTCCAACATCGTGCTCATGGGTATCGGCGAGCCGTTGGACAACATGGACAATGTGCTGCGCTTTCTGGAGCTGGTCAACAGCCCCCACGGGATGAACATCGGTATGCGGCACATCAGTCTGTCTACCTGCGGCGTGGTGCCGGGGATCGACGCGCTGGCGGAGCGGCAGCTTCAATTAACGCTGTCTGTCTCCCTTCACGCGCCGGACAGCGAGACCCGCAGCCGCATTATGCCGGTGAACCGGGCGTATGATGTAGAGACGCTGTTTGCCGCCTGCCACAGATACTTCCAAAAGACCGGGCGGCGCATCAGCTTTGAGTATGCCATGATCGACGGCGTCAACGACCACGACTGGCAGGCGGAGCTGATCGCGAAAAAGCTGAAGGGTATGCCGGGCCACGTGAACCTGATACCCCTGAACGACGTGGTGGAGAGCCCGTATAAGCCCAGCAGACGCATCGGCGCATTCCAGCAGAAGCTGGAGAGTTTGGGCGTTACCGCCACGGTCCGCAGAAGCCTGGGCGGCGATATCGACGCCTCCTGCGGCCAGCTGCGGCGGAAGGAACTGCAGGAACGCGGCCAACTGTGAGACATGGACTCTTTACGGAATAAAGGATGTGAGCGACTATGAAAATGTGGGGGATCACCAATACCGGGTTGGTGCGGAGCGAGAATCAGGACGCCTACGCCGTGTTCGAGGCCGACGCATTCCACGCGGCCGTGGTGTGCGACGGTATGGGCGGCACCAACGGCGGACAGGTGGCCAGTGCCATCGCCGTAGCCCGGTTCGAAAAGGAGCTGCGCGACAGCCTGCGGGACGATATGGACATCCCGCAGCTGCGGCAGGCAATGCTCAGCGCTATCGCCTGCGCCAATGACGCCATCCGGCAGGAGGCGGCGCGGAACGCGGAGTACCAGCACATGGGTACCACGCTGGTGTGCGCCGTGGCCCGGTCCGACATGGCGATTATCGGCAACATTGGCGACAGCCGTGCCTATCACATCACGCCGGAGGGAATTTTCCAGATATCCCGCGACCACTCGGTGGTGGAGAATATGGTGGCCAAGGGCGATCTGACGCCGCTGGAGGCCAGAACACACCCCAATCGCAATCTCATCACCCGGGCGCTGGGCCCGGACATCCACGCCAAGGCGGATACCTTTGAGCTGCCCTGGCACAAGGACGAGTTCCTGCTGCTCTGTTCCGACGGACTGGTGAACACCGTCTCGGATCAGGAGATGCTGTTTGAGGTCCTCCACGACGGGGACGTAAATGAATGTCTTGACCATTTGCTGCAAATATCGCTTCAGCGGGGCGCACCGGACAACATCACGGCAGTGCTGCTGCTGAACGAGGAAGGGAGATGACCACATGGATCAGTATATCGGAAAAATGCTGGACGATCGCTACGAAATACTGGAGCTGATCGGCTCCGGCGGTATGGCCAATGTCTATAAGGCCCGGTGCCACCGGCTGAATCGCCTTGTGGCCATCAAGATACTGAAAAGCGACCTGGCGGACAACGCGGATTTCCGCCGCCGGTTCCACGATGAGTCCCAGGCGGTAGCGCAGCTGAGCCACGCCAACATCGTGTCGGTGTATGACGTGTCCACCAATCCGGACCGGGAATACATCGTCATGGAGCTGATCGACGGCATCACGCTGAAGCAGTATATGGAGCGCCGTGGCCGCATGGACTGGCGGGAGTCGCTGCATTTCATCACCCAGATCATGCGGGGCCTGAGCCACGCCCACAGCCGGGGCATCATCCACCGGGACATCAGCCCCGACAATATTTTCATTGCCAATGAAAATGAACATGAACAAGGTGATCATAAACGGCGCCATATACTTGCGTCCCTTCATCCCCAAAGTCTCTTCCATCAATCCGTTTAGGAAATCAATAAAAAACTCCATTCCGTTTTGCAAGCCACTTGGAACCAGCTTCGGATTTCTAGAAGCAATAAAGAACAGTAGAAACACGATCGCCATTGTAATCCATGTCATATACATGGTTTGCATATGTATTACAACTCCTGGCGCCCATTCCTGCGCAAAATAATGAATTATCTCATTTGCGTTCTCAGCTTCTTTAGCCATAGCAGCTGCTTCTGTTCCCATTCTCTCACACTCCTTTCTTCACGCCCTGCTTTTTATTGAGCTGGTACGCGATAAATATTAGATTAAATATTAAAAATATATGTATCAGCAGAAACCCCATGCATACACCAAAAACATGGTATTTCAACTTTAACATCACAATAACTAAAGCACCGGCTGTTATTCTTCTGACCCAACGAAAGCGCTTCATGGTTTTAAGCGCCGCTTCTGGCTCTCCCTGCGGCAGTGAACGCTGAATCCCCACAAACATAATCAACGTATCCAATAGCCCAACTGCACCGCCTAAAGCAAGCCCGGAAGCCAGCTCCTGATAACCCGCCATTTTCACGGCAAGAGCTACTGCAAAAGATGCAATAGCCAATCTTGTCAGAACTTTTTTATACCCCATTGTTACTAAAGGGGTGAAGTCAATCATTTTCATCAGTTTTTACTACCTCATAAAACTGTCCGGCTTCAACTAAATATAAAAACAAAATAGGCATTTTGGAAAAAATCAAGAATAAATCATAATAATTTTAATATTTTTCACAATTTTTGTCTATCTTAATTAGGACTGAATTCAGATAAAATTTTGATGTCATAACCATTTTCATGCAAAATCTTTCTGATGATCCGCTCGCAGGCCCTGCCATCACCATACGGATTAGCAGCTTCAGCCATACTTTGATAATATTTACTATCATCCAACAACAGACTTGTTTCTCTCAATACATCATCATAAGCAGTGCCAACAAGCTTTACAGTACCTGCATCAACCGCTTCAGGACGCTCCGTAGTATCACGAAGAACTAATACAGGTTTGCCAAGGGCAGGAGCTTCTTCCTGAATCCCCCCGCTGTCAGTCAGCACAATATCTACCTTCGCCATCAAATTGGCAAAAGGTTCATAATCCAATGGCTCAATCAAATGCACCTGCGCAAGCTTACCCAATTCTTCATCAACAATTTCTCTTACTTTAGGATTTTTATGGACCGGAAAAATTGCTTCAACATCAGGATGATTTTCTAAAACCTTTCGCAGAGCCTGATAAACATGACGCATCGGTTCACCTAAATTTTCGCGGCGGTGCGTTGTAACTAAAATCAGGCGTTTTCCTCCTGCAAGAGCTTTCTGCAATCCAGAGTCCGTAAACCGGTAATCAGCTTTAACTGTAGTCTGCAACGCATCAATTACCGTATTACCAGTCACTACGATTGCCGCCGGATCAATATTTTCTTTCAGCAAATTATTCTTACTGGTAGAGGTAGGAGCAAAATGTATATCAGCAATGGCTCCAGTAAGTTTACGATTCATTTCTTCAGGATACGGAGAAAATTTGTTTCCTGTCCGCAGTCCGGCTTCTACATGCCCCACTGGAATCTGGGCATAAAAAGATGCCAAAGCCCCGACAAAGGTCGTAGTTGTATCACCATGCACCAGCACCATATCAGGCTGTGCCTCTGCCAATACGTCCTTTAATCCTGCCAAAGCCCGGCCAGTAACGTCATATAAAGTTTGTCCAGCGGTCATGATATTCAAATCATAATCCGGCTTTATTGCAAATAACTGCAGCACTTGGTCCAACATTTCGCGGTGCTGCGCCGTCACAGCTACGATTGGTTCAATAAAATCAGGGTATTTCTGCATTTCCAAAACTAACGGACACATTTTGATTGCTTCCGGACGCGTACCGAAAACTGTCATTAGCTTGATTTTTTTCACGACTTCGTCTCCCAACTATTCAATACGGTATGCAATGGATTACCAAATCAGCTCACTGAGATTAATAATTAACGATCGTTCAAAATACCTATCTTTTTCGCACCGAAAACTACGGCTGTAATAATAAGCGCTATAATTATTGCCGCATAATAACCGCCAACCTCGGTCAGCAATACTGCAGCAATACCAAGTATAGCACTGATGATATACATCAGTAAAACAGCCTGACGCTGCGTCATTCCCATTGCCAGCAGTCGATGGTGCAGGTGTCCTTTATCCGGCTGGAAAATTGGTCTGCCATTCGTG
>OKVH01001235.1_pt1 | contig 12335 bp, 10 predicted proteins | sample 1604791 | NCBI WGS metagenome assembly OKVH01 (sample SAMN01760919, study PRJEB22395) | human gut metagenome | reverse complement strand
CAGTGAACAGGAAGAATGGCAGGCTGCCTTTGAGGCAAATACCTTGTCTCAACCCTTGACAGAGGACAATCGTCAAGCCTTGGTAGAGCTGCAAAAACGTCAAGAACAAGTTGAAAAAATGATTCAGACTCTGGAGCCTTATATGCCTGAGAAAAAGGCCCTGCAAGCTCTGAAGGAAGAACCCTTAAGCTTGTCTTTTGATGACTTGCAGGCCCACGGGATGATTCGAGATGAGGATCTTCTATTGACCAAGTTGAAACGCCAATTGCGCGTGTTAGACAAGGCTCGTCAGAAGATTGCGGATGCAAAGGGAGAGATCGAACGCTTAGAAAAATGGCGACCGTTAGAAGTGACGCCAGCTGCTCTCGCTACTTTTCACTATGTGCATGGCTTGATCGGGACGATCCCAAATAGCGATACAGACGCTGTTCGCTCTTCCTTAAAAGCTCATCCTGAGCTGGAGTTAGAGGAAGTCTTTACGTCTGAAACCGAACACGGCTATGTCATCTTGTATCGTTCGGGAGATCGTGTAGCTGTTCAGGAGCTTCTAGAAGATCATGGGTTCAAAGAATTGGACTATGAAGAAGAGCAGGTCCCGGCCGCCTACTTGGATCGCCTAGAAGGGGAAATCAAAGAGCAAGAAGCTGTAGTTGCAGCAACCCTAGCCGAGTTACAAAACTCCCAGAAGGAACTGGACCAGCTCAAGTACCAGATGGATTACTTGCTGAGTTTGGGAGCTCGTGAGGAAGCTAAGTCGCTTCTTGCTAGTACGCAAAGCTTGGTAGCCCTAGAGGGTTGGATTGAAACCTCCCAAGTGGCCTCATTGCGAGACTTCTTGCAAGAAGGTTTTGGTTCTCGAGTCTTACTAGAGACACGCGATGTGACGGAAAAAGATTGGGATGACGTTCCGATCCAGTTGCGAAATAATGCCTTGGTAGAACCCTTTGAATTAGTCACAGAGATGTACGCCCTGCCTAGGTATTACGAGAAAGATCCGACACCGATCGTTTCTCTCTTCTACTTTGTTTTCTTTGGCATGATGGTTGCAGATATCGGTTATGGACTGTTGCTAACGGTAGCGACAGGCTTTGCCCTTAAAGCCTTTAAGCTCAAGCCTAGTACAGCCAAGAACCTTCGTTTCTTCAGCCTCCTTGGAATTTCAGTTGCCCTTTGGGGTGTGGTCTATGGCTCTTTCTTTGGATTTGAGATGCCTTTTGCCCTGATCAGTACGACCAGCAACGCCATGACCATCCTGATCCTCTCAGTGGTCTTTGGTTTTATCACCGTCTTAGTGGGCCTCTTCCTAGGAGGAATGAAAAATGTTCGCCTCAAAGACTACACCGAAGCCTATAATGCTGGCTTTGCTTGGGTCTTGATCCTACTTGGTTTAATGCTTCTAGCAGTAGGCAATATCTTGCCAGGGATGAGCCTTCTAGTTCCGATCGGCAAGTGGCTGGCTATTTTAAACGCCATTGGGATCTTGATTGTTTCCATTGTCAGTGCCAAGAAGTTATCCGGTCTAGCATCTGGTCTCTTTAACCTCTACAATGTCAGTGGGTACGTCGGAGACTTGGTCAGCTTCACCCGTTTGATGGCCCTGGGCTTGTCTGGAGCTAGTATCGGTTCAGCCTTTAACCTGATTGTCAATCTTTTCCCACCGCTTGGACGGTTTACGGTAGGGCTTCTGCTCTTTATCGTCCTACATGCCATTAATATGTTCCTGTCCTTCTTGTCAGGATATGTGCATGGAGCCCGTTTGATCTTTGTGGAGTTCTTCGGTAAGTTCTACGAAGGAGGAGGCAAGCCATTTCGGCCTCTCAAACCTTCTGAACGCTATATTAAAACAAAAAAATAAGTATTATCTTTAATAAATAGGAGTATATTCATGGAATCTTTAGCATCATATTTTTCAGCCCATGGGGGCGCCTTCTTTGCAGCATTTGGTGTGGCGATCGCCGTTGCACTTAGTGGAATGGGATCTGCCCTTGGGGTTGGTAAAACGGGTCAAGCAGCAGCAGCGCTCTTGAAAGAACAACCTGAAAAATTTGCCCAAGCCTTGATTTTGCAATTGTTGCCAGGTACACAAGGTTTGTACGGTTTCGTTATCGGGATCTTGATCTGGTTGCAAATTAAGCCAGATATGCCACTTGAAACAGGGGTTGCTTACTTCTTTACAGCTCTTCCAGTTGCGATCGTTGGTTATTTCTCAGCAAAACACCAAGGAAATGTTGCGACAGCAGGGATGCAAATCTTGGCCAAACGCCCTGAAGACATGATGAAAGGGGTTATCCTTGCGGCCATGGTTGAAACCTACGCCATCTTGGCCTTCGTTGTGTCCTTCCTATTGACCCTACGCGTCGGCTAAGAGCTAGCTTTGATGGATTCGCCTTTCGAGGCGAAAAACACAAGACGCATGCAATAGGAGAAAAACGATATGGATGAACAAACCCAATTAAAGGATTCGATCTTGGCCCAAGCCCATGAAAAAGGGCGTAAACTCTTAGAAGAGGCCAAGGAAACCATCCTAAAAGAAGAGACTGCGCAAGAAGAGCGTTTGATTCAAGATAAACTCAATCAACGCTCCGAGCAGCTCAAGCGGATTCAACGTCAATTGCAACGTGAAACCCAACAAATCGAAAATAAAAAACGCCAATCAACCCTTGTCACCAAGCAACGCGTCTTAAAGGATCTCTTTGCAGATGCTTATGAAGCGATGGTGGCTTGGCCCCTTGAAAAGGAAATGCAGTTTGTAGATGCGGTCTTAGATCACTATCAGGGACAAGTTGTGACCCTGACCTTCGGTGCGGTGAGTGCTAGCAAATTTGATTCAGCAGCTCTCGAGAGATTGAAGCAGACGCATCAGAATGTGACAGTTGCAGATGCAACGATCCCAGCTCAAGCAGGATTTGTCTTGTCGGTTGGGAAGATTGATGACAACTATCTCTACCGTGATTTGGTGGATTCCATTTGGGAGCAAGAAAGCTACCAGATGGCAGCCAGCATTTTCACAGATGAAGAGAACTAGGAGGTTGCAATGAGCGAACGGACCTATTCTCAAGTCAATACAGGAATCAGCGTACGTGAGGCTAGTTTTGTCAGTCCCAGTCAGTTCGAGCAGTTGCTCGCAAGTCCCTCCAGCGAGAGTCGAGAAGGCTTGCTACAAGGGACGCCTTATGCTTTAGACAGCCACGAGATCAAGGATTTATCAGCCCTTGAAGCCCGCCTGATGACAGCCTTGTTGGCAGAATACCAATGGGCTTTTGAGGTAAGCCCTCAGTCAGATCTGGTTAGCCTGTTTACCTTGAAATACACCTATCATAATCTCAAGGTTTATCTAAAACACAAGGCGACAGAGCGCAAGTTAGGGCACTTATTGATCCCTATCGGTCCTTATTCTCTCGATGTGCTCGAGCATTTGGTGGCGACCTTTTCTGCGGAGCATTGTCCGGCTTTTATGGCGGAAGAAGTAGCTGCAACCTGGCAAGAATTCCAAGATTATCAGGACTTGCGGGTTCTCGAAATCGGGATGGATTTAGCTTATTTTAAACACCTGAGATACTTAGGGGACAGCCTAGATCATCCGATTCTGAAGCAGTTGGTGGACGTGACCATTGACTTTTACAATGCGATTACAGTTAAGCGGGCCTTGGATCAGCAAAAACCGCATAGCTTTATGCACCAATTACTTTCAGATGAAGGAAGCCTCAGTGCCCATCAGGTGATCGACCTGCTAGAATCGGGTCAGTGGTTGACCTGGTTTTATCAAGTCAATCCGCTGGAGTACGATCTCGCCTTAGAGAATTATGAAGAAAAGATGCGCACCGGTCAACTCAAGACCGTAGAGTTGGAGTATTTAGAAAGTTTGGTGAAATTCAGTCTTCTAGACGCTGGCCGTTTTGAAGTCGATGGACCACTCCCTCTTGTTCGTTATCTTTACGGAAAAGAGTTAGAGGTGACCAACCTTCGTTTGGTCCTCTCTGGTTTGGACAATGGTTTTCCGCTAGCAGAAATCAAAGAAAGGATGAGACCGATTTATGGACAAACAGACCTATAAGATCGCCGTTGTGGGCAATCGGGACGCCATCCTTCCTTTTCGCCTGATTGGCTTTCAAACCTATCCGATCACAGAGCCGCAAGAAGCGATCAATACCTTGCGAAAACTCAGTCGGGAAAACTTCGGGATTATCTACCTGACAGAGGATATTGCTCAGGCCATTCCAGAAACAGTGGCTTTTTACGACCAGCAGCTGACACCAGCCTTGATTCTTATCCCGACCCATAGAGGGACTACAGGACTGGGCCAACAGCGGATTCGTGATAATGTCGAAAAAGCAGTAGGACAGGATATTTTATGAGAACAAATGAATTTGGTCAAGCGATTGGCGATGCACTGCCGGAGTTTACACCGGGGCGCTTGCCAGCTATTGAGCGGATCGAAGGTCGCTATACCGTGATCGAGCGCCTGTCAAAAGAAAAACATGGAGCAGATCTTTATCAGGTTTACGGGCCGGCCTCTCCAGCAGCGATGTGGACCTTTCTATTTAAAGGTCCTGCCCGCAATGAAGAGGAGTGGGACCGCTTATTAGATGATCTCATGACAGCCCAAGGTCGCTTTTACTATGCGATTGTAGACAAAGATTCAGGCAAGGCTTTGGGGACATTCTCTCTCATGCGGATCGATCAAGCCAACCGGGTGATCGAAGTCGGAGCAGTGACCTACTCACCAACGCTCCAGAAGACTCGCATGGCAACCGAAGCCCAGTATCTATTAGCGCGCTACGTGTTTGAAGATTAAGGCTCCCGCCGCTATGAGTGGAAATGCGATGCCTTAAACCAAGCATCTCGCAAAGCAGCTGAGCGCTTAGGGTTCACCTATGAAGGCTGTTTCCGTCAGGCTGTTGTTTATAAAGGTCGGACCCGTGATACAGACTGGTTGTCTATCATTGACCAAGAATGGCCAGCTATCAAGCAGCGGCTAGAAGCCTGGTTGGATCCAAGCAATTTCGATGCCAATGGCCAACAAAAGCAATCTCTAAGAGAGATAGCACAAAAGTAAAACAAAGAAACAAAGGATTCCCAGGAGGAATACATGACTCAAGGAAAAATTATCAAAGTTTCCGGTCCCTTGGTGGTTGCATCAGGGATGCAGGAGGCCAATATTCAAGATATTTGCCGGGTCGGCGATCTTGGTTTGATTGGCGAAATTATTGAGATGCGGCGGGACGAAGCCTCTATCCAAGTATATGAAGAAACGTCTGGAGTTGGTCCAGGAGAACCAGTTGTAACAACCGGAGCTCCCCTTTCTGTTGAATTGGGACCAGGCTTGATCTCTCAGATGTTTGACGGGATCCAACGCCCCTTGGAACGCTTCCAAGAAGTGACTGCCAGTGACTTTTTGGTTCGTGGGGTGCAAGTTCCAAATCTAGATCGTGACACCAAATGGGCCTTTGAACCAAGCGTGACAGAAGGAACAGAGGTGGTTGCAGGAGACATCGTCGGTACCGTTCAAGAGACCAATATGGTGGAGCACCGCATCATGGTGCCCTTTGGTGTGAGTGGACGTGTGACCAAGATCGCAGCAGGTTCTTACACAGTAGAAGAGCCGGTTTATGAGATCGAGCGGGCAGATGGTAGCCTCTTTACTGGTACTTTGATGCAAAAATGGCCGGTTCGTCGAGGCCGTCCCTTTGCACAAAAACTCATTCCAGTAGAGCCTTTGGTCACGGGTCAACGGGTCATCGATACCTTCTTCCCTGTGACTAAGGGTGGAGCTGCAGCTGTTCCTGGTCCTTTCGGAGCTGGAAAGACAGTTGTGCAACACCAGGTAGCCAAGTTTGCCAATGTAGACATCGTAATTTACGTTGGTTGTGGGGAACGTGGAAATGAAATGACGGACGTTCTGAATGAATTTCCAGAATTGATCGATCCAACGACTGGTCAATCCATCATGCAACGGACCGTTCTGATCGCCAACACTTCGAACATGCCAGTAGCGGCGCGTGAAGCTTCCATCTACACAGGGATTACCATCGCCGAATACTTCCGTGATATGGGCTATTCCGTTGCCATCATGGCGGACTCTACTTCTCGTTGGGCAGAAGCTCTCCGTGAAATGTCTGGTCGTCTAGAAGAAATGCCAGGGGATGAAGGCTACCCAGCCTATCTTGGTAGCCGGATCGCCGAATACTACGAGCGTGCAGGTCGGGTCAAGACACTTGGAACCACTGCGCGTGAAGGTTCGATTACCGCCATCGGTGCCGTTTCCCCTCCAGGTGGAGACATTTCAGAGCCGGTGACCCAAAATACCTTGCGGATTGTCAAGGTCTTCTGGGGACTAGATGCTCAATTGGCTCAACGTCGTCACTTCCCAGCCATCAACTGGTTGAGTTCTTATTCGCTTTACCAAGATGAAGTCGGTCGCTATATCGATCTACATGAACAAATCAGCTGGTCTGAAAAAGTGACCCGCGCTATGAATTTGCTTCAAAAGGAAAGTGAATTGCAAGAAATCGTCCGCTTGGTTGGTCTAGATTCCTTATCTGAAAAAGACCGCTTGACCATGAATGCGGCCAAGATGATCCGTGAAGACTACCTGCAACAAAATGCCTTTGATGAGGTCGATACCTATACCTCTTTCAGTAAGCAGGTGGCCTTGTTGACCAACATTTTGACCTTTGACCAAGAAAGTCAAAAAGCACTAGAATTAGGGGCTTACTTCACAGAAATCATGGAAGGAACCGTGGCTCTTCGAGACCGCATTGCCCGTAGCAAGTTCATCCATGAGGATCAGTTGGCAACCATTCAAGCCCTGAAAGAAGAAATCGTAGAAACCCTACACCAAATCGTCGCAAAAGGAGGAGTAGACAATGAGCGTGATTAAAGAATACCGTACTGTCAGCGAAGTTGTTGGCCCCTTGATGATTGTCGATCAGGTCGAGGGGGTTCACTACAATGAACTCGTAGAAATCAAGCTCCATGACGGAACAACCCGTCAGGGACAAGTCCTCGAAGTCCAAGAAGATAAGGCCATGGTCCAGCTCTTTGAAGGATCTAGCGGGATCAACTTGGAAAAAGCCAAAGTCCGCTTTACCGGACGTCCCCTAGAACTTCCTGTGTCTGAAGACATGGTCGGACGCATCTTTAACGGAATGGGCAAACCCATCGATGGTGGTCCAGATATTATCCCAGAGAAGTACTTGGACATTGATGGACAAGCCATCAACCCTGTTTCGCGGGACTATCCAGATGAATTTATCCAGACAGGGATCTCAGCCATTGACCATTTGAATACCTTGGTTCGGGGCCAAAAACTCCCCGTGTTCTCAGGTTCTGGTCTCCCTCACAAGGAGTTGGCGGCTCAGATTGCTCGTCAAGCGACGGTTCTTAATTCGGAGGAAAACTTCGCTGTGGTCTTTGCGGCTATGGGGATTACCTTTGAAGAAGCCGAGTTCTTTATGAACGACCTTCGGGAAACAGGAGCTATTGACCGCTCTGTCCTCTTTATCAACCTAGCTAATGATCCAGCTATCGAGCGGATTGCGACTCCTCGGATCGCCTTGACCGCTGCAGAATATTTGGCCTATGAAAAAGACATGCACGTCTTGGTTATTATGACCGACATGACCAACTACTGTGAGGCCCTTCGGGAAGTATCTGCTGCCCGCCGGGAAGTTCCAGGACGTCGGGGCTATCCAGGGTATCTTTATACTAACCTTTCAACCCTCTACGAACGTGCAGGACGTTTGGTTGGGAAAAAGGGATCGGTGACCCAAATTCCGATTCTCTCCATGCCAGAAGATGACATCACCCACCCCATCCCTGACTTGACAGGCTACATCACGGAAGGACAAATTATCTTGTCCCGCGATCTCTACAATAGCGGTTACCGCCCACCGATCAATGTTCTTCCATCCCTTTCTCGTTTGAAGGACAAGGGTTCTGGTGAAGGCAAGACTCGGGAAGACCATGCGGCGACCATGAACCAGCTCTTTGCGGCCTATGCCCAAGGAAAACAAGCCAAAGAACTGGCTGTAGTGCTTGGGGAGTCCGCCTTGTCAGATACCGACAAGCTCTATGTTAAATTTACCGACCGCTTTGAGCAAGAATACATCAACCAAGGATTTACCACCAATCGGACGATTGAGGAAAGTTTGGATCTCGGTTGGGAACTCTTATCCATCCTTCCAAGAACAGAGCTTAAACGGATCAAGGATGAGATGATTGACAAGTATCTGCCAAACAAAGAGGATTAGCCTATGGCACGATTAAATGTAAAACCAACTCGGATGGAGCTTAATATTCTCAAAGAGCGCCTCAAGACAGCAACCCGGGGGCACAAGTTGCTCAAGGACAAGCGGGATGAACTCATGCGCCGCTTTATTGAAGCTGTGCGTGAGAATAACCGCTTGCGACAAAAGGTAGAGGCGGCGCTTGTGGACAATATGCAAGATTTCGTGATGGCTAAGTCCTTAGAGAGCGACCTCATGGTGGAAGAAATCTTTGCTGTACCTACGCGAGAAGTGATGCTGCATATCGAGGAAGAAAATGTCATGAGTGTGCGCGTGCCTAAGCTTCATGCTCGTATCGATAATCCGTACGGAGATGATGAAGGAGATGTGGTCTATAGCTATCTCGCCTCTAACAGTCAAATGGACAGCACCATTCAAGAAATGGGAGATCTCCTCCCAGATTTGCTCAAATTAGCGGAAATCGAAAAAAGTTGCCAACTCATGGCAGACGAAATTGAGAAACCCCGCCGTCGAGTAAATGGACTGGAGTATGCGACTATCCCAGACCTCAAAGAGACCATCTACTATATCGAAATGAAACTCGAAGAAGCCGAACGCGCCAACCTCGTCAGAATCATGAAGGTAAAATAAGATACAAAGCCGTTAAGCAACTCAAAGGAAAATAGGGAGCAGGACAGAAGCACTGTTGTATAGAATGCTTCGTTGTCCTGCCCCCACAAGGCTGATTAGGATTTTTCCGAGCTCTTAAAGCGAGAGAAAAATCCAATCAGCTACTGTGCCTTTGAAGTTAGTACTATTACAGTTTGCGTTTTTCACCCAGCTTTTCAGTCGAGTTCAATTGCTTTATAAATACAAGAACCTCATCAAGAAACCATTCCTAGATGAGGTTTTTTTGCACCCTCTCACTCTTCTTCCACTACCTAATTTTTATGTTACTAGTTTGTAACAATGTGACAAGAAAGACGAAATGTTACAAGAAAAATACAGTTTTGTTAAATAGCCAAAAAGGCCTTTTATTATTTTTAAATTGTGATAAGATAGTATAGTAGTTCATTTGTCCAAGATAATCTTGAGCAAAAAACAAAGAAAAAAGAGGATAAAAGATGAAATTAAAAGTTAATACGAAAGCCTTGATCGCTTCAACAGTAGCTCTTGCAGTGATTCCATTTACAAAAGCCACTGCAGAAACACTTGAAGATTGGGTAGCTCGCTCAGTAGATGAAATCAAACATGATATCCAACAAAGCGGTGACAACCAACAAACTTATACCATCAAATATGGTGATACATTGAGTTCGATCGCAGAAGCGCTTGGCATCGATGTTCATGTGTTGGCAAACTTGAACAACATCAGCAACATGGACTTGATCTACCCAGGTACTGTTTTGAAAACAACAGTAAATGATCAAAAAGAAGTAACTTCAGTTGAAATCCAAACTCCTCAAGCAGGTGCAACAGATGCAACTGTTGCAAGTGCTGACTTGACAACTAACCAAGTGACAGTTGATGACCAAACAGTCGCTGTCAACGATTTGTCTAAACCAGTAAACGAAGATAACAAAGCGGTTCCAGTTGCTCCAGCAGCGGAAACTCAAGAAGCACCAGCGGAAGCTCCTGTAGTTGAAGTACCAGCAGCAGAAACACCAGCACAACCAGCTGTTCCAGAAACACCAAACTACGGTGCTCCAGCTGTCAATGTTGAAGTTCAAAATCAAGAAGTAGCGCCAGCTGCTCCTCAATCTGCTCCTGCAACAGAAGCACCTGCTGAAACACCAGCTTCTGCTCCTGAAGCTCCAGCAGAGGAAGCTCCAGCACAACCAGCAGCAGAAACGACTGCTACACCTGAAGTGCAACCAGTAGCATCAACTCCAACATCTGCAAATGCTATTCCAACTGATCCAAATCTTCAACCGCAAGCGGAAGCTTTCCGTCAAGAAATTGCAGCGAAATTCGGTATCACCAATATCGGAGGATATCGTGAAGGGGATCCAGAAGACCATGGTAAAGGGCTTGCAGTAGACGTGATGGTTCCAACAAATTCAGAGCTTGGAGATCAAGTTGCACAGTATGCAATTGATAACATGGACCGTGCAGGTATCTCATATATTATTTGGAAACAACAATTCTACATGCCAGTAAATAACATTTACGGACCAGCTAATACATGGAACCAAATGCCAGACCGTGGTGGAGATACAGCAAACCACAACGACCACGTACATATCTCATTTTACGAATAATTAAAATTCAATCCAGAAACGTTGAACTAGGCCCAGAGCCTAGTTCTTTTTTTGTGTACAACAAAAGCCGGAAGACGAATCTTCCAGCCGGACGATGGTTATAAAATATGATCGACTTTTTCCACCTGATAAAGGGCAATCGCCATGATAATGGTTAAGACCAGTAGCATGAGGATAGCTGGTGTCCAAGAGTGGAAGAGAGATTTGCTGTAGCCGAAGAGGATGGGACCAAAAGCAGCAAAGACGTAGCCTCCTGTTTGGGCAAGACCGGAAAGTTGAGCTGTTTTTTCAGGTGTGCTGGATTTCATGGAGAAAGCGACCATGAGGTAAGGGAAGAGCGAACTAACGGAACTTCCAATTAGGGCATTTAATACCAACCAGTAGAAGAAGTTGCTGGTCGGGATTAAGAGCATGGCTACCCCCAGAATCCCTGCTCCGACAACAATCGTCAGCATCAAGCGTCGATTGCGATCGGATAACCGTGTCGTTAAACTTGGGATCGTCAAGGAGAATGGGAGACTGATCAAGGTGAACACGGAGGCAAGTAGTCCAGATTCAACCTTTGAAAGGCCAGCTTGAACAGCCATGGTCGGAAGCCAAGTCATACTTGTGTAGAAAAGTAATGACTGCAAGCCTCCGAAAATCATGATAGCCCAGACATATTTATTGGTATACCATTTGTTACTAGCTTCCGTAGTAGAAGCCTTTTTGAGTCGGTGGTTATAGCGGAGATTAGGAATCCAGATGACCAAAGCAAGAGCACACAAGGCTGTCAAGATGTTGACCAAACCTTGCCAAGAAGTGGCTTTGGTAATAGGAACCGCTACAGAAGAGGCGATCGCTGTGGACATCCCCATAGAGGTGATGTAGAGAGTTGTTAGCACACCGAGTTGCTTAGGCCGATTGGCCTGAAGCAAGCTTGGAAGCAGCACATTGAGAAAGGCAATACTTGCTCCAATTAAGATGGTTCCCAGATAGAGAAAGGGAAGATCGATAATCCGAATGGCAGATCCGATCGTCATTGCGATCAAAACAAGAAAGAAGAGGCGCTCAATTCCTAATTTTTGAGCAAACTGAATCGCAAAAGGTGAGAAAATGGCAAAGGTAAGAAGGGGCAAGCTAGTCAATAATCCCAGAGAGCTCACATCAACCCCCAAACCAGCTGCGATGTCAGACAAGACCGTCGGAAGTGTAGTAAATGGTGTTCGTAAAACAATCCCAAGCATAATGATGCCCGGGACGAATAACATAGAATGTGTTTTTTTCATAAATCCTCCTCAGACAAAAATTCTCTTCATTATAACATAGATTGAGCACAAATTGGAGTAATAATACAAATGAAGGAGAAGGATCGTAGTTCTCACTCCCATAGAAAAAGCCACCGGTTTTGGTGGCTCTTATAGGGAGATTATTATGAAAAATTTTAGGATTTTCTATCAAACAAAGTTAGGAGGTCTTCATTTGATGGTTTTATTATAAGGTGGCTTGCTTAAAGAAAACTTAAGAAAAGGCGCTGATCGAAAGAATCGGTCTGAAGTCTGAGACGCTTTTATTCGCTGAAGAAATCAATGCCAGGTTTGGTGAGTTCATTGACCCGCAACGTGAATTTCGTCTTGATTTGAACGAGCGGAGTTCCGAAATTTTCAAGTGCAATCAAGCCTTCAAGTGCTTTCATGACCTGTTTGGCACGGTAGATCCCTTCCTTGTCATTTAAGCCAAGGAGGGCATAGACCTGCATAAATTCTAACTGCATGGAAATGCTGGTGTTTAAAATTGGCTTACGCTTGCGAAGCTGGTTAATCGATTGAAGAAAATTCAGAGCTTCTAGGTAGAGTTTTTTTTTTAT
>OKVH01001212.1_pt1 | contig 12514 bp, 10 predicted proteins | sample 1604791 | NCBI WGS metagenome assembly OKVH01 (sample SAMN01760919, study PRJEB22395) | human gut metagenome | reverse complement strand
TAAATTCTTTGCAAAGAGTGGCTTCTGTTGTGGTTCCTGTTTACCAGCTTTGATGATTTGAAAGAAATACAATGATTTTTTCCAAAAGCTTTATTAAGTCACTGCCTATTGTTCTTTATGGATTGCTGGCGATTGTTTGTTCGGTGCTTGCTTTATTGATGGCAGGAACTCTCTCAGGTTGTTCTCTTGCTGAAGAAAAGTTCGATGAGCCAATTGAATTAGAGGTAAATGATACGCCGAAAGATGCAAATCCTTCAACCGAAAGGCTCTCAGAATTGACTTTTTCGGCAGAGGAGTTTCGTACTCGTCTCAACATAACTGAAGATTATAGAAGCAGCTTCGTTCACGGAGATAAGGGTGCTGAATATCAAAAATACATCGTGTTGCATGATACCGAGGGTGATGCCGATGGGGAGTCAGTAGTTAATTTCTGGGATGGGAATGGTGCAGGTGTAGCAGCTCATTTCGTTGTGAACAAAGACGGATCAATTGTTCAGTGTGTCGACATGGATGTAATCGCTCATCATGCTGGCTTTGGCGACACTGGCAACAATGCTCGATATGGCGTGAGCGACGAATCACGTGATGACAAAGTAGGAACCAAGGCAATCGGAAACGGTTTTGCTGATTATGGTATGAATTCCTTTTCCATAGGAATCGAAATGGTTCACGTGGGAGGTTCAGGAGATTACCCTGCAGCTCAACTCGAGGCACTCGCTGCTCTAATTACCTACATCGATGCCTACTACGGAAATGAAAGCCAAATTATTGACCATAAAGCATGGAGAAGCGGAAATTCGGATACATCTCCTGAGTTTGCAACGTATTTAGAAAACTATCAAAACCGACGCAAGCACGCCTAGGCTTTCTGCTTGCGTCGTCCCCTTCCTTGGTGTAAATGTATAAATGATAAATGTTAGTTATAGGTAACTTATTCGTCAATTCGTTTACCTAATAACTGAAAAGGGTCAAGCAAACAGAAAGGGCTTTCATGATTAAGACAACGGTTGAAGTTGACGGCATGATGTGCGGCATGTGCGAATCGCACGTAAACGACGCTATCAGAAAAGCCTTCAAGGTTAAGAAAGTCAACTCTTCTCATACCAAGAGCCGTACGGTTATTGAGTCAGAAGAGGCTTTGAATGAAGATGCACTTCGCAAGGCAATCACCGAAACGGGGTATGAAGTAAAAGGGATTACTTCAGAGACGTTTGAGAAGAAAGGTCTGTTTGGTCGTCGCAAATAGCTTCTTTAGAATCTGTATTAGAACTTGTGCTGTCGGTTGCTTTTGGCCTAGGCAGCACAAGCTCTAATACAATTGCCATTACAAACACCAGTGCAACTGAATTGCCCACAAAGATAGACTGTGCAAGATCAGGGAATCCAGCAAAAATTTCGCTTACCTGCGTAAAGCCAATGCCAATTGCGAGTGAAAGTGCGGCGATGGTAATGTTTCGTTGTGTAAAGCCTGCTTTGGCAATCATTTGAAAACCTGTAAGGATGATAGAACCAAACATCATAATGGTGCAGCCACCCAATACCGCATCGGGTAATGTTGAAAAGAGCGTTCCGATAATAGGCATACATCCCGCAAGGAGCATAACAGCAGCTCCGCAGGCGATAGCTTTCCGATTTATGACATGCGTCATGGCAAGAAGGCCAATGTTTTGAGCGAAGCTTGTGAGGGGAGAACATCCAAACACACCCGAAAGTGCACTGATAAAACCATCGGCAGAAACTGCGCCGGCAATTTCTTTTTCGGTGGCGTCACGCTTTACGGCAATTTCCGAAACGGCGCAGGTGTCGCCGATTGTTTCTGCGGCACTTACCAAGAACAGTAGCGTAACAGCAATGATGGCATCGAGATGGAATTCGGGAACAAAGGGAAGAACCTGTGGCAATTGGAAAAATGAAATCGTAGCAAAAGCCGAGAAGTCAACTTTTCCCATGATAATTGCCGCTACGTAGCCAACGCCTAAACCGAATAAGACGGAAAGCTGACTTTTAGGTCCTTTAAGCACTCCTTGGAAAATAAGGCAGGCTGCTAGGGAGATTGCGCCAAGGAGTAAGTTGTCGAGCGAACCGAAATCTTCCGCACCAGAACCTCCACCAAAGCTTTGAGCTCCAACGGAAAGAAGAGAAAAACCGATTGACGTTACGACAACCGCGGAAACGACAGGAGTGATGAAACGGCGCCAATATTTGGCGAACAGGCCAAGCAGCCCTTCGAGTACACCACCCACAATAGCAGCACCAATAACAGCACCGTATCCATACGAAGCAGCAATGCCGCAGAGTACGGTAACAAAGGTAAAACTTACGCCCATAACAATGGGGAGTCCTGAACCAATGCGCCAAACAGGGAAGAGCTGAATAAAGGTGCCGATAGCGGCAATGATCATAGCGTTCTGAACAAGGATTGCCGTAGTTGCTTCATCGAAGCCTGCAGCTGCTGCCAAGATAGCAATGGGAGCCAGGTTGGCAACAAACATGGCAAGAACATGCTGCACACCATAAGGAAATGCTTGGGCAACGCTAATCTTGCCATCGAGGCGGTCGAGTTCGCGTTGTTTGGTGTACTTGGAAAGATTTGGGTCGGTTTTTTGATCGGATTTAGCTCGAGATTTACAAAAGAATGGCGTCATCGGAAAGTAATTTCTCCTGTTTCAGGATTCATGGCATCGACAATAGCAAGAGAACGAACGGTGTATCCTTGGTTGCGCAGGCGGTCTCCACCTTCTTGAAAACCTTTTTCAATAGCAATTCCAATACCTTCAATTGTTGCGCCTGCTTTTTCGCACAGGCTAATAAGTCCTTCCATAGCACATCCGTTTGCCATGAAGTCATCAATCAAAAGTACGTGGTCTTCAGGGCCAATAAACTTCTTAGAAACAATGACGTTGTTCACGTTGCCGTGGGTAAAGCTCTTTACGCTGGTGACATAAATACTTCCATCGAGGTTGATGGATTGGGACTTTTTCGCAAACACCACAGGGACGCCAAAGACGCGCGCGACAATAGCGGCGATGCCGATACCAGAGGCTTCGATGGTCATAATTTTGTTGATCGGTCTATCTTGGAAAGTGCGATACCACTCACGAGCCATTTCTTCAAAAAGTTCTACATCCATTTGGTGATTGAGGAAGGAATCAACTTTTAAGACGTTTCCTTCTTTTACAACTCCGTCACGTCTGATGCGCTCTTTAAGCAGCTCCATGAAGTGTCTCCTTTTAATTTTTTTCTGAATAGGTTTATAGATTAACAAAAGAGTTGCGTGCGGTGGATAAGCTTCTGGTAGATGTGTTGAATCATCCATGGTTCTTTTGAGATGTTGGGTATTTCATCAAGATCAAACCATGAAACCCCTGAGTTTTCATCGGGGGCAATATGTAGAGAGGCGGAAGGGTCTGCTTCAAAAAGATACGTAATATTGAGATGAAGGTGTGAGGGAACGTATTCGCCACGCTTCCAATGTCCGTTCACGGTAAGAACTTCGCATGAAAAAATATCATCGCTTATAAGCTGTGCTTCTTGAAGCCCTGTTTCTTCCTTAAGCTCGCGCATGGCGACGCGGGTGAGATTTGTATCGCCATCAGCATGGCCGCCAATCCATGACCAGGAATTGTAAATGTTGTGATACACCATGAGCGTTTGTGTTTTACTTGGATCAACTACCCAGGCAGAAGTGGTGAAATGGGAAGGCCATGAGCGGTTAAAAACATCGGGCGCAAAATCCTCAGTGCCATTTTGCAGGGACGAAAGAATAACTTCTTTGTCTCGCGCTTCCTCGTCATTGAGGGGCGTGAAAGAAGTTAGTGCTTGGCGAAGGGCATCCATGGCAGCTCACTATTCTTCAACAAACTTACCCGAGAAGTTTTGTCCGCGGGTAAATTCTTTAGCTTCTTCAAGTGAAAAATCATCACTAAAGAGCATAGGAAGCGTGTCGCTTGCCTCTTGCTGTGCCTGATTGAATAAGTCTACAAAACTTGCCGTGGTTACCGTTCCCGTGAAGGGGTTTTCCCAAACAGCATGTTGATGGTTGTCGAACTCGCTTACGGTTAGGGGAATGGCACGGTGAGACATTGCCTGGACAAACGAATGGTTTCGCAAGAGACGTTCAATGTTGCCCAAAAGGTTGCGCTTGATGCCGCGGGGAGAATGGAACACTCCTTGTACCAGACGGAACAAAACAACACCTCGGTAAAAAAGGTCATCGCGTACATCGGCTGAATATACCTCACGAATAACGGAGGAAAGATATGCCGAAATGGCCTTAAGAGGTTTAGTTGAGCAGCGCAAAATTTCCTTTTCGGGGGCATATGTTGCAACTGTTTGCCCCGTGCGGGTATAGAGCATCATTTCGTCAAGCTCGCTTTCGATCACGGCATGAACATCTGATCCGTCCTTGTCGGTCAAACCCTCTTCACCTGCCTTACAAAAGGCGTACTGCTGCGAATACACGTAGGGGTGAGCACTGCGATCAAGAAGATAATGACACGCAAATCCTGCTACATAGGCTTTTACGATTGAACGATATTCCATAGGAACTTCTTTGAGGTGTTTAGATAACGTAAAAAAAAGCTCCGCTGGTTTTTTATCGTGGATCATATTTCCAACAAAACGATATTTGAGAAGGGATGGGTCAACGCCGCAATAAAAGAAAGGGTCAGGTCCTTGGTTTCCGAGTAGAAACGCATCTTTTTCTTCCTTTGTCTTAATAAAAAGAACCGAAGAAAGAGAAAGGGCTTGTTTGCCGAATTGATCATGGGTAATTATTGCAGGCATACAAGGCTCCATTTCTTACATAGTTTTTAGATTTGGTAGTGTTTGTTCACCATATACTGATTCTGTTTATGATGCGTCTCTTTGGTTTGAGTATCAAGAGGGCAATAGGAAAGGATAGCAATGTCGAAATTAGGCATGACAAAAAAAGAAATTAGCTGGGTTCTTTATGATGTGGGGAATTCGGCCTTTGTTATGCTTTCGTCCGCTCTTATTCCTGTGTACTTTGCCTCAATTGCAGAAGAGGGCTCTTCTATTGTTGTTGCGTGGGGCTATGCAGAAACAGTTGCTTCCCTTATTTTGGCGTTTGTTATGCCTATCTTGGGAAGTCTTGCCGATATCGCGGGCAACAAAAAGAAGTTTTTTGTGGGTTTTGCTGGCACGGGAGCAATAGCGTGTGCGGCGCTTGGCATACCTGAACATGCCTTGGCTTTTCTTGTTGTATATGTTGTTGCAGCAATTATGCTCAATGGCTCAATGGTTTTCTATGATGCGTTTCTCGTTGATGCTACAACTGAAGATCGTTATGACAAGGTTTCTTCTCATGGATATGCTTGGGGCTATATTGGGTCATGCATTCCTTTCATTGGCTGTTTGACCATTGTGCTTGGTGGTCCTTCGTTTGGTATCAACGCAATGATCGGAATGAAAATCGCCTTTGTTATTACTGCTCTATGGTGGATTATTTTTGCTATTCCACTCATGAAAAACGTCCATCAAATTCATGGCAAAAAGCAAGAAGGCAGTCTTGTTGCATCAACGTTTTCAAGTTTACTTGAAACAATGAAAAACATTGCTCGCGACAAGCGCTTGCTTTTCTTTGTCATTGCATTCTTTTTCTATATCGATGGCGTCCATACGGTTATCAGAATGGCTACAAGCTATGGAACCGATTTAGGAATTGACTCAACTCAGCTTGTTTTGGCTCTTCTTGTTACCCAGTTTGTCGCTTTTCCTTCGGCAATTGCGTACGGAAAAATTGCGAATCGCTTCGGTACGGTTCGAATGCTTCTTGTGGGTGTATTTGCCTACTTCTGCATCGTGCTCTTCGCAGCGTTTTTCCTGAAAAGTGCTGTGGAATTTTGGATTCTGGCTATTTGTGTTGGACTGTTCCAAGGCGGAATTCAAGCTCTTTCGCGCTCGGAATACGGAAAGCTTATCCCAAAGCATAAAGCAAACGAATACTATGGATTCTTTGATATTTTTGGAAAATACGCCGCTGTTATGGGAACGTTTTTGGTGAGCTTTTTTACCCAAGTTACAGGGAACTCATCGTTTGGTGTTCTTTCTATTGCAGTGCTTTTTATTATCGGGTTTTTCTTTTTGCTGCTTATTCCAAAGAAGGAAGCAACGCGGTAGAAGCTAGAGTAAGATTTCTGGCGTTAAGGGCATTTTTTGCCCCGTCCATATCTCAAAAGCTTTGGCGCCCTGGTAGAAAAGCATTTCAAGACCGTTGAAAGCGGTGCAGCCAATTTGTTTTGCTAGGCGAAGAAGTTCGGTTTCTTCAGGTGAATAAATAGCGTCCTGAACAATAAGATTTTGGTGCAAATAGCTCGCATCAGGAATAGGGGTCTGTCCAATACGTGAGCCCATTCCGATAGGCGTGCAGTTTGCGAGTAAATCTGAGTCAGCGAGTTGTTCTCGTAAAGCTTTGAGGTCGGCTGAATCGAAAAGAGAAGCCTTACAGGCTGTATTTTCGTTAATGCGAGCAATGCGGCGCTCGGCTGCCTCCCAAGATCTTCCGCCTTTAGGAGAAAAAACCACCAATTCGTGAAGACCATCAAGAGCGCCCTGTACCGCAACGGAGGTTCCGGCCCCTCCAATTCCCATAAGGACCATTTTTTTACCCTTGATAGTGGCGCCGTGTTCGCGGAATGCCTTCATCATTCCGTAGCCATCAGTGTTAAAGCCTGTGAGTACGCCGTTGTCGTTGCGAACGGTATTAACTGTTTTGATGAGCTCTGCCGCTGGATCAAGCTTGTCCAAGTAATCCATAACGGTGATTTTATGAGGCATGGTTAAGTTGAAGCCAGTAAAATTAAGTGCGCGAGCGGCTTCAACAGCGTCTTTGATATTTTCAGCTTTAATATCAAAGGAAAGGTAGGCGTAGTTAAGTCCAGTTTTCTCAAAAGCGGTGTTGTGTAGCATGGGTGATTTGCTGTGTTCTACGGGGTCACCAAACAAACAACACATACGTGTTGAGCCAGAAATACCAGACATGTAAACCTCCTACGAAAGGTAAAAAGCAAAAAATATGTTTTTAGTATTACATATAAAGTTGTCGCGTGTGTTTCAGAGAGCAGAATAATTGCGCTTGTTTCGTTTTCTAGGTCAAAAAGCCACGGCTTGTATTGCTCTAAAAAGCCGTCCTGTTTAGAGCAATACAAGGGTTCACAAGCGTAGTTTCTCCAAAATGTCTGCGAAAGAAAAGCCTCCGAAAGTATATTTTCGGAGGCTTGTTTGCGGCTAGACAAAGAGCAGACTCAATATTTATGTAAACCTTAAGCAAGCAACACCAGCATCGTTTGCTTTCGTATTCGTGTAACAATCGCAACACATAACACGAAGTGCGCGTGGCTTTGCTCCCTTATGCTTGCGTTACTGAGCAGCCTTCAAACGACGATCGAGCTCATCGGCTAAGAGATTACGCTTAACTTTGCCGCTTTCCGTGAGAGGAATTGCGTCGATGAATTCGATATGTTCAGGGCGTAAACGTTTTGCGACACCTTTAGATTCCAGGTACTCAGCAATAGAATCAAGAGTTGGGACAACATCGCCATCTTGAACGATGAAGGTGCAAATGCGCTCTCCCAAACGGTCATCAGGTAAGCCAATGGTTGCGTGAGACCCGATACCAGGGCAACCCGTAAGGTTTTCATCAACTTCATTGGCGGAAATGTTGATACCGCCACGAATAAGAATTTCTTTCTTGCGACCGTTGATGCGAACGCGGCCTTGGTCATCCATGTAGCAAAGGTCGCCACTTGCAAACCAACCGTCATCGGAAAGGTCTTTGTCCGTAGCCTCTTTGTTATTGAGGTATCCGCAGAACATGTGAGGTCCGCGAGAAAGCTCTTCACCCTGTTCGCCATGGGGAACTTCGTTGCCCTTTTCGTCAACAACCTTAACTTCAATTCCTTCGAAAGGAACACCAGACCAAGCGCCATTCCAATCAAGACAATGCTCTGGAGGAACGCCAAGATGTGGACAGCTTTCTGTTGAACCGTAGACTTCGCAAAGGAGTAAACCATGATTGTGTGCGCGCTGAACCATGGAGCCAGGAACGGGAGCGCCACCGCAAAGATAAAGCTTTAGCGATTTAAACTCCAGGTTATGCTCCTCGGCGGTATTGAGAAGGTCGAAGATGAAAGGAGTTGCACCCATTGACCAAGTTACGCCTTCTCGGTTCATGATCTCAATTGCTTCGAGTGGTTTGAATTCTTGCTGCAAAACTACGCGTCCGCCTAAAAGCAAAGGCGAAATAAGGCCATGATTAAAGCCCGTTGCATGGTTGAGAGGCGCAGGCATAAACATTACATCTTCATGGGTAAGACCCAAGCCTTTGGTAAAGGTTTTCTCAGAGAAGATGATGTTGTTATGGGAAAGAAGAACGGCCTTAGGGCGACCTGTGGTACCCGAGGTGGAAAGAATAAGAACTACTTCATCAGACGTGCTGCCTGGAGCGTCGGTGTAAGGTTCGTATTTTTCGTAGATATCATTAAGGGTAATGGTGCCGTGAGATTCAACGGTTTTGTCATGAACGGCGATTGCGTCCTTAGAAAGAGTAGGAATGCGATCAACAATGGAAAGAATCTGATCCTCGAAGTTGGTCTTATGATGGAATGTTGGACACATAAAAGCTTTTGATCCAACGAGGTTCATACCGAAGACAAGATCTTCGCCATTGAAGGTAACGGGGAGTGGATGAATAACCGCACCAACCTTAAGGCAGGCAACATAGAGGATGCAGAATTCAGACCAAGGTGGCATTTGGAAAGTGACAACGTCACCATTTTCTACTCCGACATCGCGAAGCCATGCGGCTAAACGAGAAGCCTTATCGTCAATTTCGCCAAAAGTCAGGCGCACCCCCAAATTGTCGCTAACATATTCTTCGTCAGGATATTTGGCCACACGATCATTCCAGACATCATTGAGTGACTGGTCTGTCCAATAGCCCTTTTCGTAGTACGCCTTCTTATTTTCGGCGCAAACTTTAAGATCGGTAATCATGATCCCTCTTCCTCTGATGGTATCTAACTGACAGATGTAGAAGAAATACCCTCTTCGCTTAGTTGTTCATGCAAAAGAAATCTGAACACGTATCAAAGTGTAACGCAAAAAGGCGCCCACACAATACGCTAAGTAATGCATTTTTGAATGACTTTGTTACTCATTTTTAAATGACGAAGTAAAGAAGGAAGGGTATCCTAGGTCTGTCTTCAAATAATGAACAAGTTATAAACGCTCCTCGTGTGCCGAAAAGCGAGGGCATGAGTTTGTGACTGGTTATAGTTGTTGAGAAGGGGAGATTCTATGAGTAATTGGCAGCAGGAGTATCAAGACAAACTCTTTAGTCTTGATGAGGCGCTTGATCGCTTTATACCAGATGGTACATCGGTTTTTTGTGGAACGTTTGAAGTTGCTGGCGGCATTCTTGTCCCTATGCTTGAGCGTATCAAAGAAGGACGTTTGAAGGGGATTAAGCTTTATGGGGGAATTACCAGCGAGGACCTTCATCTTGATGAATTGAAAGCCGATTTCAATGCGCTGCACTATCACAATTATTTTACGGGAGGAAATGAGCGCAACGGCATAGCAAGCGGAACTACCTCATATGTTCCTCTTCATCTTCACCGCACTAAAAACCTAGTTGAAAACGACGGTATCGATGTTGCCGTTATTCCTATGACTCCTCCCGATAAGCATGGTTATTGCAATATCGGTCATGTGGGGTGTCGTCCTGAGGGTATTCGCGCTGCAAAGAAAGTTATTGCGCAGATCAATCCAAGCGTTCCTTACGTATTTGGTCTTGAGCGCAACTTGCATGTTTCGCAGATTGATGGCTTTGTTGAGATCGATCAGAAAATGACGCAGATGCCTATCGCAGAGCCTAAGCCTGAAGAAAAAATTGTGGGCGATATTATATGCGAATTGATTCCAGATGGCTCTTGTATCCAGCTTGGTTTTGGAAGCATTGCAAACGCAATTGCCGAAGGATTGAAAGCGCGTAAGCATTTGGGTGTTCATTCTGAAATGTTTAACGATGCTATGGCCGAATTGCAGGAGATGGGTGTTATTGATAACAGTCGAAAGAACTATCTGCCAGGTGTTTCTGTTGCGGGTTTTGCTTCCGGCCAGCAGTATCTGTATGACTTTATCGATCATAACCCAGGCATGTTCTTCACGCCTTACTCACATGTGAATAACCCTGATTTTATTCGTTTGAACGACAATATGGTTTCGGTTAACTCAGCAGTTTCAATTGATCTTACTGGTCAGGTTTGCGCTGAAAGTATCGGAACACGTCAGTATTCTGGTACGGGTGGACAGGTTGATTTTATTCGTGGAGCAACGCTTTCAAAGGGTGGCAAAGCAATTATTGCGATGACTTCAATGACGAACACCAAGAACGGCCCTGTTTCAAAGATCGCACCTATGCTTATGCCTGGCAGTGTTGTTACCTCGTTGCGTACTGATATTCAGTATGTGGTTACCGAATATGGTTGCGTAAACTTGATGTACTGCGACATTTGTGAGCGTGCTAAGCGATTGATTAGCATTGCACATCCCGATATGCGTGATGAGCTAACCTTTGAGGCAAAAAAGCTTGGATATCTGTACTAGTTAAAAATGTTAGCGAGAAAAACCTTGAAGGATAAAGTGGTGGTTTTCGCAGGGGAACTCGTGACTTTGGCGGGCAAAGCTCGTTGCTCTTACAGAGAAGGCTTGTGATCTAGACATGGGCGCTGTTTAAACATTTGGCGCATAGTTCGAAAACTTCTGTAGACAACAAGCTCTTTTCATGACGATATGAGGCGAATCCTTAAGCGAGGGTTCGCCTCATTGTTTGCTTCAATTATTATGAAAGCAAGTTTTGCCCAATACATAAGAAAGAGAAGCTATGGGTATTCGAACGTCTGGTGCAAAGGTAATAAGTGCGGTAAGCACGTGGGGTTTAAAGAATGTAATGCGTCGTCCGGCTGCGAATATGCCGGGAAAAATTGCGCTTTTGGTTGATCCTCAAATTATTGCTGAAACTTCATCGAAGATTACTACTGGATCAATAATGGTTGTTGGTACGAACGGTAAAACCACCGTGACTAATCTTTTGGCAGATGCCGTGGAGCGTTCAGGGCAAACGGTTGCCTGCAACAGAACGGGCGCTAATCTTGATTCGGGTATTGCGACAACGCTTCTCCAAACAAAAGGCTCAGTAGATTGGGGTATTTTTGAATCAGATGAACTCTGGCTTGTGCGCTCTTTACCTCAAATTAAAGCAACGTATGTATTGCTCCTTAATCTTTTCCGTGATCAGCTTGACCGTTACGGTGAAATCGATCGTATTCAGGAAGCGATTGTAAAAGCACTGAATCTTTCTCCTGATACTATTCTCATTTACAATGCAGACGACCCTCTCTGCGCTATTGTGGCTGGTCGGGTTGCTAATAAAACTATCGCCTTCGGTGTTGATGAGGATATGCATCTTCCTCAGAACACGGTCTCTGATGCTCAGATGTGCCAGAAATGTTCAGGCATGTTCACCTATGAGTATCGCCAGTATGGTCAGCTGGGAAAATACATCTGCAGCAACTGCGGCTTTACGCGTCCTAACTTAGACTATGTGGCAAAGAATATTGAACTCAAGCATGTCGCTTCTTTTGATGTTGAGGGCTGTTCAAGCGTGGCTGGTGAAGCCATGTCCTCTACAGGCCTATCAAAGAAGATAGGTATAAAAGACGGGACGCCTGATAAAGTCAGCGTTTCAGTCTCAGTGGCACAGCCAGGGGCATATGTGGTGTACAACATGCTTGCCACGTATTTAGCGGCACATTTTCTTGGTGTGAGCAATAAGGAATTTCAGCATGCGGTTGATGTTTTTGATCCTCAGAATGGGCGTTTGCAGGAGTTCTTAATCGAAGGCCGTTCGGTGTTGCTTAATTTAGCCAAGAATCCTACGGGCTTTAACCAGAACTTAAAAATTATTACGCAGGCCGAAGGAAAGAAGGCCGTTGCGTTTTTTATCAATGATAATGAGGCAGATGGCAGAGATATTTCCTGGATTTGGGACTGCGACTTTGAGGAACTTGCTCAAGAAAAAGACATTGTTGTGTATGCGGGCGGTGTTCGTAAAAACGACCTACAGGTTCGCCTTAAGTACGCAGGAGTTGAAGCAAAGCTCATCAATAGCGTCAATGAGATGGTTGATGAAGTGCTCGCCATGCCGCAGGAATGGAAAATGTATGCCATTGCAAACTACACATCGCTTCCTTCGGTTCGTTCGGCACTTACTGCTCGTTCGGAAAAAACAAAAAATGCCCCTTTGCGCGAAGGCTCGCATGAGCCAACATCTTCGGTGCTTGCGTCGGTTCCTGTATCTGAAAATACCCTTGGGATAACACCTGATAAGCCATTGCGCATCGTTCATTTATTTCCTGATTTACTCAACCTTTATGGTGACGGAGGAAACGTTAAGGTGTTAGCGAAGCGCTGTGAGTGGCGAGGCATCCCT
>OKVH01001208.1_pt1 | contig 12535 bp, 12 predicted proteins | sample 1604791 | NCBI WGS metagenome assembly OKVH01 (sample SAMN01760919, study PRJEB22395) | human gut metagenome | reverse complement strand
GATGAATGTATCCTTTACTTCCGGGTTCATGATCAGATCCACATATCTCTGACGATAACGGGTATCTGTATTTGTCAGTCCGTGGAACTTCTCCGGAAGGATCTGCAGACTCTTTGAGAGAAGCTTTACAGCAGATGCATGAATGGAAATCTCCCCTGTCTTTGTTTTGAATACTTCTCCTTCAAGACCTACGATATCACCGATATCCATCTTCTTGAATGCTTTATATTCTTCTTCTCCGATACTGTCTCTTGCTACATAAGACTGGATATTTCCCTGTAAATCCTGCACATTACAGAAAGATGCTTTTCCCATCACACGTTTGGACATCATACGTCCTGCGAGTACAACGTGTTTTCCTTCCAGTTCATCAAAGTTGTCTTTCACTTCCTGGCTGTGATGTGTTACGTCATATTTTGTGATCTCAAAAGGATTCTGTCCGTTTGCCTGCAGTTCTGCAAGTTTCTCACGGCGCACCTTTCTTAAATGATTCAAATCCTGTTCCTGTCCATTGTTCTGCTGTGTTGCCACTTTTTTCACTCCTTCTCTCTGCTGTATACCATCTTATACTGAACGATTGATCTTCAGTACTTCGTACTCAATAACTCCTGCCTGTGTCTCAACTGCTACTACGTCTCCGACTTTCTTACCGATCAGGGCTTTTCCTACCGGAGATTCATTGGAAATTTTTCCTTTTAAGCTGTTTGCTTCTGTGGAACCAACGATTTTATACTCAAGTTCTTCGTCGAATTCACAGTCAAGGATACGAACCTGGCAGCCAACACTGATTTTGTCCAGATCTACTTCTTCCTCAACAACAACTTCTGCATGTCTCAAAATTTTCTCAATTTCCTCGATACGAGACTCGATATCACGCTGCTCATCTTTTGCTGCATCGTACTCTGCATTCTCTGATAAGTCACCCTGCTCACGGGCTTCTTTAATCTTCTGTGCAATCTCTTTTCGTTTTACTACCTTTAAGTCCTGCAACTCACTCTCCAGTTTCTGTAAACCCTGGTAAGTTAAAAGATTTTTCTTATCCATCTCTGCTGATCCTCCTGATCGTTTATTTATCTGAATTTTTGAAGAGTTTTACCCACTTTCACAATCACTACATTATAACCAATCGGAACTTCTATGTCAAGATTCCGCTTTGGGATCTCCCCTGTATTTTCTGGCAAACTACTATTTTTTTGCCGAAGTGCACATCGCTTGTTGCAAACGCATGCTTCCTGAGACTCTACTTCCCGATATTCCCGCCATCTTCGCTTATAAAAAGGAAGGTAAATCACATCTCTGCGAAATTCTCGGACATGCAATTCCCCATACCGCTGCAAATCAAGAACCATTCCCGCCCGACTCTGATGCATCTCAGCCAGCGGCAATATACGGACGATCAGCCCGCATTCGTGCTCCATCCTGTCCGCAAATGCCGCAAAATATTGGGGACGGTCTGTACAGATTTCCAGAAAATTCAGTCCAGGATACAGCTGTTCTAAAATCTGATCCACATCGTCTTCTTCACCAAACACCTGCTCCGGAGAGTCTGTGTCAAGAATCATCGGTCGAAACTCCCGATATGCTTCCAGCAAATCGTGTTTTTCTGCAGCTTTCGATTCCAACACCTCTTCACCTGTCTTTTTGTAAATATCGCTTTCACAATCAACTCTATGACCGGATGCCCGTCCCCGGTACAGCAGAATCTGCTCAATCACTTCTCTCGTGGCATAAATCCACGGATTGGTCGATACATCCTCCACGTCATCCATCAGGGTCCCATTTGGTTTTTTCGCTCTCCTGCCGGCATTCCATTTATCTATGAGCTGCTGCAGCCAGTGGATCAACCGGTGACAACGGACGCATAGTCTGTTCAGAATGTTCTTTATATAGCCACTTCCTATCTGTTTTTTACTATTTTATGATATCATTGTCTAAAGATGTGTTTTTCCTCTGCCAGCCACTGTTCCAGCAATGCTTCCAGCTGTGCATAGCTTTCTACTTCATTGATTTTCCCCCGCAGTTTGGAAGAATTTTTGTATCCGGCCGTATACCAGGCTGCATGCTTACGGATTTCCCGGATGCCAATATAGTCTCCTTTGATCTGAAGCTGCAACCGTGCATGCAGAAGCATCATATCCACCACTTCCTGTCTGGACGGACGCGGCATTTCTTCTCCTGTTTCTAACTGATGCAGAATCTGTTGAAAAATCCATGGATTTCCCTGGGCTCCACGCCCGATCATAAAGCCGTCACATCCGGTCTGCTCTTTCATCCGAATCACATCCTGTGCACAGAGAATATCCCCATTTCCAATGACTGGAATGGACACAGCCTCTTTCACCTGCCGGATGATATCCCAGTCTGCTTTTCCGGAATAATACTGCTGTCTCGTTCTTCCATGTACAGCAACAGCCGCCACTCCACAGCTTTCCGCAATCTTTGCGATTTCCACTGCATTGACATGTTCCTCGTCAAACCCTTTTCGAATCTTGACAGTCACCGGTTTTTTCACTGCTTTTACAAGTTTGGTCAGAATCTCCTCCACCAGTTTCGGATCCTTCATCAATGCAGAGCCTTCCCGGTTATTTACTACCTTCGGCACCGGACATCCCATATTAAAATCCAGAATTTCAAAAGGGCGTTCCTCAATCTGTGCCGCCATTGCAGCCAGAATATCCGGATCTGATCCAAAAAGCTGCAAAGATACCGGATGTTCCTCCGGATGAATTTCCATCAGTAATTCTGTGTTTTTATTTTTATAATAAATCGCTTTTGCGCTGACCATTTCCATACATAAAAGGCCGGCACCCTGCCTGCGGCATAACAAACGAAATGGCAGGTCTGTCACGCCTGCCATAGGTCCCAGTATCAGGTTGTTTGGAAGTGTCACACTTCCTATCTGAAGCTTTCGTATCTGATGAATATCCATACTATTGCTTCACTCCCTTGCGGTTCTGCTTGCGATACACGAGGTTTATGCCCTTTAATGTCAGATCCGGATCGTATACATCCACGTTTTCTGTCTCATTGGATATTATTCTGCCGAGTCCGCCGGTCACTACAACCTTTGCATCGTACATGCCTGTTTCTTCCTTTACCTTGTTGATGATATACTCTGTCTGTCCTATCTGTCCATACACAAGTCCCGCCTGCATGCTTGTGATAGTGTCCTTTCCGAGGATATTATCAGGCTTTTTAATCTCTATCTCAGGAAGCTTTGCCGCATCCTCCCAGAGTGCCTTGGCTGAGATACGTATGCCCGGTGCTGTGATTCCTCCCATGAAGGTACCGTTTTCATCGACCATATCGTAGGTGGTTGCTGTGCCAAAATCTATGACCAAAACAGGTCCTCCATATAATTCATATGCAGCTACGGCGTCTACTATACGGTCTGCGCCAATTTGCTGCGGATTTGGTGTGGCGATACGGATGCCTGTTTTGATGCCCGCCTCCACGATTATCGGCCTGATATTAAAGTATTTTATGAGGCCATTCTGCAGTGAATGCATGATATTCGGTACAACGGAGCAGATGATTGCATCATGTATGTCGTCCATGCCTACCTGATTTCTTTCAAGCAGAGTGCTCAGAAGCATGCCGTATTCATCCGATGTACGTGGCATTTTGGTTGTAATTCTAAAGCTTGCTTTTATCCTGTCACCATCAAACACGCCGCATGTTATGTTTGTATTTCCTACGTCCAGTGCTAAAATCATCTGTTATTCCTCCTCGAGTCCTTCTCCCAAAAATACTATGCGATAATACGTCTCTATCGACTCGAGCAGCTCTCTTCGCTCGTTGCGGTACTGCTTTATCTTTAGCACGCTTCCTATCTCGTCATAGAAAAAGTCGTTTTCCTTGCAGGATGTTCTGAAATCGAGGTTTCCGTCCTCATCAAACACCAGCTCCAGTATGCCTCCCACATCCTCTGTATACAGGACGCACATGATTTTGAGCTCGTCCCTTATTGTCTGTGGAAGTCCGTTAAAATTCTCGTTCAGATAATATTTTTTCTGATATGCGTTTGACACGCAAAGTACTACCTCTTTAGACATATCCGTATATTCCTCTCACTGATACTTCTCCGCTTGAAACCAGCTTACGCGATTCCCATGTGTCCACGATCAGCTCGCCCTTAGGCGTGATGCCCATCGCTTTTCCGTCAAACGGCTCCTTCGGATCCAGTACCCTTACTGATTTGTTCCTGTTGACCAACAGCTCATCATACTCCCTGACGAGGGCTGAAAGGTCCTGCGTCTTTAAAAATGTGTCATAATACTGCTCAAAGTATGACATGGTCTCTGCGATTATCTGCGCACGGTGAAATCTTTTGCCACCTGCTTCTATCATGAGTGAGCTCGCCATCTGACTGATTTCCTCCGGAAAGCTCTCATTATGCACGTTGATACCGATACCTACAACAATATGGTTGATATAGTCAAACTGCGCATTCATCTCTGTGAGTATGCCGCACACCTTTTTGCCGTTTACCACAATGTCGTTTGGCCACTTTATCAGGGCTTCCTCGCCGGTAACGCTTGTTATTGCCTTTGCGACCGCAAGCGCTGCCACAAGTGTGAGCATGGATGCATTGTTTGGATTGATATCAGGCTTTATCATAAGTGTCATGAAAATACCTGTGCCGGACGGCGATACCCAGCTGCGGCCGCGGCGCCCCTTGCCTGACTCCTGCTTGTCCGCTACGACTAAGGTGCCGCTCGGATAGCCTTTTTCGGCAAGCTCCTGAGCCTTGATGTTGGTGGAGTCTATTGTATCAAAATACAGCACTTCCTTTGCCACCCAGTCTGTGTGCATGAGGCTTTTTATCTCCGCCTCTGTCATCAGATCAGGCGCTGCCATGAGCCTGTAGCCCTTATTCTGTTGTGCCTCTATCTCATATCCGGCTTCCTTTAGCTGGTTTATGGCCTTCCACACGGCTGTGCGCGATACTCCGAACCGGTTGCATAGCTCCTGCCCTGAAATATAGCCGTCAGCGCTGCGTAGAAGCCTAAGTATTTCTTCCTTCATACTTTATTCCTTAGCTTTCCGTCAATCTTTTGTTGCGGTCATTGCTTGCCGTACTAGTCAGCAAGTGTTGCACGCATGATTGCCTTGATTGAGTGCATACGGTTCTCTGCCTCATCAAATACCACTGAGCGCTCTGACTCAAATACCTCGTCTGTCACCTCAAGCTCGCTCAGTCCAAACTTCTCATAGACCTGCTTGCCGATTGTGGTCTTTAAATCATGGAATGCAGGCAGACAGTGCATAAAGATTGCGCTATCCTTTGCATTTTCAAATGCTTTTGCATTTACCTGATATGGCTTTAAGTCGTTAATTCGCTCTGCCCATACCTCTTCCGGCTCGCCCATTGATACCCACACATCTGTGTAGATGACATCTGCGTCCTTTGTGCCCTCTGCCACATCCTCTGTGAGTGTGATTGATGCGCCGGTTGTTTCTGCAACGTCCTTACAGTATTTTACAAGCTCATCATTTGGGAAATATTTCTTGTTTGTGCATGCCACGAAGTCCATGCCAAGCTTTGCACATGTGACCATGAGTGAATTGCCCATGTTGTATCTTGCATCTCCCATGTATACAAATTTCACGCCCTTGAGTCTGCCGAGGTGCTCACGGATTGTAAGCATATCTGCTATCATCTGTGTCGGGTGGAACTCATTTGTCAGGCCGTTCCATACCGGTACGCCTGCGTATTTAGCCAGCTCCTCCACGATTTCCTGTCCGTATCCACGGTACTCGATTCCGTCAAACATTCTGCCGAGCACGCGCGCTGTATCGGCGATGCTCTCCTTTTTACCTATCTGTGAACCGCTCGGGTCAAGGTATGTGACATGCATTCCAAGGTCATGTGCCGCTACCTCAAAAGAGCAGCGAGTTCTGGTACTGGTCTTTTCAAAAATCAGCGCTATATTCTTGCCTGTGAGTTCATCATGTCTTATGCCTTTTTTCTTCTTTTCCTTCAGCTCCTGTGAGAGGTCAATCAGATAAGTAATCTCTTCCGGAGTGTAATCCATAAGTTTTAAAAAGTTTCGTCCCTTTAACTGCATTGCTCTTGCCTCCTGGGTTTTATTTGCATCGTTTATAGATGCAGGTTGCTATAATTTATATCTGTAGGTTGCTATAATGATGTCATTTTACTCTATTTTGTGGTATGTTGCAAGAGGTTTGAAGCATTGACGCTCTGACTGTAAAACCACGCCGTACAAATAATTAAAGAGGCTGCAAACCAACAAGCTTTGTTGATTTGCAGCCTCTTTGTTATTTCTTTGTATTGGCTGTATATTATCTGAACTTCATATTTCCGATTGATATTCCTGAGCCGTGGTCATTGAAGGATGTACATCCTCCTGTGTTGTCCACTCCGGACATTGCCTCCTGTGCTGCACTGTAGCATGAAGAAGAAATGCGTCCGCTAAGCTTTCTTGCGAGCTTTCCTGATGATGCCGGTCCAAACTGGCCTTTCTGGTAAATAACACCTGAGATGCTGTTTGGATATGAGCTACTCTTTACTCTGTTGATGACTGCCGCTCCTACTGCAAGCTGACATTCATAGCTCTCTCCGCCTGCCTCACACTCGATGATTGCTGCAAGCAGTGTCAGGTCATCTGCTCCTGCACTTACCGCCTCACCCTGTGTGGTCTCTGTTTTCTTTGATTCCTTTGCTGCTTTTGCAGCTTCTTTTGCTGCCTTTTCTTCTGCGGCCTTTCTCTCAGCCTCTTTCTGTGCAGCTATCTGAGCCTGTTCCTCTTCAATTGTGATACCCACTCTTGTGTTGAGGGAACGTGTCGCATAATCTGCTGCGATATATCCTGTCTGTGAATCACAGACTACTGCGATCCAGCCATCCTGTGCCTGTGCTGCGCGTTCCACCTGATAGGTCTTGCCCTGGTCAGCTACCTCTAAGGCCTTGCTGTTTGTATCTGCTGCCTCTCTCACACGAAGTCCGTCTGTATTTACTGTAGCAATTTCTCCGCATCTGTCGTAAGCATAGCTTAGTGCGTCAGTTCCGGTCACACAGTAAGAAACATTAACGTATCCGTCTACATTTCCTGACTTGATGTGAGCCCATGTGCCATCGTTTTCTACGATGTCTGCCACACTTCCTTTATATAGTTTTCCAACAATATCTGACTGTTCATCGGCCTGTGCTCTTACGTTGAGTGATTCTTCAACTTTTGGCATAAGCTTTGTCTGCCATTCCTGCTGCTCCTGTGTGAGCTGTGGCTGTGCCTCCTGCTGTGCATCCTGTGCTGCTGCCACCATCTCAACATTTTCTTTTTCTACTGTAACAGCATTCTCTGCTGTGAGACCCTTCTCATAATCAAAAAGAGTCGCTGCCACGCCAGCATAACTATTATAACCAGTATGCTCTAAACCAGTGTTTGCTAGCACCTTATCCTCTGCTTTGACCTCAGAGCGTCCGCTGTTAGTAACCGCGGTAACCGTCAGCATGGCGCACAGTCCACAGACCGTAATGCTATCGATTACTTTTTTGTTTAGCTTCATATAATCCTCCATATGGTGTAGTATATGTTGTTTTTGTTACGTTTATTACACCTATGTTGCATTTGTTACAACTTTGTTACAGTCGGTATAATATCACAGTAATAGCATTTTGTCAAATTTCATGGAAAAATCTCCTGAAGCACCGATGAAATCACCCCATTCTGATGTGCCTTATGCTCTATCTCCAGCTTGTCGCTTTCGCTTCTCGACAGCTCGTCTATGTAGTCGCTCACCTGTTTTTCTATTTTATAAATCTCGTTGCTCAAAAGTCTTATCCTGTGTGAGAGTGCGAACAAGGTCACAATGACTGTCAGCATGAAAAGTGCAAGCATTATCGCAAGTATGCCTCCTGCCACGATGTCCATATTGTCCATTGATAATTCCATATTAATGTGTCCTCCCTACTATTCTTTTTCCGATACATCATTCAAAATTTAACTTAACCTATAACGCAGGATGATGTACTATTGATTATTATAACCAATTCACTTGAACTTAACAGTTCCTATCGGTCGCAAGTTTCGACATTTGTTTGGTATTGCAGGGCAAACTTTCACCGGTAACTTGGTATTGACTTTTATTGTGTTGAGTATAATATAAATATGAGACAAACAGGAATGCAAGAAAGGATACATATATATGAAGAAAATAGTTATGACAGGTGGCGGTACTGCAGGTCATGTCACTCCAAATATTGCTCTTATGCCGGCACTTAAGGAGGCCGGATACGATATCGAATACATTGGCTCAGTAAACGGAATGGAGAAGGGACTGATCGAAGCCCAAAAGATTCCTTACCACGGCATTTCATCAGGAAAGCTGCGCCGATACTTTGACTGGAAGAACTTTACAGACCCGTTCCGCGTGTTAAAGGGCTACGGTCAGGCTGTAAGCCTCATGAAAAAACTCAAGCCTGATGTAGTATTTTCTAAGGGTGGCTTCGTTTCCGTACCTGTCGTGCTTGCCGCAAAGCACTGCCATGTGCCTGCCATCATCCACGAGTCGGATATCACCCCGGGACTTGCCAATAAAATCGCCATAAAGGGTGCCAAAAAGGTCTGCTGCAATTTCCCTGAGACCATGAAATATCTGCCTGCAGACAAGGCTGTGCTCACCGGATCACCTATCAGACGCGAGCTTTTTAGCGGCGTTGCCGAAAATGCCATAAAGCTTTGTAATTTTCCTGACCACAATAAGCCTGTCATCCTCATCATCGGAGGAAGCCTCGGCTCTAAAAAGGTTAATGAAGCTGTCCGTGAGATTCTTCCTGAACTACTAAAGGATTTCTATGTGATTCACCTCTGCGGAAAGGGCAATCTGGACAACAAGCTTGCCGGAATCACAGGCTATGCACAGTTTGAGTACGCCAATGCTGAGCTCACCGACATGTTTGCTCTGGCTGACATGGCTATTTCAAGAGCCGGAGCCAACTCCATCTGCGAACTGCTTGCTCTGCACAAGCCAAACATCCTGATTCCTCTTTCTGCTGCTGCCAGCCGCGGAGACCAGGTATTAAATGCAAAATCCTTCAAAAAGCAGGGCTTTTCATATGTCATCGAGGAGGAGGAGCTCACAAAGGATTCTCTGCTTAGCGCAGTAAAAGAGGTGTACAGCAACAGGGATAAATATAAGGATGCCATGGCAAAAAGCGGTCAGATGGATTCCATCGCCACTATCATTGATTTGATTAACTCTCAGGTGAAGAAGTCGTCATAGGGTCAATTTTTAGTGTCATTGCATATTATAAAATATTATAAAAAAGAAAAGCCCGGATATGAACTACATTTGCATATCCGGGCTTTTTCTTTTTTAATAATGTGTAACTATTAGCAGCTATTACATGCTCATCTCGTCACAGATTTTCTTCATCTCATCATCAGTGAACTCCTTGTGATTCCACTCTATGACATTCTTGTTGTCATCTGACTCATATCTTGGAATCAGGTGCATATGGAAATGGAATACTGTCTGGCCTGCCACCTCGCCATTGTTCTGTACCAGGTTGTAGCCTTCACAGCCAAGCACATCTTTCTCGTGTGTCATAATCTTCTTTGCAAGCTTTGCTGCCTTGGCAAGTGTCTCATCCTCAATCTCAAAAATATTTGCATAATGCTGCTTTGGAAGGATAAGTGCATGTCCCTTGCTAGCAGGACTTGCATCGAGTATTACCTTGAAATCATCATCCTCGTAGATTGAATTGGCCGGGATATCCCCATTTGCCAGTTTACAGAAAATACAGTTGTCATCTTTCATCTTTGTCACCTCATATATATAATTATTTTGTAACTGTTAAGAATCAAAAAGCCCATTAAAACGGAAATATCTGATCAAGCATGCGCAGTGTCTTGAAATTGCCTTTTGCTGTCATTTCTCCGGTCATAAATGCTCTCTGGAAGGTCATGTGACCATCTATTATAGACTCCATGATACTCTTCGAAAATTTGGCGTATACATCCACTATATCCTCTTCGCCATAGTGTATATCCAGCTTATCCTCATCCACCTTTATATATAATGGATTTTTAATACCCTCTATATTAAATGAATAGCAGGCTTTGAATTCACGAAGCGGAATAAAATGTGCTTCAAGCTCCTTTATATATGGCATGTCATCTGTAGATGCCTGCTGCCCGAGCATGTCCTTGAACATGGTTGCAAGCTCCTCGATATCCTCCTTCTGCTGCTTTACATATGTATCATCAGACACATACTTCGACAGCTGCTCGCTCTCCTGTGGGGTGAGATTGAGCTGCTGTGTCCTGAGTACACTTTGCTTCACTGCCTGATTGCTTGTAGGCAGGCTCTTAATCTTCTGAGATATCGTGCGATACAGATTCTCCGCTCGTTTTTCTATTATGAGATTATACTCCTTATTGAGCTGAAACGTAGTAATATCCTCTACATATCCGCATAGTCCTGAGCACGGCAGACCGCCAAGTATCTCCCATGCATTGCATAGTGTGGTCTCTGCCTCGCGCTCTCCATATGTGGTAGACATAACAATAGGCTGCATATATGTATTGCTTATCTTTTCTTTGTCGCCGTAGAGCCAGCATGCATCAAGAAACTGCTGCATGTATCCTCCTATGCCAAGCCACTCAACCGTCGTTGCGAGAATGATTCCATCTACATCCTTAAAGGTCTGTGGCAATGTAGCTATTTCATTCTTGTGCTCATAGATATTGATCCGATCGACCGTCACACGCAGTTCGCGCAGCACTTCTTCCATCTTATTCAAAACATAAAGTGTCGGATCGTCCAACAGTCCCCGTCCACCGTAATAAATATTTACTTTCATTCAAAGCCTCCGTTTTGTCCCATCTGTCGCTTTATGGAACATACTGCTTTCAGTATATAAATTTTTGCTCACAAAATCAATATTTTTGACGGTTTCTGTGATATAAAATGACTGTCGCGGCAAATCCGGCAAGCAGACCTCCGATGTGTCCCCAGTTATCAATTCCCGCCGAGGAAAACCCGTAATAGATGGTAAGCACAATCATCATCATAATTCCCCGGGTTGTAATCTGCTCAAATCTGCCCCGGTGCAGTATCACGATCCACAGGAATCCGCCAATCACTCCGAAAATAGCACCCGAAGCTCCTGCCGACACTGCATAATCGCCGGTGCGAAGCATCATCCCGTAGGAGAGCAGTCCCGCCCCGATCAGGGAAACCAGATAAATCAGAAAATACTTCAGATGCCCTGTGACACGCTCCAGTCTTGATCCCATACAGTATAAAATCACCATATTATTCACCAGATGTACCGCGCCGAAATGAAGGAAGCCAGCAGTTATGATCCTCCACCATTCATGGTTGATCCGGATAAAATCCGGGTACATCGCGCCGTGCTCCGCCATAAAGAATCCGTTCGTCGTATCTCCGAGCCATTCAAGCACAAGATATGTTATAACATTGACAACAACGAGAGCGATGGTCACATATTCCGCCCGGATGTTCTTCCACAAAATGCCCAACCGGTTCTTTGCCGTATTCTGTGCAGACGCATATGCGGCACCTGTGCCCTGCCACGACGTCTCTGCCCAACCACCGGCTCCGGCACCCTGCCGCGACGTCTCTCCCGCGCCGCCTGTTCCGGCACCCTGCTCTAATGCCCCCCGGAGTCCGAAAAAGTCTCCCGGCTGGTTCTCATAGATCAGCAGCCGTCCGCTTTGGGGCTGATATACCCACACATTCCTGCACTCTGCGCACAACTTTCGTTCCACCTCGGAATCTCCGCCGATCAGAAGTGTCAGCATCTCCACATGATATACCGGAAATCCATCCGGGAAATCCCCAAGTCTCCCCTGCGGGTGATAGAACAGATCCATGGCGTGTTCTTCCATGCTCCGGTACTGCTGCACAGAGAACCGGTTTCCGCCGGAGAGATCTACCGCCATTACAATATGGAACCCCTCCTGATAATACTTATAATAAATTCCGGCTTCCGCCAGATTGGTGTGACAATAGCGGTAGCCTTCTCCTCTTAATACATTTGCGACTGCTGCATTTTCCATACGCGTTACCTCTGTCTGCACTCTTATAATATGGTTATTATAGTTAGACCGGGCGCAGATTGCAAACGTACTTCCCTCATTTTTTCTTAAATAAATCTAAACTTTTCATCTGCAAACATCACGACCTCATTTTTCTGCAGACTCATTCCTGTTTTATAATTCAGCAATTCTCCACCCACTCTGGTGCCGTTCGACGAATTGAGATCCTCTATAAAAAAGACAGCTCCCTTTTTGCTGATCTTTGCATGCCTCCTGCTCACGGTCGCACTCGGAATCCGGCCATCACACTCCGCTGCACTCCCGATTACATAGTTGTCTTTCTCTATCACCAGATCCGAGTATCCGCCGGTTCCTTCGTAGCGCAGGATTCCCGCCGGTTTCTGCGAGATTCCCGCCAAAAGCACCGTGGGATTTGCGGATTTATGTTCCTCTTCCTCCGGTTCAAAGACAAACGCCTCCGGCTCCTTCTGCATATTTTTCATATT
>OKVH01001199.1_pt1 | contig 12627 bp, 9 predicted proteins | sample 1604791 | NCBI WGS metagenome assembly OKVH01 (sample SAMN01760919, study PRJEB22395) | human gut metagenome | reverse complement strand
CTTGCCGACTGCCTGTGCCAGCTGCTGGAAATTGCAGTAGGTGTGAGTGCCAAGAGCCTTGATATACTTGTTTCGGCGGCTTAAACTGGTAAGACTGCTGCAGCCCTGGCCGAGAAGGGTTCCACCACTGGCAGTAATTGCAGCCAAAACTCCCGCTCCAACCCAAAAGCCACCGCCCTTAAGTATTGCAACGCCTCCTACAATTAATGTTAAAATTCCAAATACTCCAGTAGTAATCCCACCAAACACTGTCTTCAGAATTCCCCCGACCTTGATTCCATTCGTCGGTAAATACAATGCCAGATCCGAATTCTGGTGATTGGTATCCTTCCTGCCTGTACCATTTCTCTGGAAATTTCCATTACGCAAATCATTCCCTTTCGCACCGGCATATCCTTGATAACCAGTTCCATGATCCTCCCCGGTACTCCGGTTTTTCTTTCCATCCTTCTGAAAATCCCAGGACCGATTCTCTCTGTAATCATAAGAACTGCCGCTGCGGTAATTGGTATATTTCCCACTGCCCACAGTATTATTAAGCGCATCCCGAAGGGCATCACTCCCATTATCAATAGCCTTATTCAGCGCCTGATTAATACTCTGGCTCAGTTTCTGGTAATTTTTTTCATTTACTGCACTGTCAATGATGCTCTGGATCTTATCTCCAAGTTCATCAAATTCGTTATATCCCATCTTTTCCTCCGGATATTTTATTTCACAACGCTTGTTTTATCATTATACAAAAATCCCCCTCAAAAAACAAGACACCATAAAATATAAACACATTATACTTTTTGTAACCTTTTTCACAGGAAAATCACTTAAAAAATCTGCTTTTCCCATTGAATTTCACACGTAAAAGTTTTACAATAGTAAAAACATTGGGGATTCACAATAAGAATCTCCCCCCAAAAACCACGCTAGGAGGAAATTGTTATGGAAAAAAAGAACATTGACTGGGGCAACCTGGGCTTTGGTTATGTAAAAACAGACTACCGTTATGTATCCAATTATAAAGACGGCAAGTGGGATGAGGGAGGCCTTACCACAGATGATATGGTTACCATCAGTGAGTGTGCAGGTGTCCTTCAGTATGCACAGACTGTTTTTGAGGGTATGAAAGCATATACTACCGAAGACGGACATATCGTTACTTTCCGTCCTGACCTGAACGGTGAGCGTATGGAGCATTCCGCCGCAAGACTGGAAATGCCTGTATTCCCGAAAGACCGTTTTGTTGACGCAGTTGTTCAGACAATTAAAGCAAATGCAGCATATGTTCCGCCATATGGTTCTGGTGCTACTTTATATGTACGTCCGTACATGTTCGGAAGCGATGCTGTTATCGGTGTAAAACCTGCCAGCGAGTATCAGTTCCGTGTATTCACCACACCTGTCGGACCATACTTCAAAGGCGGCGCTAAGCCGATTACAATCCGTGTCAGCGACTTTGACCGTGCTGCACCAAATGGTACTGGTCATATCAAAGCTGGTCTTAACTACGCAATGAGCCTTCATGCGATCGTTGACGCTCATAAGAACGGATTCGATGAGAACATGTATCTTGATTCCAAGACTCGTACCAAGGTTGAGGAGACAGGCGGAGCAAACTTCTTATTCGTAACAAAAGACGGCAAGGTTGTTACTCCGAAGTCTGACAGTATCCTTCCATCCATCACACGTCGTTCTCTGATCTACGTTGCGAAAGAGTACCTTGGACTTGAGGCTGAGGAAAGAGAAGTATACTTCGACGAAGTGAAGAATTTCGCAGAGTGCGGTCTTTGCGGTACTGCTGCTGTTATCTCTCCTGTTGGAAAGATCGTGGACCACGGCAAAGAGATCTGCTTCCCAAGCGGCATGAACGAGATGGGACCGATCACCAAGAAGCTGTATGAGACCCTTACCGGAATCCAGATGGGACGCATCCAGGCTCCAGAGGGATGGCTGAAGGTTATTGAATAATTCCTTAAGCTTCCCATTTTTCGTATTTTTTCAAACACGCTCTACACAGCACATAACAAAAATCAGTTCTGTCATGATGGCAGAACTGATTTTTTTGAAAAACACATTATATTTTCCCGCTTATTTATTTCTTTCATATCTCACAAACTTATATTCCAGATCAAAATATGTCTGCTCTTCGCTCTCTGCTGCCACATGCCACTGTGGATCTTCATCCAGATTCGGAAAATAACTGTCTGCAATATAGGCAAAATCGATCTTGGTCACCTGAGCAGCATCGCAATAAGGAAGAAGCTGCTTATAGATAGTATCGCCGCCGATGCAGTATACATCTTCTGCCGGATACTTTTTCAGTTCTTCCATAAGCTCTTCAATAGAATGAACGATTATGGCATCTTTCACTTTGTAATTCTCATTTCTGGTAAGAACGATGTTTGTACGGTTTTTAAGAGGAAGCCCTCCTGGGAAACTCTCCAGGGTCTTTCTTCCCATAACACAAACCTTCCCGGTGGTCTCCTGACGAAACATTTTCATATCCGCCGGAATGCTCACAAGAAGCTTATTGTCTTTTCCAATTCCCCAGTTTTTGTCAGCAGCTACTATTATTTTCATTTCTTATAATCTCCTTTATACGAACTCCTAGAGCGTGTCTAAAAATCATTCCCGCAATCTGCACGCCCCACTTTGCGGGAGATTTTGCCCAAATTCGGTTGCCGTAGCCCGCTACAGCAGCCTCACCATATCTGAAACGCATGCGGCATTGGAACCCTTTCTCATTTACTCCATGTTTAAATGGCAATCGGAATATTTTTAATCTGAGGCCAGGTCTGATAATTCTCCACGATCAGATCATCCGTGGTAAAATCATAAAAATTCTTCACATTCGGATTCAGTTTCACAGTCGGTGCCGGATAAGGTGTCCTGGAAATCAGCTCCTTGATAACCGGAACATGTCTGTCATAAATATGACAATCCGCGATCACATGTACCAGCTCACCGGCTTCCATGTCACAGCACTGTGCGATCATCATCAACAACAGGGAATACTGGCATACATTCCAGTTATTTGCAGCCAGGATATCCTGGGAGCGCTGGTTCAAAATGGCATTTAAAGTCAGCTTGTCCTTTCCAGGCTCCTTTGTTACATTGAAGGTCATAGAGTAAGCACATGGGTAAAGATTCATCTCATGAAGATCTTCATGCACATAAATATTGGTCATAATACGACGGCTGTATGGATTATTCTTCAGATCATAAAGAACACGGTCTACCTGATCCATCATGCCTTCTTTGTACTGATGCTTCACACCCAGCTGATAACCATACGCTTTTCCAATGGAGCCATTCTCGTCAGCCCAGCTATCCCAGATATGGCTGTGAAGGTCATGAATGTTGTTTGATTTTTTCTGCCAGATCCAGAGGATCTCATCCATAGCGCTCTTTAATGCGGTCTTGCGAAGGGTCAGCGCTGGAAATTCTTTTCTCAGATCATAACGGTTCACAACACCAAAACGTTTGATCGTATAAGCAGAAGTGCCATCCTCCCACACCGGCCGGACCTTCTCCCCTTCTGTACTGGTTCCGTTCTCAATTACGTCTTTACACATATCTATAAAAATATGATCAGCTAAACTCATACCTGTCTTTTTCCTCCTGGTCTCCATTGTGCGTTCTTTATAGCAACACGATACCTGGCTGCCAGAGTCTCTCCACACCAAGTATCTCGCTGCTTTTCATACTTCAACAATTTTAGCATAGATTCCTGTAAATAACAAGTTCTTTGCCCTCCTGTCTCCCTTCTGCTTGCTCTGGTTTTATTGTTTTTTCAAAGCCTTGTCAAATCACCTTTTTCTTTACAATCTTATTTTCCCGTGTTATAGTAAACCCCATGAAGAAAATTTTAATCCATTTACTGAAACCTCTTTCTTTTCTTCCTGCAATTCTGATGATGTATCTGATCTATTCATTTTCAGCCCAGACAGGGGAGGTGTCCGGAGCCCTAAGCTATGAAGTCAGCTACCAGATTGTGGAAACCAAGAATGAAGTTCTCAACGAAAACAAAACTTATGACGAGCTCGCCTATTCTGCCAGCTCCATCGAATTTTATGTGCGAAAAGCAGCTCACATGACAGAGTACTGTCTGCTTGCCATTGCCATTTCTTTCCCACTTTATGTTTACGGAGTAAGAGGTATCTGGCTGATCCTGCTGGCAGGCGCCATATGCGTAGGCTTCGCAGGCTTTGATGAATACCACCAGTCCTTTGTGGCAGACCGCGGACCTTCTGTACGTGATGTGGGAATCGACAGCATCGGAGTCACAGCGGGAATCCTGTTGGTGCAGGCATTCTGCTGGTCCACTCTACATAACCCAAGCGGGAAACGCAGGCGCAGGAAACGGCGCTAGAGCGTGTATTTCAACAAAAAAACAGACTTCTGATTGATTATCACTCATTCGGAAGTCTGTTTATTTTTTTATATTTAGTATTGTATTCGTAATTTCGTGCTGTTATAATCATAAAACGCAAAAGTAACCGCCCGGTCTGCAAACTAGTACATCGTTCTCGAAATAACTACACCACTCATTTTTCATACATATATTAACACTATCTAATATATCAATTTCTTTTCAAAAAACAATACTCTCTATTCTTCATCCTCTGTCGCATCCCCTAACTGGCTAACCAGATTAGCGCGGTCAGCAATAGACATTTTCTTATTCAAGGATGAAGTACTTTCCATTTTAGATTCAACTGTCCTTGAAATTTCTGTCTCAGAAGCCTGTGCTTCACTTTCTGCATTCGACTCCTTCTGAATCTTGCCAGCCTTTATGCTGCCGCGGATTCCATTGATCACGAAAGCCACGCCAAGCACAATAAAAATCACTCCCGCAACCATAAAGCCAGGACTGCTGCCCTCAGCACCATTTATTACATTCTGGCAAAGAGAAACACCCAGATAAGCCACATAAACCCCTGCAAGAATCATAACCAGGCAGGTTCTCATAGGCATAGCAGACTTCCCATTTCCGACTTCCTGCTTCTCATTTACATCAGTCTCTTCCAGATTCTTATTTTCCATATTCATCCCCCTTATGAAATAGCAAACTGACTCTCATACAAGTTCGCATAAAAGCCCTTCTTCGCCAGCAATTCCTCATGTCTGCCCTGCTCGATAATATTTCCGTCCTTCATGACCAGAATCAGATCTGCCTCCTGAATAGTGGAAAGACGATGTGCTACAATAAAGCTGGTTCTTCCTTCCATCAACTCTGCAAAAGCCTTCTGCACCTTCACCTCAGTACGGGTATCAATGGAAGAAGTGGCCTCATCCAGGATCAGCATAGCCGGATGCATCAGCATAACCCTTGCAATGCAAAGAAGCTGCTTCTGTCCCTGGGAAATATTTCCACCGCCCTCTGAAATCACGGTGTCATAGCCATTTGGCATACGCTTGATAAAACTGTGGGCATGTGCATGCTTAGCTGCCTCCATAACCTCTTCCAAAGTCGCATCCGGCTTTCCATAGGCAATGTTCTCGCGGATGGTTCCTGCCTTCAGCCAGGTCTCCTGAAGCACCATACCAAAGTTTCGTCTCAGGCTGTCTCTTGTCAGCTCTCTTACCGGATAACCGCTTACCTTAATCTGACCCTTATCTACATCATAGAATCTCATAAGAAGGTTGATCATAGTGGTCTTACCGCATCCGGTAGGTCCGACGATAGCGATCCGCTGTCCAGGTTTTACGTCAATGGAAATATCAGTAAGAAGCGGAACTTCTTTTCTGTAAGAAAAGGAAACATTCTCCACGCTTACACGACCGTCTGCTTTCTCCAGTTCCAAAGCATCTGGCGCATCTGGCTCCTGTGCCGGTGTATCAATAAAGTCAAAGAGACGTTTTGCACATGCCAACGCATTCTCCAGCTCTGTGATAACGCCGGAAATCTCATTAAACGGCTTGGTATACTGATTTGCATAGTTCAGGAAGCTGGTCAGCTGTCCCACAGTCATACCGCCCTTAATTACTGTAAATGCGCCAAAAATTCCAACTGCTGTGTAAACAAGACCATTTACAAAACGTGTGGACGGGTTTGTAATAGAGGAAAAGAAAATTGCTTTGATTCCGCAGACGCGAAGCTCTTCATTTACTTTTCCAAACCTTTCATTAGCTCTCTCCTCATAGGAAAAAGCCTGCACGATCTTCTGATTTCCAACAAGCTCTTCCACAATAGAAGTCATCTCCGCTCTCTTCTCGGACTGCTCCTGAAACATGCGGAAGGTTCTGCCTGCGATAAAGCTTGCCACGAACAGGGAAATCGGAGTGAGCAAAATAACGATCACTGTGATCTTCACACTGATGGAAAGCATAAATCCAATGGTTCCAAAGATGGTCAGCACACCGGTAAACAGCTGGGTAAAGCCCATAAGGAGACCATCTGAAAACTGACTGACATCAGAAACAATACGGCTTAAAATATCTCCTGGCTGATTGGCATCTATATAAGATACCGGCACCTCCTGAAGATGGGCAAACGCCTGGCTTCGCACATCCTGCACCACGCTGTAGGTAACCTGATTGGTAAGAAGGTTCATCACCCACTGGGAAACTGCATTTCCCACAACGATCACAGCCAGAGCTCCAAGTACCTTCAAAAGTCCGGCTGTATTTACATTTCCCGGACCTACGATATTATCTACACCATTACCAATCAGAATGGGTGTATACAGGGTAAATCCAACGGTGACAAGCGCTGTCAGAAGCATAATGATAATTTTTGCTTTGTAAGGGCTGATAAATTTCAGTACCCTCTTCATAGTCTCTTTATTCCTTCCCATCAGCGGTTCACCTCCTGTTCGGAAAGCTGTGACAGGCAGATTTCTCTGTAGACCTCACAGGATTCCATAAGCTCTTTGTGTGTTCCCACACCAGCCAGCTCACCATCATCCAGAACCAGGATCTTATCTGCCTGCTTGATGGAGGTTGCTCTCTGGGAAACGATAAACACAGTCATTCCCTTTGTCTGCTCATGAATGGCATGACGAAGAGCCGCATCTGTGGCAAAGTCAAGGGCAGAAGCACTGTCATCCATGATCAGGATCTCCGGATCTCCCACCAGTGCTCTTGCTATGGTAAGACGCTGGCGCTGTCCGCCGGAAAGATTGGCGCCGCCCTGACTTACCATGGTATTTAAGCCCTCCGGCTTACTTTTTACAAAACCACTTGCCTGCGCAATGGAAAGAGCCCGCTGGATTTCTTCTTCGGAAGCGTCCTCTTTGCCCCATTTCATATTGTCACGGATGGTTCCCTTAAACAGAACTGCCTGTTGTGGTACCATCCCCACCTTTTTACGAAGCTGTGAAAATGGATATTCTTTTACATTATTTCCATCAATTACCACATTACCGGAAGTTACGTCATAGAAGCGTGGGATCAGATTGACCAGAGTGGATTTACCACATCCGGTACCACCAATGATACCGATGGTCTCACCTGGTTTTGCCGTAAAGGAAATATGGGAAAGCGCCGGCTCCTTGCTGCCTGCATAGGTAAAGCTCACATCTTCAAAGACAACTCTTGCAGCGCCTGCATTTTCTTTCTGAACACTATTGCCCTGATCCGTGAGAGACGGCTGTGTATCCAGCACCTCATTCAGACGCACACCGGAAGCCATAGCCTTTGTTACTGCCACGATCAGGTTTGCAAGAGCGATCAGTGCGATCAGGATCTGGTTCATATAGTTTACAAGGGCAACCACTTCCCCCTGTGTAAGAATACCCACAGACACTTCCTTGCTTCCATACCAGAGGATTCCGATAATGGCAAAGTTCATGATAACCGTAGTGGCAGGATTCAGAAGTGCGGAAATTTTTCCCGCTCTTACCTGCACCTTGGTGTAATCGTCGTTTACTTCTGAAAATTCTTTATATTCTTCCTGCTGTCTTCCAAAAGCCCTTACTACTCTGGCACCCACATGATTCTCTCTGGTGATCAGGGAAATCCTGTCCAGGAATGACTGAGCCTTTTTGTAAATTGGCACTGTTGTGCGCATAATTCCGTAAATTACAATGGAGATCACCGGAACCGCAATCAGGAAGATCAGGCCAATCTTCACATCAATGGTAAAGGACATGATCACTGCACCCACAACAATAAAAGGGGAACGAAGGAACAGACGCAGCACCATGTTCACACCAGTCTGTGCCTGATTCACATCATTGGTGATCCTTGTCACAAGGGTAGGAGTTCCAAGCATATCCAGTTCTCTGTAAGAAAGTCTGCTGATATGAGAAAAAAGCTCCTTGCGAAGGGCAGTGCTGAATCCCATGGCTGCCTTTGCAGAAAAATACTGTGCAGTCAGAGAACATGCAAGGCCGATCACTCCAAGCAGTACCATGATCACACACTGGTGCCAGATATAGACATTGTCCTGATTCTTAATGCCGATATCCATGATTCTGGCAACAACCAGAGGCACGATCAGCTCAAAGGTGGCCTCCAGCATTTTGAACAAAGGAGCCAGAAAACTTTCTTTCTCATAGCCCTTCAAAAATCTGATCAGTCTCTTCATCTTACTTCTTATTCTCCTGGATTCGTCCGTATAATCTGGTCATGGCGTTAATTCTGTGAATGATCTCATCCGTAAGCTGACCTCTTGTAAGACGCCATTTCCAGTTGTCTCCCAAAGTAGAAGGCGTATTCATTCTCGCTTCATTTCCAAGACAGAGATAATCCTGCAAAGGTACTACGCACACTTCTGCTACTGAGGACTGTGCCGCCCGGATAAGCCCCCATACACATTCATCTGTGTCTTTCTCCTCACAGGCTGTGTACCGGTTCACATAGGCTCTGTTTGACTGGGTAAGGTTCCCAAGCCAGCCCTTCGTAGTCTCATTGTCGTGGGTTCCAGTGTATACAATGCAGTTTTTGTCATATCGGAAAGGAAGATATACGCTCTCGCCGCTTTCATCAAAGGCAAACTGAAGCACCTTCATACCCGGATATCCGGATTCTGCCAGAAGCTCCCTGACGCTGTCTGTAAGGAAGCCCAGATCCTCTGCGATCACATCCAGATCCTTAATTTTCTCCTCCAGGACCTTGAACAGTTCTATTCCAGGACCTTTTTCCCATTTTCCATTCTCAGCGGTCTCATCTCCATAGGGAACTGACCAGTACTCGTCAAAACCGCGGAAATGATCGATCCGGACCTTGTCGTACAGCTTCATACAGTGAGCCATACGAAGGATCCACCAGTTATAACCTGTTTTCTTATGATATTCCCAATTATAAAGTGGATTTCCCCACAGCTGACCAGTTGCGGAAAAAGCGTCTGGAGGACATCCTGCCACTGCTGCCGGTGTAGCCTCCTCATCAAACTGGAACAGATCCGGGTTCGCCCATGCATCTGCGCCATCAAAAGCCACATAAATAGGAAGATCACCGATGATCTTAATACCTCTGTCATTTGCATATTTCTTCAGCCGGTTCCACTGGCGGTAGAACCAGAACTGCTGAAAGGCATAGAAGCTGATATCCTCCTTCAGCTCCTCTCTTGCCTTAGCAAGCGCCTCCGGCTTACGTGTCTTTAAGTCCTCCGGCCACTGATTCCAGGAAATTCCCTCCAGGCTGTCCTTTACTGCCATATAAAGACAATAATCTGCAAGCCAGAAGCCCTGCTCTTTCTCAAAGGCTTCCATCTCCTCACGGATCAGCTGAAGCTCCTTTTCTTTCCCATCCATTTGGTAAAAACGTCTGTAAGCCTTCCGAAGAAGGGAAAATCTGGAAAGATAAACCTTCTCATAGTCCACATAGCTTTTGCTGCCGCCCCAGTCACATTCTGCACATTCTGCTGCTGTGAGAAGGTCTCTCTGGATCAATTCCTCCAAATCAATGAAATAAGGATTTCCTGCAAATGTGGAAAAAGACTGGTAAGGGGAATCCCCGTATCCGGTAGGTCCAAGTGGCAGGATCTGCCAGTATTTCTGACCCGCTTCTGCAAGCTGATCTACAAAAGCGTAAGCTTCTTTAGAAAAACATCCGATTCCATAGTTGGAAGGGATACTGGATATAGGCAATAAAATACCGCTGGCTCTCATCATATGTTCCTCCTGTCTGGTTCAATAACCATTATCTGCTTATTATACCGCTATCATGCATAATCGGTCAACAGAATAAAACAGCTTCGCAAATTTTATCCTGCTTTCGTTGCTGCTCAAAAAAACAGGCACCCGGAAAAATTCCGAATGCCTGTCATTTTCTTCTGCATCACATTTAAGTAATACCAAAAGACTTATATTCTTTTGACTTGATTATTTCTTACTTGTATAACCGAAGAAGAAGTATCCAAGTGGTGTGTAGTACATGCCGTCAATGTCTGGATTGAGCATATATGGCTGTGTATAGAAGTAGATTGGAGCAAGTACGCTGTCCTGTCCAATGAGGATATCCTCAGCTTCGTGGAATGCTTTCATACGCTCTTCCGGATCAGAAGTAGCTTTTGCTGCATCGATAGCTGCATCATAGTCTGGGTTAGAGTACTGAGCGTCGTTGTTACCGCCGTCTGTGTACCACATATCCAGGAATGAGCAAGGATCGTTGTAGTCTGCGATCCAGCCGTTACGGGCGATCTGGAAGTTACCATCTTTTCTGTTCTGAAGGAATACGTTCCAGTCCTGGTTGTCCAGGTTAACAGTTACGCCAAGTTCTTTCTGCCACATGTTCTGGAGTGCTTCAGCGATCTTTTTGTGTTTGTCATCTGTGTTGTACAGATATTCAACTGTCGGGAAACCTTCGCCGTCTGGATATCCTGCATCTGCAAGGATCTGACGTGCTTCTTCACAGTTCTTCTCATAATCATCTTCAGAAACGCTGTAATATTCACCGCCTACTGTACGGAAGTCATCTCCGCTTGCTCCGTCTGCATCATAGATACCGGATGGAACATATCCTGTTGCAGGAACTTCACCGGACTGAGTTACGTTATCTACGATGTAGTTACGATCGATTACAAGTGAGAATGCTTTACGGATTGCAGGATCAGAGAATACTTCATTTTCTGTATTGAAGCATACATAGTATGTTCCGATATAGTCAGCGATGTTAAGTTCTCCGGATGCAAGGTAAGTAGCAACTTCGTCTACAGGAAGGTTCTCGATGAAATCAAGTTCTCCGTTGTTGTATCCTTTAAGGATCGCGTTGTTGTCGTCCAGAAGTGCAAATTTAATTGTGTCCGGTCCAAGGTTCTCATAATCATAGTAGTTCTCATTTTTAGCCATTACGATCTGTGAGTTATGTGTCCACTCTGTCAGTTTGTAAGGACCATTGGAGATGTATGTAGAAGGATCAAATGTCCACTGATCTCCATTTGCCTCGATGATGTCCTGACGTACAGGCATCATAGCCGGGAATGCACACAGCTCTTCAAAATATGGAAGATCTGTTGTTAAAGTTACTTCAAATGTCTTGTCATCAACTGCTTTTACAGCTAACTCAGAAGGATCTTTCTCACCAGCCATAATCTCATTTGCATTTACAACACAATCAAGCATGTAGTTGTAATCTGCTGCTGTAGCCGGGTTAACCAGACGTTTCCAAGCATACTCAAAGTCGCCTGCTGTAACGTCTTTTCCGTCAGACCATTTGATGCCATCACGAAGGTGGAAGGTGTATGTTACAGTTCCATCATCATTTGCTGTTTTGTCATAGCTCTCAGCCTGACCGTAAGTAAGTTTTGCACTATCGCATGTTCCGTCAGAACCTTCAACTTCCTCACCTGTGCTCTCCCATTTCATCAGACCTTCGAATAAATGGTTTGCCATGACAGCTCCATCCACGGAGGAGTTCAGGGCCGGATCCATTGTCATCGGCTCAGATGCGAAGTTTACAGTGAGGTTGAAATCACCGTCTTTGGAAGCTGTCTTCTCTGCTTCTGCAGATGTGTTGTTTTTGTTGTCGTTAGCTGCGCTGTTGTCGCTTCCACAGCCCGCAAGCATGGAAAAAGCGAAAGCTGCAACTAATACAACTGATACCAATCTCTTTTTCATAGTACTCTCCTTTATAAATTTATTGATAAAACAGGACTACCCTGCATTACCCAATTTCAATTGCTCCCACCCAAAAGTGAAAGCTGTCTCAAACAAGACAACGGCAGTATTCTACTGCTCTAACAGATGGCAGGCCACCCAGTGACCCTTCTCATATTCCTTGAATTTCGGAACGCATTCTTTACATTTATCCATTGCATATGGACAACGTGTATGGAAACGGCATCCGCTTGGCGGATTCATCGGAGACGGAATATCTCCCTCCAGAACGATACGCTGTCTGCTTCTGCTCACCTCCGGATCCGGAACAGGTACTGCGGAAAGCAGTGTCTGTGTATACGGATGCAGTGGATGGCGGTTCAGCTCATAGCTCTCAGCCAGCTCTACCATAGTTCCAAGATACATTACGCCGATACGGTGTGAAATATGACGAACAACGGAAAGATCATGTGCGATGAACAGATAGGTCAGTCCCATCTCTTCCTGCATATCTTCCAGCATATTTACTACCTGTGACTGAATGGAAACATCCAGTGCGGAAATCGGCTCATCACATACGATAAACTCAGGATTTACAGCCAGTGCACGGGCAATACCGACACGCTGCTGCTGTCCACCGGAAAACTCG
>OKVH01001195.1_pt1 | contig 12649 bp, 9 predicted proteins | sample 1604791 | NCBI WGS metagenome assembly OKVH01 (sample SAMN01760919, study PRJEB22395) | human gut metagenome | reverse complement strand
GGGGCGTTGCCCCAAACCCCAGCAGGGACGCTGTCCCTGCACCCTGCAAGGGACAGCGTCCCTTGACCCTTTTTCGCGATTGAGTTGGTCTCGCTTCCTTGCTCCTTCCGCGTGCAGCTTTTTGGCGCTTCGCCGAAGCGCTTGTTTGCTCCCCAAGATTCCGTGGAAAACCCAAATTGAGCCGCTGCACGTCCCTTTGTGCAGCGGCTCTTGCCGTATCGGTTTACTTTTCTCCCCCATCAATCGTCAAGTGGTGGCCGAACATGCCGTCCATGGCGGGCGAACGCATCCGCATGTCGTAACCCGCGTTGCATTCAAGGAAGTCCGCGAAGGTCTGCGTACCGTAGACGATACGGGTCAGCACGGCAATGGGCAGCTGAATGTCCCAATCGCGGTTCGCTTCGACAATCGTCTTTTCGCCGTCCTGACAGGTGATGAGCCAGCGCGCGTTGTTCGCGGGAATCTGCTCATCCACCACTTCCAGAACGAACGCGCCGTCGCGCTTGCCGGCGGGCATCTGCCGCAGAATCGCTTCCGCGTTGATGATGCGCACCATCGGCACGGTTTTGGCGCGGCGCGGGATAATTTCGCCATCCAGCGTGATGACGTAGCCCAAATCGGTCATGTCAATCACCTTGCGCGTGTGGATGACGGAGACTGTCGCGCCCTGATGATACAGCGCATTCACGCTGTCCGCCACCAGCTGACGGGACGAGCGCATCCGCCCGTAAAGGACACCCAGCAGTACCCCCGCGCCCGCCGAGCAGCCCTGCACCAGCAGCGCCAGCCAGCGAAGCCGCAGGATTTCCGGCGTGCGCAGTTCCTGCATCACCGCCGTGTCCTGCCATACGTTCCAGAATGCCTTTGCAATATCCTTCCACTCCACCAGCACCGTCGGAATCCACTCCGGGAAGGTGTATACCGGCTGAATGATGTAGTTCATCAGCAGCGCCGCGAAAATCGCCGATACCCCGTAGCCGAGGATGAACAGCAGCACCGCGCCTGTCAGCTCCGGCATCAAGCTGATGGCATACTTTTCTTGCAGCCGCTGCCGATAGCGCTTGCCGTAGTGCTTCACGCGCCCATTCAGGAACGCAATGAACCGCAGCAGCACCGTCATGCCGATAAGGAACAGCAGCACGCGCAGCCAGAGCGTCGCGCTCATGCCCTCTTTGCCGAGGTCAAACATGCTGCCGCCGCTCTGCCAGCCCGTCACAACGGACTTGAACGATACGCTTGCGCCCGTCCCCGGCTTCGGGATTGCCTCCACCAAAAGAGCATCGACGGTTGTGGACGTTTCAATCACACTGTTCAGCGGAATATACGCCGTATACGCCTGATATTCCCCGACGCGCATGGAATGCCGCGCGATGCCGATGACCTCGTAACTTTCACCGCCGATGAACACCTTGCGCCCCAGCGGATCGGCGACGCGGAACAGCTTCAGCGCCAAGTCCTCGTCCAGCACAGCGACTTTCCGGCCGCTCTTCAGTTCCTCTTCATACGGCAGCCGTCCGTAACGCAGGAGCTTTGGCCGCACCTGAAAGCCATATTTTCCGACCAGCTCCACGCGCGTATCCGACGAGATGTCTCCGCCGGATATCGACGTTTTTTCAATCACACCTCCGATTGTCCAGCGCAGCATCGTCGTCGTATCCCATTCACCGGCTGCGTTTTCCAGCGCCTTCACCTGATCGGCAATCGGCTGATTCGGCGCTGCTTTTGTGTCCCCGTCCTCGCCGGAATTGTCCTCCGTCTGCTGGGCGGGCGCGGGCACAAGGTATTGCAGATGATCGCCCACCTGCTTTGCCTGAACCGCCCCGAACACCAGCGCGGCGGCAAAGGCGGCCAGCAGCGCCCATTGCCACCATTTCCCCAGCTTCTTCACTGCACATACTCCATGACCGTCGCGCCGTCCTCCAGTGCGCGGTCTTCACGGTCGGCGATGGAGCGATAGCTCAAATCCTCCTGAATGGAGACCGTGCTGTCGCTGCGCTCGATGACGGTCACGCTGGTCTTTTTGACCTTCATCGTGTTCTCGGAGAGGAAGCCGCCGCCGGAATACTCGACGACGTACACATAGTTCGATTCGCCGTCAGAGCGGACGCAGCTGGGCGCAAGCAGGGTTGTGGCACTCTTTGCTCGGTAGGTGATTTTCACGTCCACGCCACCGTCCTGCATGAAGCGGCGAATCGCGGTGGAGTCGCTGCTCAGGTACGTTTCCGGCATCGGCATTTGCAGATACTTCGTGCCATCTGAAGCGATGGTGGTCTTTTCCACGCTGGTGCGCTCGCTGCCGTAGTTGTCGCTGCTGATTTCGGCGCGTGTCCCGTCGGCAATCGTGCGCGTGGAATTGCTGTCAAGCGGCGCGCGCAGCACCGGCACGCAGTCCTCTTTGTTCATCACATACGCAACCTTCGTGCCGTCGTAGGTGTCGCCTTCCGCCACTTTCAGCTCGATGATGTAGCCGTCGCGCGGCGCAACAACTGCCTTCAGGCTCGTTTCCAGCACCGTCAGCGTCACCATCTTCTGGTTCAAATTCTCGATTTCCTCCATCAGCCCGTTGCGCTTGGTGATGTACTGGAACACATCGTCTGAGACCTTCAGTTTCTTGTTGTCCAGCACCGCGAAGTACGCTGCGCGCGCTTCTTCGTAGGCAGCCTGTGCCGTCCGCGCCTTGTTGACAGCGGCTTTGAGTTCATCGGACACCTCACCGGACAATGCAAGCTGGCTCTGCCACGTTGAAACATCCCCCGTCAGCACAACGGATTCCTTCGCCGCGGCATAGCGCGCCTCATACGTCGCTTCGCTGAGCGTATCCTGCGCGTCAAGCAGCTGCTGGTACATGGTGTTCTGGTAGCTTTCCTTGCTCAGTTTGCGGTTCTGCACGTCCAGCTCCAGCAGTTCCTTGTTCTTCGCGTCGTAATCTTCGCGAACCTTCTTGATTTCTTCTTCGTAGGAGGGCGTTTTCGCCGTGAAGATGATGTCGCCCTTCTTGACGTAGTTGCCCGCGCGAACATAGAGCTTATCCACGGTGATGTTCATGTCCTTGGCTTCCTCGACGGTGAACTCTTCCGTCTCCGCGAAATACACCTGCGCGCGGAAGGTCATTTTGTCCTCGAAGCGCCCGGAGGTGCTTTGCACGAGCTGTACCTTCGGCGTCGTGATGGTCTGCACCGTCCGCGCGAAGAACATGCACAGCGCCACCGCCACGAACAGCACAATCAGCCCGCGCAGGGCGAATCGTTTAAGCTTCATACGTTCCTTTTCCTCCGTCACTTGAGTTCGCTAAGCTGAATGCCCGCGACGATGTCCTCTTGGAAATACAGATAAATCAGCAGCGTCGGCAGGATGTACAGCGCGCTGCCCGCAAAGGCGACGTCCGCCCGGTCGGTGCTGATCTGGTTGAACATAACCGACAGCGGCTGCAAGTTGGTGTGGTTCGCCAAATAAATCAACGGCTGTTCAACCATGTTCCAGCAGTCCGCGAACGACAGCGCCGCCGCAGCCCCCAGAATCGGCTTGCACACCGGCAGAATCACATGCACAAACCCGCGTACCGGGCCTACGCCGTCCACCATGCCTGCCTCCAGCAGTTCATTCGGGATGCCTACCATGAACTGGCGCAGGAGGAAGATGTAGAAGGGCGAAAAGCACATCGGCAATATGACCGCCCACGGCGTCTCCATGATGCCCAGCCATCGCAGGACCGTGACGCTTGGCGCCATCGTGACCTGAAACGGCAGAATCATCAAAACCAGAATGCAGAAGAAGAGCAAATCGCGCCCGTGGAACTGGAAGCGGCTCAGGCAATACGCCGTCAGCGGCACAATGAGCGCCTGCCCGACCAGAATCGCGCCGGTGTACATCATGCTGTTGCAGAACAGCTTCAAATACGACGGTTCTTCAATAAAAATCTTGTAGTACTGCCGGAGCGAAAACATCGCGGGTGAATACAGCACGTCCAGCCACTTCGTCGTGTCGTAGCTGCCGCGCCCTTTCAGGTACGCCGTGATTTCCGACTGCGGGAAGAACGAATACAAGAACGTAAATACAATCGGGATAAGGATGACTGCCGACAGGATGGTCAGCAGCACAAACGCCAGCTTTCCGCCGAAGGACAGGCGGTTGTGGCGATGATGAATTTTCTTCTTGCGCGCCATCATACTGCCTCCTGTCCTCAGTTATTGGGCGAGCGAACCGCTTTGCTCAGGTACATCAGCGCGAACAGCACCATCACGCCCACGGCGAAGATGTACGCCGCCGTCGTCACATCCTGATATTCCAGGCGGGCGAACTTGTTGTTCATGAAGTGCTGCAAGGTATAAATCGCGTTGGACGGGTACGCGCCGCCGATGAAGTAGACTTCCTTGAAGATTTTGAACGCATTCACCCACGCCAGCACGAACACAAGGAACGCCGTCGGCATAATTTGCGGGAGGGTGATGCGGAACGACTGTGTCCACCAGCCCGCGCCTTCCAATGCCGCGTATTCATACAGCGAGGGATGCACCGCCGACAGCGCCGACGCGAACAGCACAACCGAGAACCCGACGTTCTTCCAGATATACAGCAGCACAATCGGCACGCGGAGTGCGTCACCCTCCAGCCACAGCACGCGCTCCATCCCCAGCGCCGCCACCATGCGGTTGATGACGCCGCCGTAGTCGAACATCAGCGTCCAAATCAGCAGCATGGCAGAGGACGGCATCAGGTATGGCAGCAGCAGAATGTTTCGGAATGCCGTTGAGCGGTCTTTGAGCGTTTTGAGCATTGCCGCCAGCAGGAACGCCAGCAGCCAAATCACCGGCGCGCACAGCAGTGACAATTCCCATGTGTTCTTCAGTCCCAGCTGGAACATGCTGTTCTGCAGCGTCCGCTCGTAATTCGCCAGCCCGACGAACTGGTTCTCGAACGACCCGTCCATCAGCGACGAATAAATGCCCCCGAAAAACGGGACGACATAAAACAGCATCAGTCCCGCCAGCCCCGGCAGCAGCAGCAGCCACACGACCTTTTTCTTCCGAAACATGTTTCCTCCTGAACCACGCACAGGCAGGCGGTCTTTTCCGCCTGCCTTGAAGCGCTATAAGATACCCCAGAGGCTCTGCCTCTGGACTCCGCAAGGGGCCTTGCCCCTTGACCCCACAAGGGAGTTCCTCCCTTGACCCTTTCGCGCGATTGAGCTGCGCGCACTTGCATACAGGTTCCGCGTGTTTATCCAAGAAACGGATAAGTCAAGCCACAGGAAGCCCCAAAAGTGGCGGCGCCGAAGGGGTGGAGGGGGCGATCGGAAAGCCCCCTCCTCGCGCCCGCAGGCGCGAATCCCCTGCGCTTTACTGATTTTCCAGCTGAATCATCCGCAGCTTTCCATCCGCCTCGCGAATGAACTGGTCAATCGTAATCTGCCCATCAATGTACCGCTGCACCAGCGTTTTCAGCCCCGATGTGTTGTCCGTGCTGTCCAAAACCGTCGGCTTGCCGATGTACAGCGCCGGCAGAATTACATCCTGATACCGCTGAATGTACGCCGGCGATACTGTATAACGATCGCTTTCCGCGCTTTGTTCCATGTACCGCTTAAATTCGTCCAGCTGTTCCTTGTAAGCGTTCTTTTCTTCCGCCGACGCTTCGTCGTACGCCTTCTGATACATCACGAGGTCTGCTTCGTTCTGCTTCCGCTGTTCCTCGTACCACGGATTTTCAATCGGCGTCGTGCAGCCTGCCACCAGCTCCACCTTCTGTTCGTCGCGGATGTTCTTGATGACGTATTCCAGCATCGTGCCGATTTCGTCGCTGTCCGTCGTGCGCGGATTGATGAACATCAATTCTATCTCAATGCCTTGACCGAGGTAGAAGGCCGTGTCCTTCGTCAGCGTCATCTGAATGAGCTTGGGCGTCTTGTCCTTACCGAAGGTCACGTCGCCGTCGTAGTAGGAGTTCAGCATCCAAGTGCCAGTGAAGATGAGCGGCTGCTTGTAGTCGCTTTCTTCGTCACTCGTTTTCTTGTTGCTTTCCTCAATGCGGTCGCAGCGCATGGCATCAATCGCCGCCACCATCTCGCGGAAAATCGGGTCGTCGAAGTGCAAGTCCTGGTTCGTCGCCTGACAGTACCCCTTCCACTCGCGCAGTGCCAAGCGGAACATGCGGTCTTTGTACTTTTCGGTCGAGTCCAGCGGCGCAAAGTTCGGGTAATCCTCCACAAACTCGTCGTTCCAGCGCGTCACAAAAGCGCACAGGTCGATGAAGTTCGTCGGAATGTCGTCCATCGTCAGTTCCATTTCCTCAAACACCTTTGGGTTGATGGTGAACGCGTACGCGCCGCCGACGCTGATGGGCAGGGCGAAAATCTTGCCGTTTGCATCGGTCACGAAATCGCGGAAAACGGGATTCAGGCTCTCAACATATGCCTTCACCGCCGGGTACACGGACAAGTCCTTGCAGTATCCCTTCTGGTTCAGGCGCTCAATCGCCAATCCGCCCGCCGCGTCTCTCGAGGTGTACGAATTGACATACGCGCTCACAATATCCGGCGCATCGTCGCCCGAAGCGAATGCGCGCGCGACCTCTTCCGCGCTGGCGCTGTCAATGTCCGAATCCGAGACAACTGCCACTTCCGGGTAGTCCACCGCGTAATCGCGGATGCCGCCCCAGACGCTCGTGCCGGACAGGTGGATGACGTGGTTCGGCTGATAGTTTTCCGTCAGCGTGCGCGCGAAGATGCCGGAGCTGTAATCCGCCGAAACGATTGTATCGCCCACGATTGCAACGTGATAGCCCTCCACCGGGAGGTACGCATACAGCGTCGCCTTCTGGAAATTCGTCGTGCCCATGACCTGCGTGCTGTCACAGTACAGCACTGCATCCAGCTTTTCGCTGTACGCCAGCTGCTGATAAGAGAAATCATCTCTCACGCCAATGTTGCTGGACAGCATCGTCGTCGTATCCGTCGCCGGGTCATAGACCATTGCCATCTGCGGGATGCGATTGCCGTTTTCGTCCCAGTCTTCCTTCTTCTGCGAGGCAATCACGAGAAATTTGCCGTCCTTGTAGGCGCAGACGTTGCGTACGTTCTCCACATTCGCCTTGCGGACGCTGCCGTCCGTCAAGCTAAGTGCGTAAAGGTTTATCACTCGACCCTTGTCGTCCCATGTGTTCATCAGCATCAGCACGGTATCGCCCGATGCCGCCACCGTGTCCGGAAGAAGGGCATAGCTGTAATCTTCCTCCTCTTGGATGAAGATTTTCGTGTCCTGCACCGTTGCAACATCGGTGTACACGGCCTTGCCGTTTTCGCCGCTGATGGTGAAGATGCCGCCGGTCAAGTGGTTGATGCCGTACACCTTTTCGCCGTCCGTGACGAGCATGGAGAAGCAATGCGCCGCGTCCGGCAATTCCGTGCCCGCGAGAGCGTCCTCTTTCAGGTTTTCCAGCCGTTCTTGCAGGTCTTTCAGCTGCGCATAGCCTTCCGCTCGGTACATATTCGACGCAACGAGCGCCATTTCCTGCTGACCGGGCTGCCAAGTGTAGAGCGAATACAGGCGCGAGGTGTCATCTTGCACGAGAATCGCCGCGCGGTCCTTCAGCGAAAGCAGCCCCGCCGGGGAAAAGCTTTCCGCACGTTCCTCCACCGGCAGCGCTTCATTCGCCATGCATTCCTCTTCGCTCATCCTCTTGAAAATCGTCCGATTCTCCGCCGCCGCGCAGCCAATCAGCAGACTTGCCGCCAGCAGCACACTCGCCATTTTTCTGAACTTCATGCTCCTTGAAACCTCCTTCACGTTCCACCCTTTGCAGGGGGCATATCATTATTTCCATCTGTGCGAACCATCCGGCAGCGCTTTTCCGTTCAGCCCACACATATTAGACGTTTGAAAATCCCTTTTCGTTTCCTCTTTTACAAATTTTCTTCAAGGGGCATTGCCCCTTGCCCCTTCCGCGCGATTGGGTTGACTGCTCTTTCATACTTTTTCCGCGTGTTTATGCAGGGAGAAAAAGCCTTATTGCTCCAATCCTTCTATCAGCTTATCCGCTTCCTCCACAAACTCCTCCAGCGAGATTTCCCCCTGATGCACCTGCGACACCAGCGCACTGAACGCATCCGAATCCGCCAAAATCCCCGGACGGCGCAGGTAGCTCATCGGCAGAATCGTCTGCTGATAGAGTTCAATCGTCTTGGGCGCAATCGTCCACCTCCCCCGCACGGTGTATCGCTGCAAACTCGCCTCTTCCTCGTTGATGCGCTCCTGAATCCCCTGTTTCTTCCAAACAGGTGCATTTTCCTGCTGCCTGCGCAGTTCCGTCAGCGTTTTCTCGTAGTCGCGCACCATTATCAAGTAGTAGGAATCCTCTATCGGCTCGTCGTAATCCGCCAGCAGCACGCACTTTGCCGTTGCTTCCTGGTCAGCGATTACCTGCGCAAGCATCTTGCCGACTAAATCCGCATTCGTCGTCCGCGGATTCACCACCAGCACAGTCATGTAGCCGATGCCGTAATGCGTGGTCACGTCCGGCGTCAGCGCCATCGGCAGGAAAATCCGGCTGCCGAAAGCATCCGCGTAGTTTGCGAAATTCCCAACCGCCTGCGCATCCGTCCAGATCAGGCATTCGCGGTAGTCGCTGATTTCTTCGTTGACCTGCTGATTCGCCTGCTCGATTTTGTCCGTGCGCATGGCATCCAGCGCCGCCATCATCTCCCGGAAAACGGGATGGTCAAAGCGCAGGGGAATGTTCTCCGCCTGACAGTAGCCAATCCAGTCGCGCACCATCAGGTCAAAGACGCGCTCGCGGTATGATTCCGTCTCCTCCAGCGGCGTGTAGGCGGCATACGCGCCCGTGAGGTTGTCGTTCCATTTCGTGATGAACGCACAAAGGTCAATGAGATTCGTCGGAATGTCGCTTTCCTGCAAGCCGAGCTTTTCCATCACGTTTCGGCTGATGAAGTAGCCGTAACTCCATGCGTAGATGGGCAGGGCGTAGATTTTGCCGTCGCGCGTCACCGCGTCGCGGTAAATCCCGTTCAGCCGGGACACATAGTCCGATACCTCCGGATAGACTGACAAGTCCATGCACCAGCCCTTGTCCATCAGCACGTCCAGCGGCCAGCTGCCGTCCGCTTCAGGCGTATCCGGCGTCAGCCCCAGGCGCAGGATGTCCGGCGCATCGGCGGAGGCACTCATGCGCGCCGCCAAGCTCGCCGCATTCACAGCGCTCTTCGCCAGCGTCTCCTGCGCCAGAATCACCTCCGGATTTTCCTCCGCGAAGTGCTGCAGGGCAGTGTTGCTTGCGCCGTTGCTGCTTTGGATGCGCAGCACGGTCATATCGCCGTTTTCCTTCGAGCGGACGTAAACGCTGCTCAGGTTCACACCGACGATGCTGTCTTTTGTAACCGCAATATCCATGTTCGCTGCTGGGAAGGTTACCACAGGTTCTTCCTGCACGAAATCCGTCGTCCGCACAATTTGGCGTGTTCTCACGTCGTAGTAGCTGCCGCTGTACGGGTCATACGCGCCGCATTCGCTGCGTTTTTTATACGGCACACCCGTGCTGAGCAGGGTTTCCTCCCCCGTCGCCACGCTATAACGCGACAGCGTATATGTTCCGCTGCTGCGGCTGATTTCGTTGGGCGACCCCTCCAGCCGCCACAGCAGCAATTCGCCATCTGCCCACTCGTACATAGCTTCCAGCGACTCACCCGCAATTTCGCGAATGGCGCCGTCTGTCAAGTCCACCAGCACAATCTTGATGCCGTTTTCCTGCATCACGCTGATTGCCAGCACCGAACCGCAGACATACATCCGCGTCAGCGACGCCGGATAGGTGTATACTTTGTCTGTCTCCAAGTCCCGATAGCTGATGTTCAGGCAGGACAGATTCTCCATTGTGCAAACGTCTTCTGTCTGCAAACCGTCCTTCGTCTCCGAAATTTTGAAAATCAGCCCGTTTATACGGTTGAGGGCATAGAGCGTTTCGCCGTCGGAGGTCAGTTCGCTGATGGCATGGGTCAAATCGGGCATCCGGTAGTTCGGCACGCGGCTCATGGCGTATTCGCAGGATTCCTGCGCCGTCTCCATCGTATCGCTGCTCATCACCCAGTAGAACCCGCCGCCGAGCTTGCACATTTCCGTCATGCCGTCCTGCCAGAAGTACAGCGACAAGCTGTCATAATTATCATCATTTGCCAGCACCACCACGCCACCCATAGCGCGGGTCACGCTGCAAATGGACAGCTCCGTCGGGCGCAGCTGGAATGGCGTGGCTTCATCCACCTGACCCGGACGAGTGTAGAGGGTCAGCCGCTCCGCCTGTGCCTGCGGGAGCAGCAGGAGCATCATCAAGAGGATAAGCAGGCGTCGGGCGCGCATGGCAATTCGCTTCCTTTCCGTTCTTCATGGGTTCGTCATTCAATTAGACGGCGCATTTCGCGCTTTTTTTCGGGAATTTTCAGAATTTTTCGCTGCAAAAAGGCACTGCCGCGCGTGCAGTGCCTTTCGCGTTTTATAGTCCTGGCAATGCCGCCGAAAGTTCCTGCAGTGCCGCAGAAAGGTTCGTTTGCTCCTCCATCGTGCTCATACCGGTGATGAGCTGGTTGGAATAGGCGTCGAGGATGGTGTAAATCCTTGAGATCAGTTCCGTGCTGACGTAGGCGTGGTTCGTGCCGTCCTGCAGCATCTTCATTTGGTTGATAACGTCAATTGCGTGCACATCGGCGCGGATTTTGCCCACTGTGGCGGCCGAGGACGAGCTGGCTGTCCGGCTAAGCGTTGTCGACAGCGCCACCGCGTCCCGGCACTGTTCCTGCATCATGGCGATATTGCGGCTGTTGACGCTGGAAAGCTTCGCAACGGTCGTCACGCTGACAGCCGCCAGCGCCACAACCAGCGCCAGCAGGATCAGCATCACAATGCCCCGTCCGCGCGGCGCAGGAACACCCGTCCCGACGCTCAATCGCTTCTGGTTGGCCATATAGCGGCCCTTCATCCATTTTTCCATATGTGTTTCCTGTTCCTCCATTCTGCGCGGAAGTTCCGTCAAAATCATCAAGGGACAGCGGCGCAGCACTGTCCGTATGGTTTATCTTATCACACTTTTGCCTTTCCGTAAAGCGAACATCCAAAAGATTTACATTCCCGTATACTTTCTGACGCTTTCGGGGATATTGACGGTATCATCAGCGGAGGTGAACCCATTATGAAACGAACACTTCCTGCCCTGCTGCTCTGCTGGGTGCTGCTGTTTTCCGTCCCCGCGCTGACGGAGGACGCCCTGCTTCGTTCGCTCTTCGGCTGGACGGCGTATTTCGCGCGCATCCCGGCGGATGCCGCCGATACGCCCGACACCCTCGAATGGGACTGGACGTGGAACGGCTTCTGGCGCGCTCTGTTCGGATATTCCGCATAAGAAGGAGGCGAAATCCGCATGATTTATGTGCAGCTGCGCGCCCGCGTGAAGCTCGCGCAGGGCGAAACCCTCCATGTCGCGGATGCCGCCAAAGTGCTGGGCAGCGAAAAAGCTGGGCATTGCTCCCTCTTCTGCCCAACCTCCCCCGGCGTCTACACGCTGGATGCCATCGCCGTTGCCAAGGCGCTCAAAAAAGTTTTTCCACAGGAGGACATTTCCCTCATCGGTGCGGATGTCTGTTACGTCCACCGCATCAAGGCGCGCGGCAAGGATTTTCTGCGCCCTGTGCGGACGGCGGCGGCGCTGCTGATTCTGCTGCTCGGCAGCGCTTTGGGGCTGACGTGGTTTCACGCCGACGTGAACATGCCGCAGGCGCAGGCGGATGTTTACGCTGCCATCACCGGCGCGCCGCCGGACGACGTGCGTCTCATCACCATCCCCTACTGCGTCGGCGTTGCGCTGGGCGTATGCGTGTTCTACGCGATTCCTTTCCCGCATCAAACAACGCCCTTGGAGGTCAAGCTGACCGAGTATCAGGAGGACATGGAGAAAGCAGAGGGGAAGCCGATTGAATAGCATGCTTGCCATCCTCATCGGGTTGATGAGCGGCGCGGCCATGTCGGTGGCGGTCAGCAGCGTATGGTGCGTGCTGCATCTTCCCGCGCGGATTCAGCACCTGCTGCACGCCGCATCGCCGCGGATGATGGGGCTGGCGCTGCTTAGCGGATTGATGCTGGCGGCGCTGCATAATGCGCTTCGGTGGACGCTGGGTCTGCCGGGGGTGTTCGGGGTGGTGGCGATGGTTGTCGGCGGGATGTTTGTGGGGATGGTCGCGTCAGCGCTGGGGGAGATTTTGGAGGTTGCGCCGGTGCTGATGAGACGCTTTCGATTGGGGGATGTGTCGGGGGCGGTACGGGTGACGATTCTCTTGGCAAAGACACTTGGGGCGATTATCGCCTCGATAGCGATTACGCTGTGAAGCGCGCTCAAGCCGGGAAGCAAAAAAAGGGTCAAGGGGCAATGCCCCTTGCAGGGTCAAGGGGGGACTTCGTCCCTTTTCGTCTGTCCCTTGTGGGGTTTGGGGCAACGCCCCAACTGTTTTTCGGGCGACCATTCCAAAGGAAAAGTCAATAAAGGTGCAGGCAGCGAAGCGTCCCTGCCAGTAACTAAAAAACCTTCCAATACAGTTCAAGCAACATGGGAGGCGACCGCCGAAGGAGTCCAGAGGGCGATCGGAAAGCCCTCTGGA
>OKVH01001194.1_pt1 | contig 12653 bp, 5 predicted proteins | sample 1604791 | NCBI WGS metagenome assembly OKVH01 (sample SAMN01760919, study PRJEB22395) | human gut metagenome | reverse complement strand
CCCTGCCGATGGGGCGGCAGGTCATCCAGCGGCTGACCGTCGAAGAGGATACGGCCCTCGGCCGCACCGTGGGGGCGCAGGGCGGGCTTCAGCTGGCGGAGAAGCGTGGTCTTGCCGCAGCCGGAGGCGCCGCAGAGGACCCAGAACTCGCCCTGACGGACCGTAAGGGACACATCCGCCAGCGCGGGGCAGGGCTGCTGGGGATAGGTAAAACCAAAATGCTCCAAACGCAGCAGTTCAGGCACGGGGAGTCCCTCCTTTCCGGGCAAGATAGCGGCGCCGGGACAGGGCGTCCAGCAGCACCGGCGTAAAGCAGAGCAGGCCGTAAACGGCGAAAAAGCTGACCGTCAGCGGTGTGACGGGGCCGCTGAGCAGCATGGGGTAATACTGAAAGCGCAAGCCGCCGGCCAGACCGCCGCCCAGCAGATACAGGCCGCAGAAGGCCAGCCAGAGGGCGACGGCACCGTCACGCCGGTCAAAGCGGTAGAGGGAGAAGGATGTCCTCCCCGGCAGGCCATAGCCCCTGCAGCGCATACTATCGGCGGTAATGAGCCCGCTTTCCAGGCTCCAGGTGACAACGATGGAGAACACACGCAGGGCGCTTCTGACGCGCCGGGCTGGGGCGCCGGTCTGGGTATCACGGCCCAGATGCCGCTGGGCCTGCGCCACGGCACGGAGCCGCCGGACAAAGCGGGGCACAAAGCGGAGGATCATGCTCAGCAGCAGGGACAGCGCCTGGATGACGCGGCCAAAGAGGTACACCACCTTGTCCGAGGTGATGACATCGGTGACGCAGACGAACCACAGCGCCACGGCGCTGAGCATGGCGCCGGCGGCCAGACCGTAGAGCAGGCTCTCCAGCGTCAAAGGATTACCGGAGGGCAGGTAGGCCAGAATGGTGACGCCCTGGTGGACAAAGGCCGGGTTCAGGGCCGCCGCCAGGAGGGCCATAGGCAGCAGCCACAGCAGATGGCGGCGCAGGCCCTTGCCGCCCAGCAGACGGGCAACATACCACCCGCCGCCCAGCGTCGACAGAACCAGGCACACCGGGTGCATAAAAAACATGGTGCAGATGATGACCAGGGCAAAGTAGGAAAAGCTCACCGCCGGATGGCAAGTGCGCAGCGTATCGTCCATGGGATCACCTCCTGCATACATGATGTCTTAACCTTTTAATTATACCCTGCCGCCAGGGGATACGTCAATCCTGCGTGCGGAAAAAGGGCGGCAAAAGCCGCCCTTTTGTCAGCCCATGTAGGTATTGCCCACGTCTGCACCCATATTACAGGTGTAGAGCCACTGGATGTTCTCGCCGCCGGAGAGCGTATAGCTGTCCGCGCCATAGCTGGGGAAGGTTCCCCCCACGCAGTACATCCAGCCGGAGCTCCTGCCTACGTTCTTTTCGAACAGGCCGTTGATGCCCCTGACATAGTTGCCGCTGGAGCTCACCGGGATACCCGCGTCACCGCAGGCCCGCTTCAGTACGGACATGACAGACTCACCCTCGGTGATGGTCACCGTGGTGGACAGGATCACGCCGTCGGCGGGGATAAGGCCCTTCACGCCGTCGGAGCACTTGTCCATATTATTGAGCACCGTGGCGCAGGAGATGTACAGCGATACGGATGCCGCCGGCGCAGGGTCAGGTGCAGGCGCAGGGTCCGGGTCCGGCGCAGAAGGCTGCTCCTGTTCCTGCTGTTTCTTCTCTTCTTCCAGCCGCTTCTGCTCCTCCAGGCGCTTGGCTTCCTCCTGCTTTTTGGCGTCCTCCTCGGCCTTTTGGGCATCATCAGCCGACTTCTGCTTGTCAGGCTTCTTATCGTCCGCGGTCTTATCCTCAGTCTTTGCCGCGTCCTGCTTGCCGTCAGCCTTGGTGGTGCCCGTTTCAGCTGTGTCGTTCTTCCTGGTGTCCGTGGTCTGCTCCTGCGTTGCCGTGGGAATGTTGCCGGGGGCGTACGATACGGTCTTTTTCCCGCAGGCGGCGCAGGTCAGCAGCAGGGACAGTGCCAGCGCCAACAGCCAAAATCGGTGGTTTTTCTTCATATCTCTCATTCCTCATAAAAGCGCCATACGCAGAGGCGCTTTCGCGCCTCTGCGTCGGCTGTTCTGTTGTTACTTGGAAACGCGCTTCTTCCGGGTCAGCACCACAACGGCTGCCGCCGCCAGGGCTGCGCTGCCCAGCCACAGCACCATCTGACTGTCGTCCGCCGTATTGGCAGAGTCGGTCTTGTCCGGCGTCGCGGTGGGGTTGTAGTAATAGTGGTTGGTGGACCCCGTCCAGCTGATGGCCACAGGAGACAGGCCGGTCAGCGTCACCAGCAGGCCGCTGGGGGTTTTGGTGACAGCGGGGAACTCCACGGTACCCACATCCAGGCCGCAGTCCGCCATGGCGACCATGTGCGCCACGGTGAAGTTATACTGGCCGTACTTGGCGGCCACGGCCTCCGGGTAGGGCAGCAAAACTGTGATCTTGCCGGCTGTCAGGTCCTCCTTGGTGGCAGGACGCCACTCGTTGTGCTCGAATACGAGCAGCGACACATCCATGAAAACGGTGTTGTCCTTATTGCTCTTGCTGTTTTTCAATGTGATCTGCAGCTGCAGCTCGGCTTTGATCTCTCCCTCGCTGTTCAGCTTCTCGTTATCCTGCAGGGTATCGGGCACTGCAATAGTGTCAGATACCTCGATGCGCTTCAGTGTACCATCCTCGGACTTCACCGCACCGCAGACGCACTGGATGCCGTTCACATAGGTGTGCCCGGTCTTGTTGACCACCGCATGGCAAACCTTGCAGACGTTCCAATGGTCATTTTTGTCCACGAACACCTCTGTGCCGGGGGTGTGGCCCAACGCAGCGATGACGCGGGTCTCCTCCTTGGAGCAGACGGAGCAGGTGCGCTTCTCCGTGCCGGTCTCGGTGCAGGTGGCCGCCTTGGTCACCGTCCACGCGCCGAAATTGTGGCCCGGCGCGGGAACAGACTTTTCCTCCACGGCGCCGCAAATGGAGCAGATCCGGCGGCTGACGCCGTCCTTGGTGCAGGTGGCGGCCACGGTCACTTTCCACTCGCCGAAGCGATGGGCGCAGGCGGCGTCGGTCATATCGTAGAGGGCGTTGGCCTTCTCGGTAAAGCGCGCATAGGCGGCCATGGCGCAAAGCGCCTGCTCCGTGGCCATCTCGTTGACGGCCTTGTCTGCGAACTGATGCTTAAAGCCGCCGTTCTCCGCCACGCGGTACTGCAGGAGGTTCCCCAGCACGCTCAGGGTCTTCCCCTCCACGGTCTTGGTAAAGCGCGCGTCCGTGTTGGCATCCAAATTCAGGGCGGAAAGGGCGATGACCACCTGCGCGCAGCTCTCGGAGGAGTCGTAGCCGCTTCGATACTTGCCGGAGAGCCAGTTGAGGGCTTTCTCCACGGCCGTGTTCACGGTTTCATTGCCGCCGTCCTTATAGTAGGGCGCCAGCGCCTGCAGCGCCATGGCGGTCATGTCCACGTCGCCGACGGGTTTTGTGTCGGCGCTGGCTCTCCAGCTGCCGTCTTCGTTCTGCTGTGCAAGAACAGCCTGCACCAGCCAGGAGGTGTCGGAGGTGTAATTGCGACTGTTGAGCGCCAACAGACCCATGACGAGGCCGTTGATATCTGTGTTACTGGTATCGGTGACCTTCATGATATCCTTGTTCTGCAGCGCCTTCAGCAGGTTTTCGCCGCCCACGTTGGCGGGGTCCTTGCCGATGGCGGTAAGGGCCAGAATGATACGCTCGTTGTCGGTGACGGTGGGGTTACGGCTCTCGGGATCGACAAGAACGCCATCCGCGCCCATATTCTTCTGCACATAGGCCACGACCTTCTCATAATAGGCCGCGATATATGCCTCGGACAGGGGCACCTTGGCGCGAGCCTGTCCCAGTACCGCCCACTCGCCGAAGAGATAGCTGACGACCGGGGCGCTCACCGCGCCTTGGATATACGCCTTGGCGCCGGCATACGCCTCATCGAAGCCGGGCACTTCCGCACCGGGCACCATGGGATCCGTCGGGTCCAGCGGAATATAGGTGTCGGTAAAGAACAGGCGCAGGGTGTCGCCGTCTTTGAGATAGGTGTTGTCCAGCGTGGTCTTGGGCAAGGTCTCGGTGCCGCCCTGTAAGGTGAGGCCGAACATCCAGCCGGAGGACTTGCCGTCGCCCTTCTCCTTGAGGGTGTGGCCCGCCGCATCGGTGATGCTCTTGATGTAGGCGCCGCTGCCGGTATAGGTGTACTTGGCACTGTCAAGGCACGCCTTCACAGCGTCCCAAGCGGTGGGATCCTCGTTGGCCTTGCCGGTGAAGGTAAAGTCGGAGATTCCCCGGAAAGTATGGCCGTTCTTGTTGTAGCCGTCCACCTTGACCTTCACGGTGAGGGTCTGATTTTCGTTGGGGTCAGCGGCGTTCTTCTCGCCGATCACCGTCAGGTCGATGTGGATGGGCTGCTTGTAGAATTGGGCAAAGTCCTTGTAGCGTTCCTTGCTCTCCTCGGTGCCGTTGATACCGAACTTTTCCCAATACTGGGCGTACTTGGTGTAGGTCAGGACACTGTCCAGCGTAACTGTCGTATTGTACTCCGGCTGGTGCACACGCAGCAGCTCATTCTCGATGACGGAGGGTCGGGAGGATCGGAAGCAGCGGTATTTCTCCGTATCGAGCCAGCCAGGGATATCGTCGGCCTCGATGCCGTCGAAGGTCATATTCACCGTGCCGCGGACGTATTTCAGCGTGCCGTCCTCGTTTTTGCAGATCTCCGCGAAGGGATACAGGTCGGAGGTGACCTTGGTCTTATCCGTATTCTCGTTCTTGATACCGTTCCAGTAGACATCCCCGGTCAGCGCCTTGGTCATAAAGGCGGCAGCGCCCTCCAACTCCTGCTGGGTAAAAGGCTGAATGGTGAAGCTGAACTCCTGCCACGCCAGCAGAAGGCCGGAGCTGCGGGTGGTGATGGTCACCACATACTTCGCCTCCACCGGCTTCTCACCGGGCAGCGGGCGGTAGACCATGGCGTGATAGCCGTTGAAGTCCAGCACATCCGGGGTGAGGCTCACCATCGTGACCTTCTGGTTATAACTGTCGGTCATGATGCCCGCTTTCTCCAGAAGAGCGGGTCTGGGCATCTGCATATCGTCGCTGACGGCAGTCGTGTCCACGGACTTTGTCTTGTTCACAAAGTCGCGCAGGAGCCCCTGATACTTCTCCGCCAGAGCGTTTTGCATCTCGCTGGTCACGCTGCTGTCGAAGGGCGCAACGGTGGCGTCAAAGAGCACATCGGCATAGACCTCCACGCCGTTGTCGCCGGTGATGTGCGCCAGCGTGTAGTCATCGAAGGCGTCATAGGTCACGCGGGCGATCAGCCGGAACTTGCCGGCCTTCTCGGGCAGCGCCGTGCCGTCTGCGGGCTGCAGGGGGCGGTTGACGGTGCCCACGCCGGTGCCGTTGGTGCCGTTGGTGATGTAGAGCCACTCGGTGTTCCGGGTGCCCCACTGCACCTTCACATCATAGCGCCCCGCAATGCTGGAGGGAAGCGTGAGGTTGGAGGTGATGCGGTCGTTCACGGTGTAGAGCGTCCAGCCCGCCACCTCGCTTTGGGTGGCCCCGTTGGTATTCTCGCCGCGGATGAGTTCCCAGTTCAGGGACCCGGCGGCGCTCTCCAGCAGTTTCTGCACCGCGTCGGCGCTGCGCCCCACGGTGGCATGGAGGGTGATCTCCTTGGTGACCCCGGCATAGGTGATGTTGAACTTCAACCCCGTGTACTGCACGGTCTGGCGGGCGGTGCCGTCGCCGGTGAAGTAGGTGATTTTGCCGTTGTCGGCAATGTACTGTACCTTGGTACCGTCAAAGCCGTTGGCCTTGGCGCTGCCGTTGACATAGGTGATCTCGGAGTTGTCCGCCACATCCGCATAGCCCTGCTCTGCCAGCAGGCGGCGGAAGGCTTGGGTGATGTTGGTTTCATCATAGAGCCCCACGCCTTGCAGGGGCTGCACGGCGGTATTCTTGCGCGTGAACTCGGCGGCAATATCCTCCAGAGTCTGCACCTTTTCCGCATTCTCGGACCAGAGGCACAGCGTGAAGGTCTTGACCTTCGTGGCCGCGCCGCTTTGGAGCGTGGCGGTGAGGGTCACCGTGACCTTATCCGCCGCAGGCGCGGTGAGCGCGCCGGTGGCGGTGTTCACCAGAGCGTTATCCGCCGTCCATGTGAGGGAAACGATCTTCTCTCCACTGCCCTCCACGGGAACGGTGACGCTCGCGGGCAGGGTCAGGAAGCCGGTATAGGTCTGCGCAATCTCCTCTTCCTCCTCCGGGTCGCCGCTCACCGGGGTAAGGCCGCGGAGCTGATAGACGCCGGTGGCATCGGCCTTCAGAAGGTCTGCATTCTCGGCATCGAGCCCCAGTTCCTTATAGAAGTGCTTTTGCAGGGCGGTCAGGAAGTAGTCGTGCAGGTCCGTGACCGCTTCGCCGGGCTCTTCGATGCCGTATTTCTCGCAGAGGTCGGCCTTATTATAGTTACCGTCCGTAAGTTCATAGAGTCCCAGCACAGTCTCGGCGTACCAGTCGGCCTTGGCTTTCTTGGCGGTGTCGGCGGCGCTCATGCCGCGAAGCTGCAGGGCGCTTGCGGCGTCGGCAGCGGCCTTGAGGTCGGCATTATCCACGGGGGTGCCGCCCTGCCAGGGCAGCACCGGGAAGCCGCCGTTGCTGTTGCCGCTGTCAAGGTGCATCCCCACATCCGCCGCAAATTCTGGGGTGCGCATATAGTCCGCGGTGCGGGCAGTCATACCGCTGGTGGTGCCATCCGCCGCGGCCTGTGGTGCGACGGTGTCCAGATAAGCGCAGTTGGTGATGGTGGCGCCGGCTGCCACCTTGCCTACCACCGCACCGAACTTACTCTCATCTGCTATTGCGAACTCTCCTGCCACATAGGAACCCTTGAGCTCTGCATTAGCGTTCAGTTCGCCTACAAGGCCGCCGCGTTTTTGCTGGATAATCTTATTCGGCTGCGTCTTTTTTACCGCGAGAGTACCGGTAAAATAGCAGTTCTCGACAACACCGTATGCATATCCGGCAATGCCTCCCAAAGGTGCGGATGTACCATATGTACTATTATCGTAAGCATCCTTGACGACAGCCCTACTAACGCAACCACTAATCACACCGTTACCGGTAGTCCGTCCAGCAATGCCGCCGATTGCCGATGCACCATTATGGCCCTCGCTGGAGAACGTGATACTACCACTGACCATGCAGTTCCGTATCGTTCCTGCACTGGAATTGGCAACACCTCCCAAAAGCGACGAGGTACTGACAATCGCGCAATTCACACGCAGATTTTCAACTACGCCGCCCTCTGCAAGTTCCCCCACAAGGCCGGTTGTAACGAGTCCACTAACGGTGTAATTATCGCCGTCCAGGGTGCCGGCGAACTTATTGCTGCTGGTGCCGATGGCCGTCCAGGGCTTGCCGTTGAGGTTGATGTTGGCGGTGAGTTTGCCGTTGATGGCTTTCTGCCCGCCGTTGACCGCATCGGCGAACCACGCCAGCTTCGCGGCGGTATCGATCAGGTAGACACCGCTCTTGTCCTGCGTGGGCGCGGTCTTGGTCGTGCCGTCCCAGCCCGCACCGGCATAGGTCAGTGTTACCGTGATGGTGTCGTTTTTGGCAGCGGTAAAGCTGCCGCTGACCGTGATATAGTCCGCCTTGGCGACGGTGTAAGCATAGGTCTCGCCGAGGTAGAGTTTGTAGCCGCCGTCGGCCTCGGGCTTGATGGTGCCGCCCACGGGGTGGGTCACGGTCACCTTAGCGTTTTCCGCCGGGGTCACGGCAAAGGTCAGGGTGCAGGAGGCAAGTTCGCTCAGCGTGACGGTCTTGTTCACATCGGCATTAACGGTGATGCTCCCCGTCTCGGTCTCGTAGCCGAACTTGCTGACGGTGTAGGTGTATTCCGCGCCCTTTTCGACCACATAGGTATATACGCCGGTTTCCTTGTCGGTAGTCTTGGGGCTGGCTGGCAGGCTGCCCTTTTCCAGTTTTACCGTGGCATCCGCGGGAGTCGCGGTAAGGGTAATGACCGGCTTGGCGGTGAGTTTCACAGGTTGGGTCACATCCGCATCGGTCACCGTGATCTCGCCGGTGGCGGTCTCATAGTCCTTCTTGCTGACGGTGTAGGTGTAAGTTCCGGGGGCAACGGCGTATTTGCCGCCGCTTCCGGTCAGTTTGTTGCCGCTTTCATCCTTCAGTTCCACCTTGTCGGCGGTGGGAGTTGTCGTAAGGGTGATGGTATAAGCCGGAGAAACGGCAAAATTCTTGAGCCGGACATAGTAACTATTTCCATTTTCGTTGAAAGATAAGGTGAGGGTTTCCCCCGTGTTCAACGCCGTGCTAAAGGTTTTCCAACCATTCTCCTCATAGACTGTCAGCAGAGTAGTAGTACCCTTTTTCACAGTAAAGAAGGCGGAGTCATCCTCATCCCAATTGTCTTCATGCCCCTGTGCAAAATACTCAAAAGAAATCACGCAAGGTTTCGTCGCCGTCAGCGTCAGGGAGGTTGTTCCGTAGTAACTCTTGTTGCTCTCTAAATAGTTTCCGGCAGCGGATTTGATGGGCTTAAAGCCTTTGGTGCCATTGCTGGCGGTGATGCCTTCGACACCTTGGAAGATATCCGCAAAGGTCAGTTTCTTTTCAAAGGGCAAGTTCACGGTGACGGCGGCAGCGGCAACGGTGAAGCTGCCGGAGAGGTCGTCGCAGTCTTTCAGCGTGGCCTTGTAGGTATAGTCCCCGGCGGGGAGAGTGCAGTTCGCGCCGCTGCCCTCGTACACCTTGGTACCGTTGTACTCCACGGTGACGGTGGGCGAGGCGCTCACGCCCTCCGGTTTGGTGATTTGGAAGGTCACAGAATACTTGGCCGCTTCTGTCAGGGTAACGGTCTTGTTCACATCGCCGGTCGCAACACTGATCATGCCGGTGGCCGTCTCATAGCCAAACTTGCTGACGGTGTAGGTGTAGTCGGTATTCTTGGCAGCGATATAGACATTCTTGCCGGTGGAACTGGCCGCAGACTCCTTGTAAACGGTGGTGTTTCCCTGTTTCAGTGTTACCGCCGCATCATCGGGGGTAAACTGCAGGGTAATGACCGGCAGTTTGACAAGGGTAACATTGACCGTTTGATTTTCGGCGCTCATGGTCACCTTGCCGGTGGCGGGCTCATAGCCCTTTTTGGTGACGGTGTAGGTGTAGTCCGCCGCGGCTTTTACGGCGAATACGCCATTGCTGCCGGAGACGGTTTTGCCTTCCTTATCTTTCAGAGTGACCGTCGCGTCCGTCTGGTTCGGCGCTATGGTCAGCGTGTACAGCGGGGAGACGGTGAAGTTTTTGAGCCAAATGCAATCGCTGCCACTGGCGGTAGACCTGTCCTTGCTGTAGGTCAGCGTAACGATGTCGCCGCCTTTTACGGTCAGCGAATTGTCGGCTGTCCATGCAACTGTTCCGCTCTTGGTCAGCTTTGTTTCCCTATTTTGTGCCACGAGGAGCTTATCATAATTGCTCTCACTGCTGACCTTATAATCAAAGGAAAGCAGCATCTTAGGTGCGTTCTCCAAGAACGTGATGGTAACCGTCACGGTGGTGCTGTTCATCCCGGCGCTGTTGGATCTCAATGCGCCTTCCTGCGCGTCATCCACAAATTCCTTGCCGTCGCCAGCGGTGTACTTGCCTGTATGACTGTACTCCACGGTGGCATAGCCTTCCAAGGCATTAAAGGCCTTGCTGGGGAACAGTTTTTTATTGATTTTTACGCTATATGTGGTCTCTGCGCCCTTATAGTGCACAGTCAGCGTTTGGTTTTCCGCCACATTAACGGAATTAAAGCCGGTGACGGTGAAACCCTCTGTGATGTCCTTGGTGCTGTTGTCGCTATAGGTAACGGTCACGGTCAAACCGGTGGTGTCAAGTGCATCACCCTGTTCAAACTCCGTTTTGTGCGTGCTGCCGTTTTTCACCGCAATGCTCTGCACCTTTTTCAGCGCCACGGTTTGGGTGCTGTTCTCGGTGGGCGTCACGGTGCCGGCGGCGGGCTCATAGCCCTCCTCGGTCGTCTCGGCGGTGTAAGTATAGGCGTGACCCTTCAGCAGCTGATAGGTCGTTCCCTCGGTGGGCGCAACCTGCGTCTCGCCGTCCTTGAGGGTGAGCGCGGCACCGGCGGGAGTCACGGTAAAGGTCACGGTGACCCACTGTGCAGCATCCTCCGCCAGCGTAACAGTAACATTGGCAGGATTCGCCACGGGGTTGTCGTTGCCCGTCACGGTCACGGTGCCGGTTTTTGTGGTGTAACCGTCACAGGACACGGTATAGGAATACGGTGCATCGGCGGCGGGCAGCGCCACGGTGGTGGAACCGGTATAAGTGCCGCCGTTGATTTCGAGCGTGGCATTCGCGGGAGCAATGGTAAAGGATACCGCCGCGGTGGGGGTCTCCCAGCTGAGGGCGGGATAGTCCCCGGCCTTAGCCATGAAGGCCTCCCCTAACAAAGCCGCAAACGCGGGGGATTTCATTTCATCAGCGGTTTTTGACGTTGCCGTCTGGCTATTGCCGTTGGCACCGGCAGATGCCGTGGTATCCAGATAGTAGCAATTCGTCACGGTGGAGTTGTAGCACCAACCGGCGATAGCGGCGTAATTCGATGTATCCGCAGTTGCAGAAATTGTCCCTATGCTATAGCAATTTGTAACCGTTGTTCCTCCGCCGGTGTTATTTGTAGCATTTCCTACAATGCCGCCTAAGCACACGCCCTTATCGCTTCGATCGCTGGAAATCGTTCCAGTGTTGTAGCAATTGCTGATACTCGTATTCTTCGACTCAGCGACAATGCCCCCTACATAACGGTCGGTAGCCAGAATATCAGCTTTATTCGCGCAGCCAGTTATCGTTGCATCAGTAGCCTGTCCAGCAATGCCTGCTACACATTTCTTACCGGTCACCTTTCCCTCGACCGTAACGTTTTTCACAACTGCACCGGCAGCCAGCTTTGCAAACAGCGCCTGATAGTCGCTATCACCGCTGATCGCCAGCGTCACGGTGTGGCCGTTGCCGTCAAAGGTGCCGGTAAAGTCGCTGGCATAGGGCTCGGTGACAATGATATCCTTCGTCAGCGTATAGCTGCCGCCGGCGTCCATCGCCGCAAACTCCTTCGCGGAGCTGACAGTTCCTTCCGCCAGCGCCAGCGCCGCGCCGCCGCTGCGGGCAGACCGGGACACAGGCACTTCCTCAGCGGGCTCCTGCTGCTCCTGCGTCTCCTCATTCCCGGCAGGGACGGTGTTCTCCGTGTCCACCGGAGCTATCTGTTCCTGCTGGGTCTGCTGCTCCTGATCCGCGGCCAGCGTGTCGGCCAACACGGAGGTGGGCAGCATGCTGACGACCATCACGACGGTCAGCAGCCAGCTTATGACTCTCTTCCTCATATCTCTTTCTCCTTTATGTAAATTTTTTGTCGACGTGAGGGGGTGGGCGGGGATGCGGCAACATCCCCGCCCCACTTATGGAAAAGCACGCGGCCAATGGCCGCCTCAGCTTGACAAAGGGGACTCGTCTGCACAGTTTCACGGTGCAGATGGAAAGCGCACGGCGCCTCAGCTTGACAGTCGAGTTTTCCGCACCGCTTCGCTGTGTATGGCAGCGTGTCAGCCTGGCAAGGGAAATATTTTTCATGCAGGGCATGAAAAACGGGACAGAGTGCACTCTGTCCCGCGAAAATGAAACGCTGCCCGGCGCAAAGCCGGACAGCGAACGCAATAGATACGACCCCTGCACCACGGAAAGACATCGCCGCCCCCGCCGCCCGCCCAAAAGGGCCGGCCGCGAAAAAGGCGGTGCAAAAAACACCGACCTCCCGTTCAGGAGGCCAGCGTGGTACATCTACATGGTGGTACAAGGTTCCCGCACACGGAGAGCGCGCCCGCTGCAACTTTGTCCTACACAATGCAATTCTCCTGGCTCGCGCCGCGGGGGACAGACATCCCTCCTCGTTTGCAGCCTACCTTCTCATGGGCTTACCCACAATGGCGGACTTTCGTCCCGGCGGCTCTCGCCGCTTCGGTGCATCCTTGCGCTCACAGTACCGGTCGTGCGGGGTTTGGCTACCCCTTTCCTTCTATGCCGACGCCTGGCCCGTGGTGGGCTGTACGGCCGCCGGCGACATTGGATCAACAGACTGTTTATTTACTTGTCAGCGACATTATATTACAGGAATTGGCCGTTGTCAACCCTCCTCCCTACCCCAGCGCCACGTCCAGGATCATCATTACGGTAAAGCCCGCGGCAAAAGCCAGCGCCCCCGGGCCGGAATCGCCGCGCGTGGGCAGCAGCTCGGCGGCCACCACATAGAGCATAGCCCCGGCGGCAAAGCCCAGCATGGCCCGCTGAAAGCGGGGCTTCGGCTCCCCGGCAAAGAAAAACACCATGGCGGCGCCCAGAGTGGTCATCAGAAAGGTAAATCCGGTGCCCAGCGCCGCCCACTGTAAGGATCGCAACATATCATCAACGCCTTTTCTTGGGTTCGGGCGGAGCACCGCCCGTATGCCAGTATAAGCGGCAGGACTCCCCGACGTGACAGGGCGTGCATCCGGGGGCAATGTGTGATATGGGATAGGCAGCA
>OKVH01001184.1_pt1 | contig 12692 bp, 8 predicted proteins | sample 1604791 | NCBI WGS metagenome assembly OKVH01 (sample SAMN01760919, study PRJEB22395) | human gut metagenome | reverse complement strand
GTCTGGCAGTTGTCGAGCACGCTGACAACAGTCTGCTGGCCTTCCTCTACAGCTACTACAGCAGCTGTGAGGGCTTCGGAGATGGTTTTGTAGCCCGTTTCGCCAATCATGGCGACGTAGTTCTGCTTGGCATATACGAGGTTGCCGCCATTGGCTTCAACGCCGCAACCATCGGCTGCGCCGATGAAGTTGAATTTGGTGAGGTCGGTATAGCTGGTTACCACTGTCATGTCGAGAGCGATTTTCGTGAGGTACACGTCGACGGGAGTGGTGTTGGTGAGGTTGTTGGCCTGGAAAGCAACACCGTCGGGATACACGGAGAGGCCGGGATTGTTGCCGGAGATGGTAAGGCCGTTGTTGCGGTTGGTATAGGCGGTTGCAAAACCGTCGGCTACCACGCAATTTTCGAGCGTAACGTTAGTAAGAGTATAATTGCCGGTATTTTTGGAGGTAAAGATGCAGTTTTTGGAGGCGTTTGTCTTGTCTGCATCAGCCTTCATGTTGATGGTGAAGTTCTTGAACGTGACATTCTCGAAATTCATGGTGCCTTTTTCTGCGGCTACTACGGGATTGGTGTCCCATTCGCGGTTGCCGCCGTCGAAAGTTACGTTTTTCACATTTACAGTGGTGCCTCCCTGATTGCAGAGGAGAACCTGAGTGCCACGTTTTGTGCAACTGACGACGGCATCTGTACCGACTCCTTCAATTGAGAAGGTAATGTTGTTTGTAGTAGTGATGGCGCGGTCGGAGCATGTAGCTTCTCCGGAGATTAGGATTGTTTGGCCGTCGGCGACTGCGGCGACAGCGTCTTTCAGAGTCTGGTAGGTGGCATCCCCGATTTTGATGTCGGCAAATGCGGAGCCGGCGGTGAGGGCCGCGCATGCCATGAGTGTAAACAGTTTTCTCATAAAAAGATAGATTGTTAGGTTGTTGATTTTCGGTTCAAAAAGAAAAGCATTGCAGACGACCTCGGGTTTTCGAGGGTCTACAATGCTTATTTCGAATCAAAAACGGTTTACACTCAACCGCGAAGAGAAAAATTAACTGAGAATTATCGAGATTAATGTGGACTATTCGGGATTAATCCGGATAATCGGGCTTAATCGGGATTATTCAGGATAAAGCTCGATTAGAAGAAGTAAACTGCACGGACGGTCCAGTATTTCTCGCGGGCGGAGTAGTCCAGGAGCTTGGCGAACTTCACCGAGTAGGTGAGCCCCCAGGTGTAGGAGGCCTGAATCTGCCAGTTGCGGTGAATTTCGAAGCCGAGGCCGGCCTGCATGCCAATAGCACTGGCGTAGTCGAGTGCATCGAGCGAGTTGTGGGCCACGGTGAGGTTGAACACCGGGCCGCCGAATGCGTAGGGTGCCACCCAGTCCTCCAGCCCGTTGAGGCGGGTCCACTTGAAGCGCAGCGATATGGGAATCTGGAGGGTATGGAGGTAGGAGCGCTCCTTGCCGTAGCCGTCGGCGCGAAACATCTCCCACTGCCCGAGGTTGAGCGTTGCGCCCTGCATGGTATACATCGCGCCTATGTCGATGCCGAAGCCGATGCCGGGAAACATCATCTCGCCCTGCACACCCAATACGGGGCCTATGCCCTGGTCTACGGCCACGAGGTCCTGCTTGAATTTGAGATTTGTTATGGCTATACCGGCCGTGGGTCCCCACCGGAATTCGGCGCGGGCCGGAATGGCGGCGCAGAGGGCTACGAGGGCGAGGAGAAAGAGTTTAAGCGTTTTTTTCACGTTGCTTATCTTGAAATTAGCGTTTTATCGAATCGGAAGATAGCGGCCGTCAGGCCTTGAGGGCTTCGACGGCCTCGGAGGGTGAAAGCAGCTGCTGCTCGCCGGTGGCCATGCATTTCAGGGCGAGTTTGCCGGAGGCCATCTCGCTCTCGCCGACCATGGCGACGTAGGGGATGGCCATTGCGTTGGCATAGGTCATCTGCTTCTTCATTTTGGCTGCGTCGGGATAGATTTCGGCGGGGATGCCGGCGGCGCGCAGTTCCTTGATGATTTTCATGGATGCTGCGGCTTCGGCACCGCCGAAGTTTGTGAACATCACGCGGGTGGAGGTTGTGGCGGCCGAGGGGTAGAGGTCGAGCGCGTTGAGCACATCGTAGATGCGGTCGGCGCCGAACGAGATACCCACGCCCGAGAGGCCCGGCATGCCGAACACGCCCGTGAGGTTGTCGTAGCGTCCACCGCCGGTGATGCTGCCGATTTCCACGTCGCGGGCCTTCACCTCGATGATGGTGCCTGTATAATAATTGAGACCGCGGGCGAGCGATACGTCGAGGTCAAGCTCAGCTTCAAGCCCAAGGGCGGTAACGCCGTCGGTGACCTCGCGCAATTCGGCTACGCCCAGACGGCCTGTCTCGCTCGTGGCGAGCAGTTCGTCGAGTTTGGCGAGGCGCTCCTGGAGTGTTCCGTCGATGGTGAGGATAGGCTGGAGGGCGTCCACGGCCTCGTCGGAGAGGCCGCGCTCGCGCAGCTCGGCGTTGACGTTGTCGATGCCGATTTTGTCGATTTTGTCGATGGCCACGGTGATGTCGACGATTTTATCCGGGGCTCCGATAAGTTCGGCGATTCCGGCGAGCACCTTGCGGTTGTTCACCTTGATGGTGATACGGATGCGCAGACGGCGGAATACCTCGTCGATAAGCTGCAGCAGTTCGATTTCGTTGACCAGCGAGTCGGAGCCGACTACATCGGCGTCGCACTGGTAGAACTCTCTGTAGCGTCCCTTCTGCGGTCGGTCGGCACGCCATACCGGCTGAATCTGGTAGCGGCGGAAAGGCATCTGGAGCTGGTCGCGGTGCTGCACCACATAGCGTGCGAAAGGCACAGTGAGATCATAGCGCAACCCCTTCTCGCAGAGCTGTGTGGCCAGGCGCGGACAATTGCCGTCGGCAATCAGCTGCTGGTCGATGCCGCGCAGAAAGTCGCCGGAGTTGAGAATCTTGAAGAGAAGCTTGTCGCCCTCTTCGCCGTATTTTCCCATCAGGGAGGATAGATTCTCCATAGCGGGAGTCTCGATGGGGTTGTAGCCGAAGAGGCCGAACACGTCGCGTATGGTGTTGAAGATATAATTGCGGCGCGCCATTTCGGCGGGAGAGAAGTCGCGCGTACCTTTGGGAATCGAGGGCTTGGCCATTGCGATGGGAAGTTGTGTCTGGGTTTACTATATAATAATATTGTGTTGTCGCGGAGCCGGTGGGCCGGTTCAGACTTTGTTGGCGCGTTTGCGCTCGAGCTCGTCGAGGATAATCTTGCGGATGCGGAGATGGTTGGGTGTTACCTCCACGTATTCGTCTTCCTTGATGTATTCGAGAGCTTCCTCGAGGCTGAACACTACGGGAGGCACGATTTTTGCCTTTTCGTCGGCGCCTGAGGCGCGCATGTTGGTGAGTTTCTTGGATTTGGTCACGTTGATTACGATGTCCTTGTCCTTGGCAGACTCACCGACCACCTGGCCGGCGTAGACCTCTTCCTGGGGGAAGATGAAGAAGCGACCTCGGTCCTGAAGTTTGTCGATGGCGTAGGCATAGGCCGTACCGGCCTCCATGGCGATGAGAGAGCCGTTGGTACGGCGCTCGATGTCGCCCTTCCAGGGCTGGTATTCAAGGAAGCGGTGAGCCATGATTGCCTCGCCGGCCGAGCCTGTGAGCACGTTGTTGCGCAAGCCGATGATACCGCGCGAGGGAATCTGGAACTCCATATGCACGCGGTCGGCCTGGGAGGTCATGGAGAGCATCTCGCCCTTGCGGCGCGTAACGAGGTCGATCATCTTCGAGGCGTACTCCTCGGTTACGTTGATTGTGAGCATCTCGACGGGCTCGCACTTCACTCCGTCGATCTCCTTGACGATAACCTGCGGCTGGCCTACCTGGAGCTCGTAGCCCTCGCGGCGCATGGTCTCGATCAGCACCGAGAGATGGAGCACGCCGCGGCCGAACACGTTCCAGGCGTCCTCGCGCTCTGTGCGCTCCACGCGCAGGGCGAGGTTCTTGTCGAGCTCGCGGGTGAGGCGGTCCTGGATATGGCGTGAGGTGACGTATTTGCCGTCCTTACCGAAGAAGGGGGAATCGTTGATGGTAAAGGTCATCGACATTGTGGGTTCGTCGATGGCGATGCGCGGCAGGGGCTCGGGATTGTCTACTGTGGTCACTGTATCGCCAATCTCGAAATTGTCGAGGCCGACGATGGCGCAGATATCGCCCGAAGCGACCTCGCTTACTTTCTTACGACCCATTCCTTCGAATGTGTGGAGCTCTTTTACGCGCTGGCGCACTACGGAGCCGTCGCGCTTGCACAGGCCGATTTCCATCCCCTCGCGGATGGTGCCGCGGTGAACGCGTCCTACGGCGATACGGCCCACATAGTTGGAGTAGTCGAGCGACGTGATGAGCATCTGGGGCTCACCCTCGTAGGTGGTGGGAGCGGGGATGTGTTCGAGGATTGTATCGAGAAGCGGGGTGATATTGTCGGTGGGCTTGCTCCAGTCGGTGCTCATCCATCCGTTTTTGGCCGAGCCGTAGATGGTGGGGAAGTCGAGCTGGTCCTCTGTAGCGTCGAGGTTGAACATCAGGTCGAACACCATCTCCTGCACCTCGTCGGGGCGGCAGTTGGGCTTGTCGACCTTGTTGATCACCACTACGGGCTTCAGACCCATCTGGATGGCTTTCTGGAGCACGAAACGCGTCTGGGGCATCGGGCCCTCGAAGGCGTCGACCAGCAGCAGACAGCCGTCGGCCATATTGAGCACGCGCTCCACCTCGCCGCCGAAGTCGGCGTGGCCCGGAGTGTCTATGATGTTGATTTTGGTATCCTTGTAGTTGATGGAAACGTTCTTCGAGAGAATCGTTATGCCGCGCTCGCGCTCGAGGTCGTTGTTGTCGAGAATGAGTTCGCCGGCGTTCTGGTTTTCGCGGAAAAGATTTCCGGCGAGCAGCATTTTATCGACCAGCGTGGTCTTGCCGTGGTCCACGTGGGCTATGATGGCGATGTTACGGATGTTCTGCATGTTGACTTACTTCAGAATTTCAACCTGCAAAGTTAATAATTTTTTGCCGAATGCGAAAGCCGGATATAAAAACGCCCCCGACCCGCGGCCGGAGGCGCTCGAAATAAGATAAAGGATATGAGTTCAGCCTTATCCGGATGGTGGGGACGTTGTCAGAATGGCTCCTGCCAGATGAGCCGTTATGACGCCCTTTTTAGTCGATGGGCTCGTCGGCAGGATATCCTCCCATCTCGCGGATGGCGTTTTTCAGCATTGTATACTGCTCGAAGAGGTTGTTGACGGGCACCTCATCCTGCGTGTAGTCGTGCATCGGGCTCTTGAGGAAGAAGCTGAGGAAGCGCTGGATGCCGTAGCGGCCTTTGCGCGCGGCCAGGTCGCTGAGCAATACGAGGTCGAGGCAGAGCGGAGCGGCCAGAATGGAGTCGCGGCAGAGGAAGTTGATCTTTATCTGCATGGGGTAGCCCATCCAGCCGAAGATGTCGATGTTGTCCCAGCCCTCTTTGTTGTCGTTGCGCGGGGGGTAGTAGTTGATGCGCACCTTATGGTAGTAGTCGGTGTAGAGGTCGGGCTGCTTCTCGGGCACGAGAATCGACTCAAGGGTGGAGAGTTTCGATACCTCCTTGGTGCGGAAGTTGTCGGGCTCGTCGAGCACAAGGCCGTCGCGGTTGCCCAGAATGTTGGTGGAGAACCATCCGGCCAGGCCGAGGCAGCGTGTGCCGATGATGGGGGCGAAGCCCGACTTAACGAGCGTCTGGCCGGTCTTGAAGTCTTTGCCGGCGATAGGCATGTGGGTCTTCTCTGCCAGCTCCCACATTGCGGGGATGTCGACGGTGGTGTTGGGCGCTCCCATTATGAAGGGGCAGCCTTCGGAGAGGGCGGCGTAGGCGTAGCACATCGAGGGGGCGATGCGCGCGCGGTCGTCGGCTTTCATCGCCTTTTCGAGCTGGTCGAGGGTGTAGTGAACCTCCTTGTCGACGGGCACGTAAACCTCGGTGGAAGCGGCCCAGAGCACTACCACGCGGTCCACGCCGGTGCGCTTCTTGAAGTCGCGGATGTCCTGGCGGATCTGCTCGGTCATGTCCCAGCGCGAGGTGCAGGTTTTCACGTTGTCGCCGTCGAGACGCTTGGCGTAGTTATGATCGAAAGCAGCTTTCATGGGCACGATTTTCTCGAGCTCATCTTTTACGGGGAGTATGTCCTTGGCTTTTAGCACTTCGCAGTTTACTGCCGACTCGAAAGCGTTGGCGGGGTAGACGTCCCATGCGCCGAATACGATGTCGTTCAGGTCGACCAGGGGAACTATCTGGTTGTATTTGAGGTATTTCTTGTCGGCGCCTTCGCCTACGCGCATCACGTCGTACTGCGTCATCGACCCTACGGGCTTTGCGAGACCTTTGCGGGTCATCAGTACGCCTGTTATGAATGTGCTTGATACGGCACCGAGGCCGACCACGAGGACGCCGAGCTTACCTTCGGCTTTGAGAATCTTTTCCATGTGTTTTTAGTTGTGTGTGGATTTTAGTTGTGTTAATTCGGGAGGGAGAGATGTGTGCGACTGGTGTGTTGCGATAACGGCGTCAAAGGTACAGGCAAAGATTGGAATGTAAAAATTTTTTAAGCGTAAAATATGTTGAAATTTGCAAAAGAGGCTCAAATTACGGCGAAATAAGTTAAAATAAGTATATGATGCTATTTGTGGTACATGGATAGTTAATAAATGCAAATAGGGCAAATAGGGCCAATAAGGCAGATAAAAGGGGCAAATGCGGCCAATAGGGATGATGTGAGGAGGAAGAAAAAGATGTTGGGAGCAGGGGAAATCAGAGGTCGCGGGCTTTGGCAGCGGCGAGAACGGCCTTGGCAATGGCTTTTGCGGCCGCCGGCCTACAGGGCGCGAAGCTGGGCCAGTCGTTGAAATCGATAATGTGCAGCCGGCCGGAGGCATCCTGGATGCATTCGCCGCCGTAGACCATCAGATTCAGTTCTCGTGCCCCCCGGGCGCAGATCTCCTTGAGTGTTCGCTCTACGTCGATGTTTTCCGGAAGCGATGGCTCTGAGGCATCGAAGGGTTCGTAAGGACGGAACCAGTGGAAGAAATCCGTGTCGGCAACGCCATAGAATTTTACGAGCTGTCCCGCCAGGTGGCGGGAAATCACTGCGCGACGGAATCCGCGCAGGAAATATTCCTGAAGCACATCCTGCGCTTCCTCGGGGGTGCGCACATAGCTTACGTCCTCAGCGTGCTGCGAGTGGAAGTCGGCACGTTTTATCCAGCACTGGCCCATGCCAGCCTCGCGCAGACGGCGCTCTACGGCCTCGTTGGTATCTACAATAATACTTTCCGGGTAGGGAAGGCCAGAACCGATAAGTATGCGGGCCTGGCGCTCGCGGATGCAGTTCTCGATTCCATGGCCCGAGTTGATTACGAGTCGTCCCTCCGATTCAAGCCGTTGCAGTTTATCTATCGAGGTTCGCTCGCGACACATATTTATAATCACCGGCTCATCGATTCTGCTTGCCACAAACTGTTCCTCGGAATATATGTGTACTTCGCAGCCGCGCTTGCGCAGTTGGTCGGCCACAGTGTTGAGAATTGTGGCGTCGTTGCCGATATGGTTGGGCGAATAAACTCCGGAACGCATTACCGCGGCGATCTTATATGACGGCATAAGGCAAAATAGAATGAGTAAACTGTTTCGATGAGTGTAAAGATAGGTGTATTCGGGGAAACTGGCAAGTAAAAAAGCTGAAGCGCGGGCTGACTTCAGGAAATTCTGGAGAAGTCGACCTGTCGGGGGAAGCGGAGTGAGACTTCGCGGGCGAGTGGCAGGGATGGGGGTGAGGAGAGAGTGGGGTCCGCCTCAAGTATCTCCGATGCGGCATTTCGGGCGAGCTGCACGAGCTGGCCGTCGGAGGCGAGGCTGGCAATCCGGAGGTTGAAGGGGATTCCGCTCTGCATTGTCCCTTCGATGTCGCCGGGGCCGCGCATCTTCATATCGGCCTCGGCTATTACGAAGCCGTCGGTGGTGGCGGTCATCAGTTCAAGGCGTTTGCGAGTCTCGGTGGCGATTTTTCTCTTCGACATGAGCACGCAGTAGCTCTGGTCGGCACCGCGGCCCACGCGTCCGCGAAGCTGATGGAGCTGCGACAGGCCGAAGCGCTCGGCGTTCTCTATGAGCATCATCGAGGCGTTGGGCACGTTGACTCCAACCTCGATTACGGTGGTGGCCACGAGAATGTCGGCTTCGTGCGAGGCGAAAAGCTGCATCTGGAAATCTTTCTCGGAGGGTTTCATGCGGCCGTGCACGTAGGCCACGCGATAGTGTGGAAACGTGTCGAGAATCAGTTCGTACCCCTCCTCAAGGCTGCGGAGGTCGAGTTTTTCGTTCTCCTGGATGAGGGGGTAGACGATATAGGCTTGCCTCCCTTTTGCCAGCTCACGGCCGATGGCACTGTATACGCTGAAACGCTGGTCGTCGTAGCGCAGCAGGGTGGTCACGGGCTTGCGGCCCGGCGGCAGTTCGTCGATTACGGATACGTCGAGGTCGCCGTAGACGGTCATCGCCAGAGTGCGTGGAATCGGCGTGGCGGTCATCACCAGCACATGGGGTGCGATGGAATTTTTGCTCCAGAGGCGTGCGCGCTGCATCACTCCGAAGCGGTGCTGCTCGTCGATGACTACCATGCCAAGATTGCGGAACTGCACGGAGTCTTCGATCAGCGCATGGGTGCCGATAAGTATATGCAGCGAGCCGTCGGCAAGCATCGCCAGAATATTGTCGCGTTCTTTTTTACGCGTGGAGCCCGTGAGTAGCCGAACGTTTATGCCTATCGGGGCGGCCAGCGCGCGCAGCGATTCGTAATGCTGGGTGGCAAGAATCTCGGTTGGAGCCATCAGGCAGGCCTGACAGCCGTTGTCGAGCGCCATCAGCATGGCCATGAGGGCCACTATCGTCTTGCCCGAGCCGACGTCGCCCTGCACGAGACGGTTCATCTGGCGTCCGGTGTCGACGTCGGCGCGTATCTCGCGGATTACGCGTTTCTGGGCGGCGGTGAGCGGGAAGGGGAGAATCTGGGAATAGAAATCGTTGAAAAACTTGCCGATACGCGGGAAGCGGAATCCCATCAGTTCCTGCTTGCGCCGCATGGCATAGCGGCGTATGTTCAGCTGGAGGAAAAAGAGTTCCTCGAATTTCAGGCGCTCGCGTGCGCGCTGGAGTTCAGAGTGGCCCGAAGGGTTATGGACGGTGTGCATCGCCTGCGCCGCTCCCATCAGATTGTAGCGGCTGCGGAGGTCTTCAGGCAAAGTCTCGGCGATGTCGGGGAAGGCTTTCAGCGCATTCTGAACCCAATTGAACATCGTGCGTGTAGAGATTCCCCTGTTGCGCAGCTTTTCGGTGAGCGGATATACGCCGCGCAGGCCCTGCGAGGCTCCGGCCGACTCCGGCGCGTCGACTTCGGGGTGAACCATGCTCCAGCGGTGGTTGAAAAGTTGCGGGCGGCCGAAGAGCACGTATTCCGTGGCCGTATGGTAGGCCTCGCGGATATATTTGATGCGCTGGAACCACACAACTTCCATCGTGGCCGAGCCGTCGGTGAAGAGGCCGATCAGGCGCATGCGTGCCCCTTCGCCTTGTGTGGAGAAACTGACGAAGCGGCCGCGTACCTGCACGGCCGCCTGCATCTCCCCTTCAAAGTCGGCGATGTGGTAGATCTGCGAGCGGTCCACATAGTGGGTGGGAAAGTGATGGAGAAGGTCGTAGACGCTCGCCAGGCCAAGTTCCTCTTTGAGGAGCTTGGCCTTGGCGGGTCCGATGCCTTTTACGTACATCAGGTTTATGTCGCGGGAATCGCGCATGCTGGCAGACCTAATGATTACCTATATATTTATATATTAATGTGTGCGGGAACCATGGGGGATAGGTCAGCGCCCGATGCAGCTGTATTCGAGTCCCTGGGCCTCCATGTCGGCGGGGTCGTAGATGTTGCGGCCGTCGATTACTAGCGGACGCTTCATCGAGCGGATGATTACGCCCCACGATGGGAGACGGAACTGCTTCCACTCGGTGAGCATCAGCAGGGCGTCGGCATCAAGTACGCAGTCGTACATATCCTTGGCATACTCCACGGCGTCGCCCACGCGGCGTCGGCATTCGTCCATCGCCACGGGGTCGAACACGCGCACGGTGGCACCGGCCTCGGTGAGCAGGCGCATGGTGACGAGCGACGTCGCCTCGCGCATGTCGTCGGTCTCGGGCTTGAAGGCGAGACCCCAGATGGCGATTTTCTTCCCTTTGAGAGCCTCGACTCCGCCCAGATGGCGCACGAGTTTTTCGAAGACGATGGATTTCTGGCGGTCGTTGACCTCCTCGACGGCCGATAGTACGCGCATTTTGTAGCCGCGCTTCTCGGCGGTCTTGATCAGAGCCTTGACGTCCTTGGGGAAGCAACTGCCCCCGTAGCCGCAGCCGGGATAGAGGAATTTCGACCCGATACGCGAGTCGGAGCCGATGCCCTTGCGCACCATGTTGACGTCGGCGCCCACGAGTTCGCAGAGGTTGGCGATGTCGTTCATGAAGGAAATGCGCGTGGCGAGCATCGAGTTGGCGGCGTATTTTATCATTTCGGCCGAGGGGATGTCGGTGAAGATTACGCGGAAGTTATTGAGCAGGAAGGGGCGGTACAGACGGCTCATCAGTTCGCGGGCGCGGTCGCTCTCTACGCCGACAACCACACGGTCGGGACTCATGAAGTCCTTGATGGCCGCGCCCTCTTTGAGGAATTCGGGGTTGGAAGCCACGTCGAAGGGCACTTCGGCGCCGCGCTTTGCAAGCTCCTCGGCTACTGCGGCCTTTACCTTGGCGGCTGTGCCGACGGGTACGGTGGATTTCGTAACGAGCAGAGTGTACTTGTTGATATTGCGGCCGAATGTGCGCGCAACTTCAAGCACGTATTTCAGGTCGGCGCTACCGTCTTCGTCGGGAGGAGTGCCTACGGCGCTGAAAACAACTTCCACGTCGTCGATTACCTCGGCCAGGTCGGTCGAAAAGTTGAGGCGACCCTCGCGGTGGTTGCGGAGCACCATCTCGTCGAGCCCGGGCTCATAGATGGGGACCTCTCCACGCTTCAGCCGCGCGATTTTTTCTTTGTCAATGTCGACGCAGGTTACGTTTACGCCCATCTCGGCGAAGCATGTGCCGGATACCAGTCCGACATAGCCGGTTCCTACAATTGCGATATTCATCTGATGGAAATTTTACGTTCTTTCGGTTGGTTTGCAGTTGCAAAGGTACGTAAAACCCGCGATTTTTATTTATAAATGCCGTAAAAAGAGCCTTAAATGGCTGACAGGACTGAATATCAATAGGAAATATTAGTAATCAATCAGCGAGGCAGTCAGTTTCGACAATCCCCGACAACTGAAAAACTGGCTGTTTCGCGCTAAACATTTCCTAAAAATTGTCCGAAAAATGGCATTATTAAACGCGGTCGTTTTGACCTCTAAATCCATCAAGGGCGGCAGAAACAAGGTCAGAATTTCAGTTGCCCACAACGGTGAAACCCGTTACATCGTCACTGACATTATCCTTGACTCCAACAAAGAGTTTAAGAACGGCATTGTGGTAAAACGTGCAGATGCAACCATGCTCAACACCAAGATCCGCAATTTGCTCCAGCGCTATCAGTCGGCTCTCGATGAACTTGAATATATCAACGGCCTTACCTGCCCGGAACTGGTCTATCAGTTGCGCACGGCCGGCAACTACAAGCATCGCACCCTCAAATCAATCTACGAGGAATATATGGCTAATGCCCATATCAAGCCAGGGACCATCAAATGTTACAAGGTCATCTGGAACAACATCGTGAGTTATATCGGAGATAAAGTCCTCGCTGAGCATATTACCCACGGCACAATTCTGGGCCTTGACAAGCATCTCCGGGATAGGAAACTGAAACCTACAACTGTTCGCACAAATCTTGTGTTTCTCATGGTCCTGCTCAACTATGCCAAGCGATGCGGCTATGTTCAGTATCGCGTAGACCCGTTCTTTGGTTATGACCTGCCGAAAATGGAAGTACGCCAATCATGGCTCTCGGTAGATGAGGTTAAGAAAATCCGAGACCTCGACAGCACGAAACCGAACCTCATCAAATGTCGGGACCTCTTCATGCTCTCCTATTATCTCGGGGGCATTAACATGGTGGACTTACTCGACATCAACTTCAACGAGCAGCCTGAGGTTCTCCACTATGTCCGTAAGAAGACCGAGAACCGTCCCAAACTGAACAAATTTGTGGAGTTTAATATACCCGATGAGGCGAAAGAGATTATAGCCAAATATAAAGGCAAGGACGGTCATCTTGAAGTAACAAAGTTTCAACGTATATCCAACTGCCATTACTTCTTTGATGTGAATATGCCCAAACTTGCTGAGGCTACCGGCATAAAGCAACTCATATATTACTCGGCCCGAAAGTCATTCTCTCAACACGCCTTCAATCTCGGCATCAGTGAGAGTGTCATCGACTATATCTTGGGCCATAGAGTTGACAAAGGCAGCACAGCACTCTATGCCTACATCTCCGTTACGCCGGAGAAAGCAACAAACGCAGTCAGAATGGTGTTGGATAATCTGAAATAAAGTGCTAACTTTGCACTAT
>OKVH01001182.1_pt1 | contig 12699 bp, 9 predicted proteins | sample 1604791 | NCBI WGS metagenome assembly OKVH01 (sample SAMN01760919, study PRJEB22395) | human gut metagenome | reverse complement strand
CAGCGGTGTGCTGGAAGTCTGCCGCCCCAACGCCGCATCCATTGCCCGCCGCGCGGGTGAGCCGGTGGAGGTCAAGTACATCCTGGATGTGCGTGATTTTTCTGATTCTCCGGACGCAGCGCTGTTTGTGAAAGATATCAATGTGATCCTGAACGATCCGGAAGTCAAGGTCGTTGTGGAAACCATCGGCGGCACCCGCTTTGCTTATCCGTATGTGCGCCAGTGCCTGGAAAGCGGCCGCAGCGTGTGTACCTCCAACAAGGAGATGGTTGCCACCTATGGCGCAGAGCTGCTGGCTCTTGCACGGGAGCATAAAGCAGCGTTCCTGTTTGAAGCCAGCGTGGGTGGCGGTACCCCCATCATTACTCCCATGCACCAGTGCCTTGCCGCAAACCAGATCAGCCAGATCCAGGGCATTGTGAACGGAACCACCAACTTTATGCTGACCAAGATGAAGCGCGAAAATATGGGCTTTGATGCCGCGCTGAAAATTGCCCAGCAGCTGGGCTATGCCGAAACCAAGGATCCCGGCGACGATGTGGATGGCCGTGATGCCTGCCGCAAAATCGCCATTCTGGCCAGCCTCGCCTGCGGGCATCACGTCTACCCGGACAACATCCCGACCCGCGGCATCCGCGACATCACCGTTGCTGACATCAAGGCCGCCGAAAAGCTCGACAGCGCCATCAAGCTGATCGCCTGGTACAACGAGGGCGGGGACGGTCAGATGGCCGCGGGCGTCGAGCCGATGCTCGTCTCCAACTCGAACCAGCTGGCGGGCGTCGATGACGTGTTCAACGCCGTTTTGATGAAGGGCGATATGCTCGGCGACGTCGTGTTCTACGGCAAGGGCGCGGGCAAGCTGCCCACCGCCAGCGCCGTTGTGGCCGACGTCATTGACGCTTTGAAAGAGGGCGTCAAGGTACACGACTCGCTGTTCTGGAAGCCCGCCGTGAAGCCGGAGGGCCTGCTCGAGGACAGGAACACCTACCCGTGGTATCTGCGCGTGACCGGTGTGGCGGCGGCGCTGCTGCCCAGCGTGGCCGGTGCGGGCCATGTGGTCTTTGAGGACAACGGCGAGGCCGCCTATCTGGTCGATGCCGCCACGTCTGCGGATATTGCCTCTGTCACGGAGAAAATCGAAGTGCTGGGCGGCAAGGTCGCGCTGGCCATGAAGAAGCTGGAAGACTGAGAGGGGGGGCAGGGTATATGGTAACTGTAACCGTCCCGGCCACCAGCGCCAACGTCGGCGCCGGGTTTGACTCGCTGGGTCTGGCCGTTTCGATGCACAACGTCTTTACGTTTGAGGAATCGGACCGCATTCAGATTTCGTCCGTCGATGGGACCCACGTCCCGGCGGGCAGCAACAACCTGGTCTACCGCTCGGCCCGGGTCGTCTATGACCAGCTGGGCATCCCGCTGAAGGGTCTGCGCATCACCCAGCGCAACGACATCCCGATGGCGCGCGGCCTCGGGTCCAGCTCGGCCTGCATTGTGGCGGGCATCATGGGCGCGAACGCCCTGCTGGGCGACAAGCGGACCGAGCGCCAGATGCTGACGCTGGCGACGGCCATCGAGGGCCATCCCGACAACGTCGCCCCCGCCATGCTGGGCGGCTTTGTGACCAGCGTCATCGATGAGGGCCAGGTCTACAGCGTCAAGAAGGACATTGACCCCGAGCTGGCGTTTGCGGCGTTTGTGCCGGACTTCCGCCTGCTGACCAGCAAGGCGCGCGCGGCGCTGCCCGCCATGGTCAGCCATAAGGATGCCGTCTACAACCTGTCCCGCGCGGCGCTGGCCACGGCGGCCTTCTGCGAGGGCAACTACGCGCTGCTGGGTGTGGCGACCAAGGACGTGCTGCACCAGAAGTACCGCCTGCCGCTGATCGAGGGCGGCGACGACGTCTTTGAGCTGGCGCAGGACCTGGGTGCGCAGGCCGTTTACATCTCGGGTGCCGGGCCGACCATCATGGCCGTTGTGCACAAGGACGACACCGAGTTTTTCACCCGCGCAGAGGCAGCGCTGGCTGCGGACAGCCCGCTGCACCATTTTACCGTGCATCGTCTGCTGGCCGACAACGTCGGCGCAGTGGTGAGCTGATACAGGAACAGGGGAGAGAGTACACCAATGGGCTTGATCGTACAAAAATTCGGCGGCTCCTCGGTCAAGGACCGGGACCGCATCTTCAACGTGGCGCGCATCGTCATGAACACCCGCAACGCCGGCAACGACGTTGTCGTGGTCGTCTCGGCGCAGGGCGACACCACCGACGACCTAATCACCAAGGCGGCGGAGATCACCTCCGACCCGTCCCACCGCGAGATGGATATGCTGCTGGCCGCAGGCGAGGAGATTTCGATTTCCCTGCTGACGATGGCCTTGCAGGAGCTGGGCGTCTCCGCCATCAGCCTGACGGGCTGGCAGGCGGGCTTCAACACAGACCGCGCCTACTCCAAGGCGCGCATCAAACGTCTGGACACCGAGCGTGTCGAGAGTGAGCTGGCGCGCAACCGTGTGGTCGTCGTGGCAGGCTTCCAGGGCCTGAACCGCTCCGACGACATCACGACGCTGGGCCGCGGCGGCAGCGATACCTCCGCCGTGGCGCTGGCCGCTGCGCTGCACGCGGACCGCTGCCAGATCTTCACCGACGTCGAGGGCGTCTACACCGCAGACCCGCGCAAGATCCCCAAGGCAACCAAGCTCAAGGAGATCACGTTTGACGAGATGCTCGAGCTGGCGTCCCTGGGCGCGCAGGTGTTGAACAACCGCAGCGTCGAGCTGGCCAAAAAGTACAATGTCGAGCTGGAGGTCATCTCCAGCATCAATCCGGTGCCCGGCACCGTTGTTAAGGAGGAGACCAAAGTGGAAGGTATGCTCATCAAGGGTGTTGCAAAGGACACCGACGTCGCCGTTTTGACCGTGAAGGACGTGCCGGATGTGCCCGGTATGTCGTTCAAAATTTTCAGCCTGCTGGCCCAGAAGAACATCAACGTTGACATCATTCTGCAGACCACGGGCCGCGACGGCAAGAAGGACATGAGCTTCACCGTGCCCCTGGGCGACGCCGAGAGCGCCGTTGCCGCGCTGAAAAACGCCACGCACCCCATCGGCGGCGGCGACATCACCGTTGACAAGACCTGCGCGAAGGTCTCCATCGTCGGCGCGGGTATGCAGAGCCACTCCGGCGTGGCCTCCACGATGTTCGAGGCCCTGTTCAACCAGAACATCAACATCAAGATGATCTCCACCAGTGAGATCAAGATCAGCGTCATCATTGACGAGGCCGACGCCGACAAGGCAGTTGCCGCCATCCACGACGCATTCATCAACTGATTGCAAGGTCTTATATAGAGGGAAATGGGTCGTCCCCCGTGCACACGATGGTGCACGGGGGACGTTGTTGTTAGGGTAAACGGGCAGAACCCTTCCGGCCTTGCTGACGCGCGGCCACCTCCCCTGATGGGGAGGCTTTCTCGCGGGCACAGCCCGCGCAAAAAGGCGCCCCATCAGGGGAGCTGGCCGAGTTTACGAGGCCTGAGGGGTACTGCCCGTTGCCCTTTACAAAAAAGCTTTCTCTTGCATTTCCTCAAAATCCATGTATAATTAAAATTGTTTTCGCAGAGTAGAGACCTGCGCGTGGGGCTTGGCCCCGGAGTGCCTGACCAACGGGGAGTTGTGGCAGGACGAAGTGACGGAAACGTCCGCGGTGCAGGTTTCGCATCCCACTGCTGCATGATGGTGTGCAACGGCGGATGCGGCGTTGTGCCCATCCGACAAAAATTGCCTCCTCCCTTGTGCGGCAACGCACAAAGGAGGATTTTTTATGTGCGAACAAAAGCTGTCCGTCTTTTCCGCTGACTACTGGCGCGCTGCCCGGCGCGAGCTGAACAACCCGCGGGTGCTGGCCTTTTCGGGGCTGGTCTGCGCCATGGCCATCGTGCTGGAAAGCCTGCCCATCTACCTGCTGGGGCCGAGCCTGAAAATTTACTTCAGCTTCCTCGCCGTCTCGCTGGGCTGCATGTGCTACGGCCCCGTCGTCGGCATGATGGCCGGGGCTATCATTGATACGGTGGGTTTCCTGCTGGCAGGCTACGGCGAGCCGTATTTCCCCGGCTACCTCATTACGGCCATGCTGTCGGGACTGATCTACGGCGTTATGCTGTACCGCCAAAAACCGACGCTGCCGCGCATTATTGTGACGCGGCTCATCATCAACTACGGCAGCAACGTCCTGCTGGGCAGCGTCTGGAAGGCGATGCTCTACGGCAAGGGCTACCTTTACTATTTCACCTCGGGTCTGGTAAAGAACACGACGATGCTGCCCATCGAGGTGTTCCTGACCTGGGTCGTGCTCAACGCCGCCGTAAAGCAGGGGCTGGACAGAAAGTTTATTCATAAGAGGTAAAAGCCTCCCTTTGAGGAGGGCGGCCCCAAAAGTAAAAGTCATACTTTTGTACAAGAAAGTATGACTTTTACTTTTTTTCGTTGTGCGTCCTGCCCAGTGTACTGTCTGCGCAGGCAAAACATTTACCTGTTTTGCCGAACTTTTCACAAAAATTTAAAAATTATTGCAAACGGATCGTAAAGCGGCTACAATGGGTCTTGCAAGGCAGCAAAATGCGTCAATTCCCGGAAAATTCCGGCACGAAGCGACGCATTTTTGCCGTTTTCTGTACATACAACAGGGAGGAACAACACACATGAAGAAACTGATGGGCATTCTGCTGGCCGCCTCTATGGTGTTCAGCCTGGCCGCCTGTGGTTCCACCGCTGACACTGCTGCCAGCAGCGCCGCCGGTACCACCGCTACTGCAGAGGGCAGCAGCAACAACCAGGCCCCCGACGTCAAGGTCGGTGCTATCATTCTGGGCGACGAGACCGAAGGCTACAGCGCCGCGCACATCAACGGCATCAAGGAAGCTGCCGCCGAGTTGGGCATGTCCGATGACCAGATCGTCTGGAAGTACAAGATCGCTGAGGGCGGCGTCACCGCCGACGCAGCCGAGGACCTTGTCGGCCAGGGCTGCAACCTGATCATCTCCAACTCCTACGGCCATCAGACCTACATGGAGGAGGAAGCCGAGAAGTACCCTGACATCAACTTTGTGGCCATGACCGGCGACTTCGCCGCCATCTCCGGCCTCGATAACTTCTACAACGCCTTTACCGCCGTCTACCAGAGCCGCTATGTCTCCGGTGTCGTCGCAGGCATGAAGGTCAAGGAGCTGGTCGAGTCCGGCACCCTGACCCCCGAGACCCAGCCCGATAGCTTCACCGCTGACGGCAAGGTCAAGATCGGCTACGTCGGCGCCTACAACTACGCCGAGGTCGTCTCCGGCTACACCGCCTTCTTCCTGGGCGTCCAGAGCGTTTACCCCAATGTCCAGATGGAGGTCATGTACACGAACTCCTGGTTCGACATCGACAAGGAGGGCGCTGCCGCCGAGGCCCTGATCGCCAACGGTGCGGTCATCATCGGCCAGCACGCTGACTCCACCGGTGCCCCCGCTGCCACCCAGAAGCTGAAGGACTCCGGCAAGATCTGCTACTCCATCGGCTACAACATCGACATGCTCGACACCGCCCCCACCGCTGCCCTGACCTCCGCGACGAACGTCTGGAAGGTCTACTACAAGGAGCTGTTCGAGGGTGCGCAGGCCGGCAGCATCCCGCAGGACTGGTGCAAGGGCTATGAGGATGGCGCTGTTGCCATCACCGACCTTGGCCCCGAGGTCGCCGACGGCACCGCCGAGAAGGTCGCCGAGGTGGAGGCTGCGCTGAAGGACGGCAGCCTGCATGTCTTCGACACCAGCAAGTTCACCGTCGACGGCGCGGAGGTCACCACCGCCCCCATCGACCTGACCTACTACGATTTCAGCACCGGTTCTCCTGTGGCTGTCTATCAGGGTGAGACCAAGGAGGCTATCTCCGACGGTTACTTCCACGAGGGTGAGCTGCGTGCAGCTCCGACGTTTGCCCTGCGCATCGATGGCATCATCGAGGACGCTGACCCCGTCGCCTGATTCTGACTGAATCTAAAGGGAAGACTGCGGTGGAACCGCAGCCTTCCCTTTTGGTGGTTTATTATAATAATGTTCCTGCCTTGATTTTTTGAATCCCTGTAGGGGCGAGGCATGCCTCGCCCGCAGCATGACCGCGGTTGCCCGCTTATGGGTGGCCGCGCAAGGCTGCGGGCCGGGCATGCCCGGCCCCTACCAACTTGACTCTTGAAAGGAGCCTGCACAATGGCGCAGAACGAATATGCTGTGCGCTTGGAGCACGTCACCAAGACCTTTGGCCCCGTCGTGGCCAACAAGGATGTTTCCCTGGGCGTGCGCCGCGGCGAGATTCTGGCCCTGCTGGGCGAAAACGGCAGCGGCAAGACGACCCTGATGAACATGATCGCCGGTATCTACTTCCCCGACGAGGGCGAGATCTATGTCGGCGACAAGGCGGCGACCATCCGCTCCCCCCGCGATGCGCTGGACCTGGGCATCGGCATGATCCACCAGCACTTCAAACTCGTGGACGTGTTCTCCGCGACGGAGAATATCGCCCTGTCGATGGGCAGCGGCGAGAAGTTCGACCTGAAAAAGGTCCACGACAAGGCCCGCGCCATCTGCGAAAAGTACGAGTTCGCCCTTGACCTCGACCAGAAGGTCTACGAGATGAGCGTCAGCCAGAAGCAGACGCTGGAGATCGTCAAGGTGCTGTACCGCGGCGCGGACATCCTGATCCTCGACGAGCCTACGGCAGTTCTGACCCCGCAGGAGACCGAGAAGCTGTTCAGCGTCATCCGCAACATGAAGGCCGACGGCAAGGCGGTCATCATCATCACCCACAAGCTGCACGAGGTCCTGTCCATCAGTGACCGTGTCGCCATCCTGCGCAAGGGCGAGTATGTCGGCGACATCGCCACAAAGGACGCCGACGAGGCCAAGCTGACCGAGATGATGGTCGGCGAGAAGGTCGAGCTGAACATTGACCGCCCCGAGCCGGTCAACCCGGTCAAGCGGCTGGACATTGAACATCTGACCGTCCGCAGCGCCGAGGGCATCACCGTGCTGGACGATGCGTCCTTCCCGGTCTACGGCGGCGAGATCCTCGGCATTGCGGGCATCTCCGGCAACGGCCAGAAGGAGCTGCTGGAGGCCATTGCCGGTTTGCAGCCCGCCGAGAGCGGCGCAAGCATCGAGTATTACGCGCCCGACGCTGCCGCACCCGTGCAGCTCGTCGGCAAAAGCCCCAAGGCCATCCGCGAGGCGGGCATCCACCTGTCCTTTGTGCCCGAGGATCGTCTGGGCATGGGTCTGGTCGGCTCGATGGGCATGACCGACAACATGATGCTGAAAAGCTACGGCAAGGGCCATTCGCCCATCGTGGACCGCAAGGCCCCGCTGGCGCTGGCCGAGACGATCAAGAAAGAGCTGGGCGTCGTCACGCCCGACCTGAACACCCCGGTCTCCCGCCTGTCGGGCGGCAACGTCCAGAAGGTGCTGGTGGGCCGTGAGCTGGCCGCCGACCCCATCGTCCTGATGACCGCCTACGCGGTGCGCGGTCTGGACATCAACACGTCCTACACAATCTATCACCTGCTCAACGAGCAGAAAAAGCGCGGTGTGGCGGTCATTTACGTCGGTGAGGACCTCGACGTGCTGCTGGAGCTGTGTGACCGCATCGTTGTGCTGTGCGGCGGCAAGGTCAACGGCATTCTCGATGGCCGCAAGACCACGAAGGAGGAGGTCGGTCTGCGAATGACCAACCTGGTAAAGGAGGAGCAGGCATGAGTCAGACTGCCACTGCGGCCCGCGAGCCGCTGCTGCGCATTGCCAAGCGTGAGGGCACGACGATGCCCCAGAAGATCGCCGTGCGCGCCATCGCCATTCTGCTGGCGCTGGTCGTCGATGCGCTGTTTATCTTTTTCGTCACCGGCCTGAACCCGCTGTCCGTCTATGGCGTCATGTGGAGCGGCACCTTCGCCAACATGACCCGCTTCAGCTGGATGCTGCGCGACCTGTCCACGCTGCTCTGCGTCGGCATCGCGCTGGCCCCGGCCTTCAAGATGCGCTTCTGGAACTGCGGCGGCGAGGGCCAGATCCTGATCGGCGGCCTGACTGCCGCCCTCATCATGGTGTATCAGGGCAACAATCTGCCGCTGCCGCTGCTGTTTGCCGCCATGGCGCTGGGCAGCATTGCCGCGGGCGCACTGTGGGGCTTCATCCCCGCGTGGTTCAAGTCCCGCTGGAACACGAACGAGACGCTGTTCACCCTGATGATGAACTACGTTGCTACGTCCATTGTTGCCTGCATGACCAACATCATGCGCGGCCAGGCGTCGAGCCTCGGCACGCTGAACAAGGCGACCAAGGCCGGCTGGTTCCCCGTCATTATGGGCCAGCGCTACACCATCAACATTATCGTCGTTATCGTGCTGACCTTTGTCATGTACGCCTATCTGCGCTTCTCCAAGCAGGGCTATGAGATCAGCGTTGTCGGCGAGAGCGAGAACACCGCGCGGTATGCGGGCATCAACGTCCGCCGCGTTACGGTGCGCACGATGCTGATTTCCGGCGCGATCTGCGGCCTGTGCGGCTTCCTGATCGTGGCCGGCAAGGATCAGACCATCTCCACGGCGTCCGCCAACGGGCGCGGCTTCACGGCCATTATTGTCGCATGGCTGGCCAAGTTCAATACCTTCTATATGGCGCTCATCTCGTTCCTGCTGGTTTTCCTCGAGCGCGGTGCGTCGGAGATCGCGTCTGCGTACTCGCTGAACGAGTACGCTGCCGACATCATCACCGGCATCATCCTGTTCTTCATTCTGGGCAGTGAGTTCTTCATCAACTACCGCGTCATCCCCCGCGGCGCACACAAGGAGGGCAAGTGATATGCACAGCAGTCTGATTGCGTGGATCATGCGCGCCATCCCGTTTGGCACAATTATCATGTACGGTGCGCTGGGCGAGACCATGACCGAGAAATCCGGCAACCTGAACCTCGGCGTGCCGGGCATCATGTACCTGGGCGGCTTCGCGGGCTTTGCCAGCGCCTGGGCCTATGAGAACAGCGCTGCCAACCCCAACGGCTTTGTCAGCATCCTGATCGCCCTGTCCTGCGCCATTCTGGCCTCGATGGCGGGCGGTCTGATCTATGCGTTCCTGACCATCTCCCTGCGCGCCAACCAGAATGTCACCGGTCTGGCGCTGACGACCTTCGGTATGGGTGTGGCAAACTTCTTCGGCGTGTTTATCCTGAACGGCGCCAGCTACTCCGCCGCTCCCATCGCCAACAAGGCGTTCAGCGCCAAAATTCCCGTGCTGTCGGGTCTGGGCGACATCGGGCAGGTCGTGTTCTCCTACGGTTTTCTCGTCTATGCGGCGATCCTGCTGGCTGTGGTGCTGCACTGGTTCCTGACCCGCACCCGTGCGGGCCTGAATCTGCGCGCCGTCGGTGAGAACCCCGCCACCGCGGATGCCGCGGGCATCAACGTTACGCTGTACAAGTACCTGTCCACCTGCATCGGCGCGGGCATCTGCGGCATCGGCGGCCTGTACTATGTACTGGACTACAACCAGGGCATCTGGGCGACCACCGGCCAGATCGAGGCGCTGGGCTGGCTGGCCGTGGCGCTGGTCATTTTCACGACCTGGAAGCCGCTGAACGCCATCTGGGGCGCGTACCTGTTCGGTATGCTCTATTGGCTGTACCAGTTCCTGCCGTCGCTGCTCGGCATCACGATGGCCAGCCACATCACCGACCTTGTGCAGATGCTGCCCTACGTCGTCACGATCATCGTCCTGATCGTCGTTTCGATGCGCAAGAAGAAGGAGAACCAGCCCCCGGCTCATCTGGGTCTGGCCTACTTCCGCGAGGAGCGGTAAGGTTGCCTTCCCCCGTGGGGGAAGGTGGCCGAGGCCCCGCCCGAGGCCGGATGAGGGGCGGCCTAGTGGCTGCTGCCCGTGAATGGGAAGTGGCCGTAAGCTTTGCCCTCATCAGTCGCCTGCGGGCGACAGCTTCCCCCGAGGGGGAAGCCTTATAGAAAAGTCTGTGCGGCACATCTTTCCAAGATGTGCCGCCTTTTTTCATGCTTCTTTCAAAAATCCAACACATTTGCAATATATACTAAATTTTGTCAAAAAATCTCCGAAAACAGAAGGGAACCCGGTATGGCAGAAAAAACACAAACCCGACGCGGCCCGCTCGGCTGGGTCAAACGCCACAAAAAGCTGACGATCTTTTTGGTCATTGTGCTGGTCGCGGCCCTCGTCCTCGTGAACGTGCTGGGCAAGACCGACAAGGCCGCCGCCGGCAGCTATCAGTTCGTGCGCACCACCGTGCTGACCAAAACGACCCTGAGCGATACGGTCAGCGTGACCGGCACGGTCAAGGCCGGCAGCAGCGCCAGCGTCACGGCGTCGGATTCCGTCAAGACCTACAAGGTCACGGCAGTCAACGTAGCTGTCGGTGACACGGTCAGGAAGGGCGATGTCATCGCCACGCTGGACACCACCGACGTGGAAAAGCAGATCGCCAACGCGCAGCTGCAGCTCAGCGACACCCGGACCGACGCCCGGAAGAACTACACCCAGGCCGTCGAGGATCAGACGACAAACCTGGCTACGGCGCAGGAAAATATCGATAAGGCGCAGAAGAACTACGACACGCTGGGCATTGATGACTACTATACCTCGATGGCGTCCGCCGCCAACAGCGGCAAGACGAACCGTGAGATCGTCACCGACTGGTACACCCGCTACGCCGAGGAGATCGCCGAGTACGAGAACACCCTTGCCAACCTGAACATTCAGCTGACCCAGGCCCAGCAGGACGGCGACACGGCCCGCGCAGACGGTCTGCAGGGCCAGATCGCGGATTACACCAGACGGGAAAATATCGCCAAGGGCGAGTGCAGCATCCCGGAGCTGGGCCTGCAGGGCTTTGATGCCGTCAGCCAGACCTACAATAAAATTGAGCAGTACCGCGAGGCGCTGGAGCAGGCGCAGCAGTCCTATCAGAACAGCGCGACAACCGCGTCCCGCAGCGTGGACAACACCGAGACGAAGCTTGAGCAGTCCCAGCGCGAGGACGATACCCTGACCAATCTGCGGACCGCGCTGGAGAACTGCACCCTGACTGCCACGATGGACGGCACGATCACCGCGCTGGACGCTACGGTGGGCGCGGTGTGCAGCGGCACGGTGGCCACGATTCAGGATGTGGACAACCTGACGGTGGAAGTCACGATCCCGGCCAGCTCCGTCGGCAGGCTCAAGACCGGCCTGCAGTGCAACATCACCAGCGACGCCACGGACGACACCATCACCGGTACCCTGACCCGTATCGACCCTGTCGCCAACGACAGCGGCAGCTTCGGCGCTACCGTCACGGTCAACGGGCAGGACAGCGGTCTGCTGGTCGGCATTCCCGCCAAGGTCGAGATCGTCATCAGCACCAAGGACAACGTCTTTACCGTCCCGCGCGACGCCGTGGGCACCAACGACGACGGCAGCACCTACGTGCTGCGCAAGACCGGCGGAGAGGGCGTTGATATGACCTTTGAGCAGGTCGCCGTCACCGAGGGCGACACCAACGACTACTATGTGGAGATCACCGGCAGCGACCTGAACGAGGGCGACGTCATCCGCGCCACGGCGGACCTGACCCAGGGCATTGAGTCGGGCACGTCCGACAGCGATGTGCAGATGATGGAGAACGGCGACCTTTACGTCGGCGACGGCAGCAATATGCCTGCCAGCGTGACGATTGCCCGCACGGACGATGCAGGCGGCCCCGGCGGCGGTGGCCCCGGCGGTGCGCCGGACGGCGGTCCGGGAGGTCAATAATGCCGGAAAAAACACAACAGTTTGCGCAGAATATTGCCAGGAGCCTGATAGGGGAGGAGGCCGCGCACCCCGCGCAGCCCCTGATCCAGATGCAGGGCATCCGCAAGAGCTACTACATCGGCCAGCCGAACGAGCTGGAAATTCTGCACGGTATCGACCTGACCGTCTACCCCGGCGAGTTCGTCGCCATCGTGGGCGAGTCCGGCTCCGGTAAGTCCACGCTGATGAACATTATCGGCGTGCTGGACAAGCCCACGGCGGGCGAGTACGTGCTGGACGGCGTCAACATCCACGACGCCGACGACAACGACCTGGCGGCCATCCGCAACCGCAAAATCGGGCTGAGGTCTTTTATAGCCGCAATTAGGGCAAACAAAGCCGCCGAGGTGACCGTAGGTGTGATAAGTATAATCATACTCGTGCTTACAAAAGATGCAATACTTAGCGTCGCTGATTTCAGGTGCTTTTGCATTCTTATCAAAAGGAACATTAACGCCGAAAGTAATAATTTTATTCGGGATTTCCTTAGACATTGAATAGGTAAGTGAGCAATCGGCATCAAGGCAAACTATAGCATTAGGTAAATTTTTAACAGATTCCTTAATAGCATTTAATGTATGGGTAACCTCGCCGTAGCGGTCAAGTTGGTCACGGAAAACATTGGTTACAAGAATAACGTCGCAGTGAATATATCTTGAAACCTCTTTAAATGCGTTTTCGTCACATTCAATAATGGCATAATCCTTTTTGCATTTGCCCGTGATTGTTGAATTCATAATAAACGAAGCGGTAACGCCCGTGATAAGATTAGCGCCCGATTTATTGATAAAATACGACTTACCCGCCTTTTTAAGTC
>OKVH01001172.1_pt1 | contig 12728 bp, 9 predicted proteins | sample 1604791 | NCBI WGS metagenome assembly OKVH01 (sample SAMN01760919, study PRJEB22395) | human gut metagenome | reverse complement strand
GGCTACCGCCGCAGCCTCTTTTTCGACGCGAAAGGGTTCTCGCGCTCACTTACGCTCCATCACGGCGAAGACGACATTTTCATCAGCCAGATCGCCACGCCCGACAACACCGCAGCGGTAGTCGACCCTGCGGCTACAATCGCCGTAAACCGCTATATGCCCGTAAAGGCTCTGCGCGACCTACGCATGCAGCATACTTTCACCGGCCGGTTCATCAGCAAAGGAGCCTCACGGCTGTTCGGCTTCTCCACCATCATGCTGTGGGTATGGCGGGCCGCCACTGCCACCGGCGTGGTGATGTCGCTCCCGAATCTGCTCCCCTCGTGTGTATTCCTGGCCGCCGCCATCGGCTTATGGACGCCGCTGATCGCCGTGTGGCGCCACGCCGCACGCGCCCAGGAGATGTCCCTCAACGCCTGGGCTCTCCCGTGGCTGCTTTTCTGGCGCTGGGGACGCACGCTGCGCTACCATCTGAACTGCGGACGCGCCTCGCGCAAGAACTACACCTGGATTCAGCGCTGACGCCGCCGCTGCTCATAAATAATACTAAATCATACCCCCGGACGACAACTTTCCGCCTCCCGGGCCGTTAAAGTCACAGCCCTGTCTCAATCCTATGGGATAACACACCCCACAAACCTGTCCGCAATGACCACCCAGCGCCTACACATATATCTTCACCGTATAGTTGCCGTAGCTCTCGCCGCTGCAGTGGCACTGACGGCCTTCGATGCCGACGCAGCGCGCCGCAAGCGCCGCCGCGCAAAACGCACCAAACCAAAGACAACCAAGGTCGTGATGGCCACGCCCACCGCTTCCGGGCCGCTCGACGAGACCGACCGCTTCGTAACCTTCGAGCGCTCCGTGCCGATCACCAAGGGGCTCGACAACCGAGTGATCGCCGTATGGCAGAGCCACGGAAAATACTACGACCAGAAAAGCCAGCGCTGGCGCTGGCAGCGGCCACGACTTTTCGGCACGGTGGAAGACCTTTTCTCGCAAGGTTTCGTGATGCCATACCTGATGCCGATGCTCGAAAACGCCGGCGCCTACGTGATATCGCCGCGCGAACGCGACCTCAACGCCCACGAAATAATCGTCGACACCGACGGCTGGCGCGAAGGCGACTTCTACCTGAAAAACGGTCGCAAGCACTGGAAGGAATCCGCTCAGGGCGAAGGGTTCGCCAACAAAGGAGGCATGCTTCTCGACGGCGAGAACCCCTTCAGGGCCGGAACCAGCGAGACCGTGGTGACGATTGCCCCCGACGACGCGCGCCACGAGAGCACCGCCAACTGGACGGCCGACATCCCCCAACGCGGCCGCTACGCCGTATATGTTTCCTACCGGTCGTACCCAAACAGCGCCTCCGACGCCCGCTACACCATCAATCACCTCGGAGGCGAGACACACGTTACCGTCAACCAGCAGATGTGCGGAGGTACCTGGCTCTACCTCGGCCACTACGATCTGGCAAAGGGGAAGCCCAAGAAACCGATTGTGGTACTCTCCAACCTCAGCGACGAGGACGAGACGGTCGTCTCGGCCGACGCCGTGAAGATCGGCGGCGGCATGGGCAACGTGGCCCGCGCTCCGCAGCCCGATAAAAACGGCGACACTCTTCCTGCCGAGCGCTCCGGCGCTCCGCGCTATACCGAGGGCGCACGCTACTGGCTCCAGTGGGCAGGAATGCCTTATAGCGTATATTCCGAAAGTTCAGGCACCAACGACTATACCGACGACTACAAGAGCCGTGCCCTCTGGGTAAACCATCTGGCCGGAGGCTCGCCGATGCTCCCCGACAGTGCCGGACTGAAAGTGCCCATCGACATGGCACTGGCCTTCCATACCGACGCCGGCAAGAAGGACGACGGCACAACCGTCGGCACCCTCGGCATCTACTCGACCGACGACGGACGCCTCCTCGGCGACGGGCGCACGCGCCTCGACGCACGCGACCTCACCGAAAGCGTAATCGGTCAGGTAGTGAGCGACATCCGCGCCCTCCACGACTCGGCGTGGACCAACCGCGGCGTGCGCGACCGCAAATACTACGAAATCCGCGAGACCAAAGTCCCGGCCATGATTATCGAACTGCTCAGCCACCAGAACTTCACCGACATGAAGTATGGGCTCGACCCGGCATTCCGCTTCAACGTGGCCCGAGCCGCCTACAAGGGCGTGCTCCGCTTCCTGGCCAGGCGCTATAATACGCAGTACGCCGTTCAGCCGCTCCCGGTAAGACGCTTCGGCATCCACGCCCTGGGCAAGAGCCGCTACAGCCTCTCGTGGGCACCTACACCCGATCCGCTCGAGCCCTCGGCCTTCTCGAAATATTATATCGTGCAGGAGCGTATCGAAGGCGGTGCCTTCCGCGACATTGCCGTCGTCAACGAACCCGCCTACGAACTGGCTGTCGCCGACGAACGCATCCGCTCCTACCGGATCTTAGCCGGAAACGACGGAGGTCTGAGCTTCCCCTCGGAGGTGCTCGCCCTGCGCGACAACGGCAGCGGCATCCCGCAGGTGAATATCGTGAACGGCTTCACGCGCATCTCCGCTCCAAACACCTTCGAGGAGGGGGATTTCAGCGGATTTGACTATAGTTCGGACGCAGGCGTGCCCGATGTGGCCGACATCATCTCTACCGGCGTGCAGACCGACTACCGCCGTCAGAGCGACTATATCAACGACGACGCCCCGGGCTACGGCGCCTCGCGCGGCAACGTCGAGAAAACCATCACGGCAGGCAACACCCACGACTTCGTCTACCTTCACGGCGACGCCCTGCGCGCCGCCGGCTACGGCTTCGTATCGGAAAGCGCCGAGGCCTTCGCATCCGACGTAACCCTCAAGCCGATAGGGAGCGCCGCAAATCCTCCCGTAGTCGACCTCATACTGGGCAAGCAGAAGGAGATTCTGCCCGGCACGGGCACGAAAGGCACCCGCTACAAGGCCTTCCCCGAAGCGCTCCGCCAGCGCATCGAGGCATACTGCAATCAGGGAGGCTCGCTACTCGTGAGCGGCGCATACATCGCCACCGACCTGCTCGACAACCCACATTCCGACGAACTGACGCGCTCGGCCGACCGCTCGTTCGCCACCGACGTGCTCGGCTTCGACTGGCAGCTTGGCAAGGGCACGGTCGACGGCAAGGTGTCGATGGTTCCATCCCCCTTCAAACCATTCGGATGGCAGGAGCGCTTCAGCTTCACCGTCAGCCCCACGCCCGACAGCTACGCCGTGGAGTCGCCCGACGCCATCCGACCGTCGGCGCCCACCGGCGCCACGATAATGCGCTACGATGAGAACGGCCTCTCGGCCGGAGTGGCCTACTCCCGCCCAATCGCCACCTCGACAAGCCGCTACGCCGACAGCCGGGTGGTCAGCATGGGATTCCCATTCGAGACCATCCGCGGAGCCAAGGCGCGCAACCGCCTGATGGCCGACGTAATGCACTTCCTCCTCCCGCATAGATAACCAATCCAACCGAAAACCAGACAATATGCAGATAATCCGTTTGCCCCGGCTCTGCTCCACATCGATGCTCCGCGAAGCGGCGAGCAAAATCGACTGCAAGGAGACCTGCGTGGCCATCGACCTCTCGCTCCCCGGCGAAGGGAAGATACTACCCGACCCCGATGCGGGCAATCGCGTAGAAGACATCATGAACTCGCGCCGTTGCGCAATGGCCTACAGCCATTACCGCGAACGCTGTTCCGACGGCACCCTCCACGCCCATCCCACCATCGCCCACCAGCCCGGCGCCGTGCGCGACGATTTCGACTTCGGCCCGCTGGTGTTTCTCCAGACCGCTTCCCTGAAGGAAGAATCGGCAAAGATTCCCGACGGTCTGGAATACGGCGCATGGTATGCGCTATGGCTCCGATTCGCTCTTTTCCCGTCCATTCCGCCCCGGATTGCCCAGATTCCCGAACCGCTTTATACGGTGGATCAAACCGACACGCGCCTGAGCGGCGAAAAGCAGTTCGACTACGTAAATCCGCGCAACCGCGAAGTGCAGATTGAAATGGAACGGGCGTTTACAGCCGTCCTGCGTGAAAGTAGTGCTCTTATCTCCTGGCCGTTAACCGACATCAATCCACTCGACGGAGATTTTCCTATCGAGGCCTCGGTTATCATTCCGGTCAAGAACCGCGTGCGTACCATCGCCGACGCCGTGCGCTCGGCGCTGAGCCAGAAGACGGATTTCCCATTCAACGTAATCGTAGTCGATAACCACAGCACCGACGGAACTACCGAAACACTTCAAAAGCTCACCGCCGAGGATTCCCGTCTTATCCATCTCATCCCCGACACGGACACTCTCGGCATCGGGGGATGCTGGAACCTCGCCGCAGCCGACGGGCGCTGCGGACGCTTCGCCGTGCAACTCGACAGCGACGACCTCTACAAGCACCCGCACGTGCTCTCCGAGATTGTCGCCACCTTCCGCCGAGAGCACTGCGCCATGGTAATCGGCAGCTACGAACTCGTGGATTTCGAGGGAAGGCCGATTCCTCCCGGCCTGATAGACCACCGCGAGTGGACCGACATCAACGGCGCCAACAACGCCCTGCGCATCAACGGACTCGGCGCACCGCGCGCCTTCTTCACCCCGGTGCTCCGGCGCCTGAAGATGCCCAACGTGAGCTACGGCGAGGACTACGCCATCGGTCTGCGCATCTCGCGCCAGCACCGCATCGGCCGCATCTACGATTCGCTCTATCTTTGCCGACGCTGGGAGGGAAACAGCGACGCCAACCTCTCGATAGAGCGCGTCAACGCCAACAATTACTACAAGGATTCGCTGCGAACCACCGAACTGCTGGCACGCATCGGAATGAACCGGCTCAAACACTGATGAAAACGCTTTCAACCGCCGCAGCGCTCGGATTCCTGAGACATCAGCTCGCCCAGTGGCCTATGGCCGCGGCCAACTTTGAGGCTCTCAGACGCGTGGAGACGCGCACAATGGAATGCCGCGGGCGCAACTTCGCCGTGCAGCACAATCCGGCTCGCATCGCCTCGACCGGCGCGAAAGTAGCCGACGGCAATGCCGGTCCGCGTCCGTGCTTCCTATGCAAGGCCAACCGCCCCGCCGAACAGTTGTCGTTCGGTCTCGACCACGGCTACGAATTGCTGGTCAACCCTTTCCCCATCTTTCCGGTGCATTTTACCATCCCGGCGCTCGACCATACCCCTCAGCAATTGATTGCCTGCGGACGCGCCGAGCGGATGGCCCATATGGCTGAGTTCGCCATGAATCTGCCGGGGCTGGCACTTTTCTACAACGGCGCGCGTTGCGGCGCCTCCGCACCCGACCACTTCCACTTCCAGGCCGTCGAAGCCTCGCGGATGCCGCTGCTCGACTGGGCAACCGACGGCAGGCAATTGCCGTTCAAAGTAATAAACTTCTCCGCGGCTACTCCCGCCGAAACAGAGGCAAAGTTGCTTGAGGCCACAGCCTCGCTGCCGCGCCGCTCCGGCGGCGACGAACCGGACATCAACGTAATCTGCCGCGCCGATGGGATTTCAGGCGGCGTGCAGATATGCGTGATTCCACGCAAGGCCCACCGCCCGGATTTCTTCGGCTCAGCCGAAGGGCAGATTCTCGTGTCGCCCGCATCGGTCGACCTCGCAGGTACCATTATTCTGCCGCGTCCGGAGGATTTCCACACCGCCTTCACGCCTGAACGCCTTGAAGCGCTCCTCGCCCAGACCGTATTCCCTCCCTGTGCCAACATCTGACCACGATTCGGGCCGGGAAAGGCGTTGCGCATTGGTCCACAGGGTGCTATTGTTGTGCCGTTTGGCTTAACTTTAAGCAATTTTTGTGAAGGAATGAAAAAGGGATAATTTTTTCCCCTCAAAAATCCTAAATTTGTAGAATCAGCAGTGTGCCCCGGGCCCGCTGCCGATTGTTATATCCGTGTATCTATTCAAATAATACGGGCACGACGTAATATGAGCACGTTTCTACTTATAGCCGGTGTATTGCTCCTGAGTGCGGGCGTAGTTTTCGCCTTCCGCTCGGCTACCTCTGGCGTGGCTTTCAGCTATCTGGGCATCATGGCCCTCTACGACAGCCGCTACGTGGTTATCGACAGCAACCTGGTGCTCTTCTGGGCGCTTGGGGTGCTGATTGTGCTTTTCGCCAACTTCTGGAGGCGAATGCGCCGTCCGGCCACCAACGTCTGCCGCAACTACATTGTGGGTGGCACACTTGTAGGAATGCTCGTGGGGATGCTTCTGGGCTATGCCGGGATGGTCGGGGGTGCCGTAGTGGGTGCCGCTCTCGGCGCTGTGGCATGGAGCCGTACTCCGTCGGGCCACGCATCGGCCGAACCGCTTCTCGCCGTATTCGCCCGAATCGGCCTTCCGGCAGTAGTGACGATGTCGATTGCCGGGATTGCCCTCGATGCCGTGGCAAACGCCTGACGGAGCCCCCGCTATCACATCCGGCCCCGGGCCGAATCTTAACGCGATATTGAACAGTACGATGAAGAAATTATTTACCGGCATACTGATTCTCGGAGCAGTGGCGATGGCCGCGACGGCCGCCGCGCCCCAACCGGCAAAAAAAGCCGAACCTCAGGCGCCCGACTTCGAGCAGATAAAGGACGACGTCACCAACCCGGCCTCTCCATATTACTATCCCAAGCTAATGGAGCGCTACGAGCGCAACGAGACGATAATGAACCTGAACGACTACCGGCACCTTTATTACGGCTACCTCTTTCAGGAAGATTTCAACCCATACCGGAACAACGACATTCTCGCCCGCAACGAAGCGCTATATTACAAGGACAAGCATACCCGCGCCGAACTCGACTCAATCATCTCCTACGCAAAAGAGGCAATAGCCGACAATCCTTTCGACCTCAACCAAATGAATTTCCTTATCTACGCCCTTCGCGAGCGAGGAAAGGTTAATCTGGCCAGCATATGGCAGTATCGGCTCAACCATCTGCTCCAGACCATCGCCTCGAGCGGCACGGGTCTCGCCCCCGACAACGCCTGGTATGTGATCAACCCGCGCCACGAATATAATCTGGTGAATTTCCAGAACGCCGTGGTCAAGGACCATCAGTATCAGGAGCCTTACTTCGACCGCATCGACGTGGAGAAGAAAAACGGCAAGGAGACCGCCACCTACTACTTCAACATCCGCAACCTTCTGGAAGAATATTACCGTAAATTCCCCGAATGAAAATAGCTGATATCGATTTGGGCGAGCGACCCGTGATGCTCGCGCCGATGGAGGATGTGACCGACCAGTCGTTCCGGCTCATATGCAAGGAGCTCGGGGCCGACATGACCTACAGCGAGTTTGTCAGCGCCGACGCCCTGATCCGCAACATCGCCGCCACCACGCGCAAGCTCCACATAGAACCGGCGGAGCGCCCCACGGCAATCCAGATTTATGGCCGCGAGACGGCTCCGATGGTCGAGGCCGCCCGGATGGTGGAGCAGGCCGGACCCGACGTGCTCGACATCAATTTCGGCTGCCCCGTGAAGAAAGTGGCCGGCAAGGGCGCCGGCGCAGGAATGCTCCGCGACATCCCGAAGATGCTTGAGATTACCCGCGAAGTGGTAAAGGCCGTCAGCATCCCCGTCACGGTTAAGACGCGGCTGGGCTGGGACCACGAGCACAAGATAATCGTCGACCTTGCCGAGCAACTCCAGGACTGCGGCATCGCCGCCCTGACCGTCCACGGCCGCACACGCTCGCAGATGTATACCGGCACCGCCGACTGGGAGATGATAGCGCGCGTGAAAGAAAATCCTCGCCTGCGCATCCCTCTTATAGGCAATGGCGACATCTGTACAGGCGAGCAGGCCGCCGAGGCCTTCAGCCGCTACGGCGTAGACGGCGTGATGGTAGGCCGGGCGGCCATCGGCAATCCCTGGGTGTTCCACGACATAAAGCAGACGCTGCTCCACGGCCGAGTCGACGCCCCGATTTCGCTCGCCCGTAAGTTTGAGATTCTGCGACGCCAGATCGACGAGAGCATCGACCGCATCGACGAGTACCGCGGCATCCTACACATACGCCGCCATCTGGCCGTGAGCCGCCTCTTCAAGGGGCTCCCCAATTTCCGCGACACGCGCATAGCGATGCTCCGCGCCGAAACCAAGGCCGAGCTGTTCGACATAATCGCCGACGTGGAGCGTCGGCTCCGGCGAGCTCGTTCCGGTGGCCGATGCCCCCGCTTCCTAAAGCAGCAATTAATTCACAATAAGCCACATTCATTCCACACACACTTACAATATGATTCTGAAAAAAAAGCTTTTCGCCTGCATCGCCGCCATCTGCCCGGCCATAGCTTTGGCCCAGACGGAGCAGAAATTCGAGCTCGACGTGAAGGATTTCACACAGCTCTCCGTAGAAGACGGCATCAACGTAGTATATACCAGCGACGACGAGGCCGCCGGAAAGGTCTCATTCACCACAACCAAGGAGATTGCCGACAAGATTATCTTTGAAAACAACGGCAAAGGGAAACTTACCATCCAGAAGGCCTTTCACGATGAGGGCGACATGACTACCGGCCTCCCGACCATCAACGTCAGCTCGCGCTTCCTCAAGCATGTGAGCAACAGCGGCGACTCCACGGTGCGAGTGGTCGGCATCCGTCCCACTATGGAAATCAAGGCCGTAGTAATCGGCAACGGCCGCCTTGTGGTGCGCGACATCGACTGCTCGAAATTCTACGGCAGCATCCAGACCGGCAACGGCACTCTCGTGGCAATCGGCAAATGCGACGAGGCCACACTCAGCAACACCGGCACCGGCTCGATTCAAGCCGACAATCTGGAGGCCAAAAACGTTTCGGCACGCTTCTTCGGCACCGGCACCACAGGCTGCTACGCCACCGGCGTTCTCTCGGTAAAAGGCGTGATGAAAGGCAAGCTCTACTATCGCGGCAAGCCCGAGCGCATCCGCAATTTCTCAGTCGGCGTGAAAATCTACAACCTCGAAGGCACCGAATGGACCGGCGAAGCCGAGAAAGAGACCGAGGCCGAAGCCGCAAAAGAATAAGCCACTCCCAAAGCCCTAAGCGCCATAGCAACCGAACTTAAAACCCTCACCTCGCGGTCGATAAAGTGGAATCTCATCGACCGCGTATCGTCGCAGCTTCTCTACGGCGTAACCGGTGTCATCCTTGCCCGGCTGCTCTCGCAGGAGGATTTCGGCCTTGTAGGCGCCATCCTGGTTTTTCAGGCATTCGCGTCGCTGATGGTCGACAGCGGATTCTCCTACGCGCTGATTCAGCGCAAACGTCCCACGCGGCTCGACTACTCCACGGTGCTGTGGTTCAACATGGCCGTGGCCACGGCGCTCTACGCAATCCTCTTCCTCGCGGCGCCCCTGATAGCCGACTGCTTCAAGGGCGACCAGCGGCTCGTGCCGCTGAGCCGCGTTATGTTTCTGAGCTTCATCCTCAACGCCTCGGCCATCGTGCAGACCAACAGACTGATGAAGCGTATGGACGTGCGCATGGTGGCCGCCTCCAACTCCATCGGGCTGCTGGCCGGAGCAGTGGTCGGCATCTGGCTCGCCTTCGCCGGCTACGGCGCATGGGCCATCGTATGGCAGACGCTCACGCTCAACGGGGTGAAAAGCCTCGTGCTCTGGCTCACCTCGCGCTGGCGTCCGCTCTGGCGCTTCTCGTGGGCGTCGCTCCGCAGCTTTTTCAAGGTAGGCTCAGGCATGATGGCATCGAGCTTCCTCAACGTGCTTTTTCAGAACATATATTCCTTCTTTATCGGCAACCGCGCCGGCCTGGCACCGCTCGGCTACTACACCCAAGCCGACAAATGGAGCAAAATGGGCATCACCTCCATCTCGCAGGTGCTCACTTCGTCGTTTCTCCCCGCCCTGGCCGAGGTACAGGACGACCCCGAGCGCTTCACCCGCGTGTCGCGCAAGATGAACCGCTTCACTGCCTACATCCTCATGCCCTCCATGGGCTTTCTCGCCGCCATGGCGCCCGCAATCTTCCACTGCCTCTTCGGCACGAAATGGGACGCCTCCATCCTGCTCTTCCAGCTACTGCTGCTCCGCGGCGTATTCACCGTGCTGACGTCGCTATACAACAACTATCTTGTGGCGCAGGCGCTTACCCGCGCCGTAGTGGCCATGGAGACACTGCGCGACGGCGTGGCCCTGCTCTTCCTGCTTGCCACCCTCCCCTTCATCGCCCTGTCGACCCCGGCCGACCCCGTCTATGGCATCCGCCTGCTGCTCTACGGCCAGGTGGCAGCATCGGCTATCACCTGGGCCGTAATGACCGTAAAAGTTGCACGCGTCACCGGCCGACCACTCGGCGAATTCCTCGCCGACAACCTCCCCTACCTCGTCGAGACCCTCCTTATCGGCGCCGTAATGCTCCTCGAAGCTACCCTCCCCCTCGGATGCTGGCCTCTTCTCGGCCTCCAGGCTCTCACCGCAGCCGTCCTCTACCTCGCCGCCAACCACCTCCTCCACAGCAACATCCAGCGCGAAGTCCTCACCCACCTCCACCCCTGATCCCGCGCGGCCACGGTCTCTCTCCATCTTTCATCCCCACTTAGGCCCCCGTTAACGCGTAGCATAGGAGGTGCGAATCATTCCGCACCTTACACGTCCGGTTCTCGGAACCGCACATCCGCCAACAATTAATTCGTAGCCGCTTATTTCGTTGCTTTTGCGCTTCGCGAATGCGTAAGGTGCGAAATAATTCGCACCTCCTACCCCTATACCCCCCAGCGGCTTACTCGCCACGACTAATTACGAGGTCTTACATGAGGGCTTATCGGAATATTACTCAGGTTCCGCTGTGCAAGCCGCCATCGGAGGCCCGGAGGACCGGGATTGTCTCCAACCCCAGGTGACGGCCCGAAGGGGCGAGCCTGGGGACAGGATGATGTGATGCAAATGAGTCTCGTAGAGGCGATGTTGGGCCGAGAAGATATTCGGGTATTATTCTTTCGGGTCGATTTTGATGCGGGTTGAGTGGATTTCCGACATGCCGGCCGACGTGCCGTTGTCGAAGTAAACGGTTTTGCTCCCTGCGAACACCCTGCCAATCACCCTGCCGTCGACGCGCACAAGATGCGTTATCTTACCGGGATTTTGTATGAGGGTTATTATCGATGCGACAGCAGTTATGATCGCAATAACAACCACCAACAATAGCCCGAATATAGCCAACAGCTCAAACATAGCCATCACGCCGGCAATATAAAGCGCTACCGTCAACGCCGCCAGAGGCATGTCGCGCCGGTTCAGATACACTAAAAGCAGCAGGTCCACGGCCACCAGAGCGGAAGAAACATACATCACCGCAGGCAACTGTTTCACAAAAAAGAATAGCGCAACGCCAATAGCAGCAACCGCCAGCGACACAATCAGCACCGTCAATGAATAGTCTTTCCGTCCGTCAATCCTTTTGCCGATTGCGACCATCATGTCATACCACAGCCGGAACTGCCATATTACAAGCACAACGAAACACAGGCACTTCGGCACGATATACAATGTATTAAGGAATTCATTGCCTCGCTCGCCACGCAACCATGCGGTAATATTCGACATTCCGAAAAAGCAAAATCCATATTCCACGGCAAACAGCACCGTGAGCGCTACTGCACCCACAAGAAGCGCTGCTCCGGATTGCACCGGCTTTTCCTCGCTCTGGGATGAGTCGATTTTCATGATACGGCTGATTATGAAGGTCGCAATAAAGAATCCAAGCAAGTAGTACCATACATTGCCGCTCACCCGATTTTCTCCATGAATAAGCTGACTGAACTGCGCCTTGGCGTCCTTCTTTTCCTGTCGGCCAACGGACGATGCAGTTTTGGCCGATTGGCCGTCCCATACAAGTTCGTCAACAAAATCCTTATGTATGATAACCGGGATGTTGCGAATCATTCCTGCATGATACCTTTGCTGCTCATGTTTGGTAAGTCGGGAGGCATATTCTTCGGCAATGGGATATATGCTGTCGCCGGCTGGCACAAAAATCCGGGCGTGACGTTCGTATTTCCCCTCACGGTCAAGGCGGAAAGCCTCATACGAGGTACCTCGCGATTTCACCACATGTGTAGGCCTTTCCATCGCCGCAGCCATGACGCCCATTACTCCGGCCATTACCATAACCATAAGCACAACAAATCTTACTCTTTTCATAAATTCTGCATTTTCTGCAAAGTTAGCCTAATATCTTCAATTTACCATTCCGAATCCGGATATTTCCTGCAATCATGGCCTAATCAGGGCCGTGGGATTCAACAAAAAAGTTGTATCTTTGCCAAAAGCAGCAACAAAATGAGTCAACCTTCGCTTTACATAATCGCCGGATGCAACGGCGCCGGGAAAACCACGGCGTCGATGACGGTACTCCCCGAGGTGCTCGACTGCCGGGAATTCGTCAATGCCGACGAGATTGCAAAGGGCTTATCACCATTCCATCCGGAGGAAGTCGCGATTGAAGCAGGAAAGCTAATGCTGCAACGCATTGATTATCTGCTTAAAATGCAGGCTACATTTGCCATCGAGACCACTTTGGCCACCAAATCCTACCGCAATCTGGTGACTCGGGCCAAACAATCGGGTTATAGGGTCGTACTTCTCTTCTTCTGGCTGAAATCACCTGAGATGGCTGAGGAACGTGTCGCGACAAGAGTGGCCTCCGGCGGTCACGACACCCCCAAAGATACGATTCCCCGCCGCTACT
>OKVH01001170.1_pt1 | contig 12748 bp, 9 predicted proteins | sample 1604791 | NCBI WGS metagenome assembly OKVH01 (sample SAMN01760919, study PRJEB22395) | human gut metagenome | reverse complement strand
GACGCCAGCGGCGGTGCAGGTATGGAGGCTGATTTAAAAACATTCCAGGAGCTGGATGTTTACGGAATGACGGCGCTGACCGTTATCGTAGCCCAAAATCCTCATAAAGACTGGGATCACGAAATTTTCCCGATCGGTTTGGACGTTGTGGAAAAACAAATCGAAACGATTGTCGCCGGTATCGGTATCGATGCTATGAAAACGGGGATGCTGGGCAGTTCCGAGCTGGTTGAGCTAGTGGCCCGTATTATAGACCGTTTCAAGCTGCGCAATGTCGTTATTGATCCGGTCATGGTCTGCAAGGGTGTGGATGTGATCATGGTACCGGAAGCAGCCGCCGCTATCAAAACTGTTTTGATGCAGCGGGCTGACGTAGTAACGCCTAATACGATCGAAGCAGCCTATCTTGCCGATATGGAAAAGGTGGAAACGCTGGACGAGATCAAGGAAGCTGCCGGACGGATCAAGGAGCTGGGAGCAGGCTATGTCGTAATCAAAAGCGGTTCCCGCAATGACAGCAGGGAAGCTGTTGACGTGCTTTATGACGGCAGGGAATTTACGATTGCCAGTGCTCCTAAAATCGAGCCCTGCTATAATCATGGAGCTGGCTGTACTTATTCGGCAGCGATTACAGCGGGACTGGCCAATGGACTGAGCGTGCGCGAAGCTGTGGAACTGGCGAAAAAATTTGTAGCGGCCGCACTGCGCGGTTCTTTCAAGCTGAATGAATATTCAGGTGCGACAAACCATTGTGCATACCGTTTGGAGAATAATAAATAATTTCAGGATATGCTAAAGTTTTTGGATAAAACTAAAAACTTTAGCATATTTTTTTTGAAAAAACTGCGGTTTGGGCAACGATTTTGCAGAAATACTGTATACATGAAGAAAGAAGGCAGGATTTTTATTATTTTTGCCTAATTATTGTAGACGTAATTTTAATATTTTATTATGCGCAAGGGGGATATTTTGATGAATTTGTCAACAAAAATTCTGATCGGTCTTGGTCTTGGTATCATTGCCGGTCTGGAACTGGGTGCGGAAGGTGTAGATTTCGCCAAAACATGGATCGGACCTTTTGGTACTATCTTTATGAATATGATCAAAATGATCATCGTTCCTTTGGTCTTCTCGTCTCTCGTCATTGGTGTCTGCAGTTTGGGGGATATCAAAAAGATCGGCCGTATCGGCGGCAAAACTATGGCTTATTATTTGGGAACTACGGCATTTGCGATTGTACTTGGTATATTTTTAGGTACGGTTTTAGAACCGGGCGCCGGCGTGAATATGCCTGGTGAAGGCGTTAAAGCTGCGGCTAAAGCCGCGCCGCCTATCATGCAGGTAATTATTGACATTTTCCCGACTAATGCGATGGAAGCGATGCTTAAAGCCAACATGCTGCAGATCATCGTTTTCAGTCTGTTCATGGGTATCGGCATCACTGCAGTCGGTGATCGGGCCAAGACTCTGTACAATGTTTTTGACGGTCTGGCAGAGGTCAGCTATAAAATCGTCGGTTTTATCATGAATGTGGCGCCGATCGGTGTTTTCGGTTTGATCACTCCGGTCGTTGCAGCTAACGGCCCGGCTGTACTGCTGCCGCTTTTGAAGGTTGTTATCGCTGTTTATCTCGGCTGCTTCCTGCATGCGGTCATCGTTTATGGCGGTCTGCTTAAATTCGTCGGCAAGATCAGCCCGGTCAAGTTCTTCAAAGCAATTTTACCGGCACAGGTGCTTTCGTTTACCAGCTGTTCCTCCGGCGGCACATTGCCTGTCAGCATGCAATGCATCCAAAAGCTGGGTGTTTCGAAAGACATTTCCAGTTTTGTACTGCCTTTGGGCGCTACGATCAATATGGATGGCACTGCTGTTTATCAGGGAGTCTGCGCACTCTTCATTGCGCAGATCTATGGGGTCGATCTTACGACCGGGCAGTATCTGACTATTGTTCTTACTGGTACGCTGGCTTCGATCGGCACTGCCGGTGTTCCGGGGGCAGGTTTTATCATGCTGACGATGATATTGACGGCGATCGGCTTGCCGCTTGAGGGTTCCGCTCTGATCGCAGGTATCGACCGTATCCTTGATATGCCGCGGACCTGCGTTAATGTTACTGGTGACGCTACCGTTGCTTATCTGGTTGATAAAAGCGAAAAGTCGAACATCGAAGAACCGCTTTATTAAAATAAGACAAGACTCCTTGACGGATGGGTTTAGACCCGTCCGTCTTTTATATTTCAAGAATAATTCACAACAGGCGGCAGGAAATTTGCTGTGGACGCAGAAGGGATATAGGAGAAATGGGGTTATTGTATGGAAAAAACAGCTGAACTTATAAAACAGATCACAGAACGACTCAACCGCCGTCCTGCCCGGATCGATAAAGCTGACCGTTTGTGGGATGCTGCCGTTTTAGTGCCGTTGATAGACACCAAGCAGGGTCCGGCAGTTCTTTTTGAAGTACGGGCCGCCGGTTTGGGGTGGCAGCCGGGCGATGTATGTTTTCCGGGCGGACGCTATGAGTGCGGCGATGACAGCTTTGCCAAAACTGCTGTGCGCGAAACCTGTGAAGAGCTGGGTATTACTGAAGACAAAATAGAATTGTGCGGTGAACTGGATTACTTGGTGACACATATGGGACCTATTATTCATCCTTTTGTTGGCAGGCTGGCCAACGAAGTAAAGCTGGACTGCAACAGCGATGAGGTAGCTGAGATTTTTACGGTGCCGCTGAATTTTTTATTGCTTTCTGAGCCGCGCGTTGCTCATATGGAACTGGCAAACCGCGCAACTGCAGATTTTCCTTTTGATCTGCTGCCGCGCCATCCGCACGACTGGTATAAGCGGAAGGGGTATAATATCTATTTTTACGAATATCAGGGGCATGTTATCTGGGGGCTTACAGCTCGGATACTGCATGGATTTATTAAACGGTTTCATAAAGAACTGCAGGCTAATATTTTGTAATTGGGTGTGGGAAAGGAAGAAAAGGATTGAAAAAATTAATTTTGCTGATCGTAGCGGCAATCGCTGCCGCCAGTTATTTGGTATATGCTTATATGAACGGCGATCCGATGTTTGGGACGCTGGCTAAAACTATGGATGACCTGCCGCGCAATGAACGGCTGGGCTCTAAACGCAATATCGTAGTATTAGGCGTAGACGGCAGGGAAAAGGACGATGATCCTGGTCGCAGCGACACGTTATTTGTCGTAATGTTCGACCCTAAAAGTAAAAATGTTTCGCTGCTGTCGATTCCGCGTGATACCAGGGTGCGGATCCCCGGGCATGGCTGGGATAAAATCAACCATGCTTATGCGTTCGGCGGGTACAAGCTGACGCAGCAGACAACGGAAGAGCTTTTGGGCATTCAGGTCAATAATTATGTAATGGTCGATTTCAGTGGTTTTGAAAGTTTGGTCGATGCGATCGGCGGCATTGATATTGATGTGGAAAAGGATATGTATTATTATGATGACTGGGATGATTTTCTGATCGATCTTCCGGCAGGGCAACAGCATCTGGATGGCAAAAAAGCGATCCAGTATGTGCGCTATCGTGATGAGGAAGGCGATATTGGCCGTATTAAGCGTCAGCAGAAGTTTATGATGGCGGTTTACGAAAAGATTGCTTCGGCACAGATTTTAACTAAGATGCCGGGGCTGGTTTCGGAAATTATGAAAATGGTCAAAACTGACCTGCCCGTTTCAGATATGCTGGCGATGGGCGGCGCTTTACACGGAATGATGAAAGAACAGGGCGGTCTGCAGATGGCTACAGTTCCAGGTACGCCTGAATATATTGATGAGATCAGCTACTGGATTCCCGATATTACTGACCTGCGCGAGCAGATGGTAGATATGCAGGGCGCGCAGATGACGGAACGTTATCGTCAGGGTGCTGAAAAAATGGAAGCAGAGTATAAACGCAACCTGATTACAGCGCAGGAAAAAGAAAAACAGAAAGCTGCAGAAGAGAAAATCAAAGCAGATGAACAAACAGAAAAGAAAATAAAAGAGGATACGAAAGAGAAGAATAAAGAAAAAGCTGATGCCGAAAAGAAAGCTAAGGCTAAAAAAGCCAAGTCAGGCGAAGAACTGGGACCGGCAGAGAAAGACGGGCAGCAGTTAACAGAGCCGCCTAAGGCTGTGAAACCGCCTGCTAAGGAAAGCAGCCGCAATACGGTATCTGTCAAGGTCGTTGACTGCAGTGGCAAAGGAGCAGGCAGTGATGCCGCAGCAAGACTGGCAGCAATGGGCTTTGAGGTTATCGACGGCGGCAGTGATCCTGAACGTGATCAGACTACGGTAGTATCTACGACCAGCAACGGACGTGTGGTCAGCAGGCTGTCGGCTGTACCGTTCCCGTACACTCTGAGGATTCTGCGGGCTGATGATGCGTCTTATGACGCGGTGATTTTTATCGGTAAAGATTATCAATAAACCTTTGTCCAATGCAGGTAAATTCTCTTTGCACAAATTTTCTGAAAAAGGCAGAAAACTGCTATTGCATATTGTATACAAAAATGCTATACTAGGAGTATCAAAACAGCCCCTCATTTGGCCCTTCTCGTAAGGGCTTTTTTTTTACCCTTTTTTAAGTCTGCTAAAAAATTGAAGTCGTTTACAGTATTTGCAATGCTGTTTTGAAGTTGAGCTTCAACAAAAGTGCAGGCAGTGGTGGAAAAAGCAGGATTATACTTTATTTTTTTACAAAAATGGCTAAAAAGGCCTGCTAATTGTGCTATAAGTGGAAATAGAGCTGGAAATATGATAAAATATATACATATTGTAAAGGCGTCTGCCTGAAATAAGAGCATGTACGTTAATTTGATTAAGGGAGGATGCGCAGTGAGAAATGATATCCATATCGTTTTGGACAGTATTGCTGTTGCAGAAGAAACACCCTTGCGGGACGATCCCCGTTGCCATGTGGTCCCCCTGCTGGTAAGACATGGAGATACCGAATGGGTGGACGGAGAAAAAAGCTTGCAGGAAATGTTTGCCATGGTGGAAGCAAGCGGGCAGCTGCCTAAAACTTCGCAGCCGGCCATCGGCAGATTTCTTGATGTATTTACAGAATTAGCTGCAGACGGTAAAAAAGTGATTGCGATCATGTTAGACGGTGTTTTGAGCGGTACTGTTCAGACAGCACGCTTAGCAGCCCGGCAGGTCATGAGTGAAATTCCCGGGTCTGATATCCGTGTCTTTGACAGTCTTACAGCAGCCTGTCCAATCAGCGGAATGGCAATGGAAGTACTCGCTTATGCTGAAACCGGCGCAACGATGGACGAGCTGGAGGAGTATCTGAAGGGCCTGATCGAGCGGACGGAAACGTATTTTTCCGTCAATACTTTAGATTATCTGCAGAAAGGCGGCCGTATAGGCGCCGTAGGCGCTTTAGTAGGCAATATTCTGGGCATACGTCCGATCGTGCACATCGATACCGCCGGCGAACTGGTCGTTGTCGATAAATGCCGTACCCGTAAGAAAGTATTGCAGCGCATGGTCGAGCTTGCCGCTGCGAATGCTCCTATAGAAGCTGTGTATGTGGCAAATGCTGAAGCTGAGGAAGACGCTGAAACTTTGCGCAAGGCAATGCTTGAATTGTTTCCCGGACTGCCTGTTCTGGTAACCGGGATCGGAACTGTTCTGGCAGCACATTTAGGACCCGGTGTTATTGGCCTTTTTGTGCGGCGGCAGCGCTGAAGAAAGGTGCAGACTTGATATGACAAGTAAACAAGAGGCGATTATCAGCGGCGAACAAATAAAAAATATGCTGTTGGGCGCTTATAAAAGTTTTGAAAAAAACTATCAATATATTAATGATTTGAATGTTTTCCCGGTGCCGGACGGCGATACCGGCACTAATATGATGCATACGATGGCAGCAGTGGCCCGTGAGATCAGTCAGCTGCAGAATGCGACTGTTTCCGAAGTGGGGACTATGGCAGCCCGCAGTGCGATCATGGGGGCGCGCGGTAATTCCGGCGTGATCCTGTCGCAGTTGCTGCGTGGCCTGGGAAAAGGCCTGGCCGGCAAAAAACGAGCTACCAGCAACGAGGTGGGCAAAGCTTTTCAGTTTGGTATTTTGTATGCTTATCGGGCGGTATCAAAGCCTGTTGAAGGAACGATCCTTACTGTGGCGCGTGCTATTGCCAAAGGTGCGTATCATGCTGTGCGTCAGGGTGAAGATTTTGAAGATGTTTTATGCGAGGCGTTGGAGAGCGGGAAAAAAGAACTGGCTCGTACGCCGGAACTGCTGCCGGCGCTGAAAGCGGCTGGAGTAGTGGATGCCGGCGGTCAGGGCTTGATCGTTTTCCTGGAAGGCTGTCTGGCAGGTTTCCGAGGCGAAGACGCAGGTGAGCTGCATCTGCCGCCGTCAAAGCCATCCTTCGCCAATTTTATCGAGATGGAAGTAGATTTGGAAAATCCTTATTGTACAGAATTTATCGTTAAGGAAGCTGAAGTCAAAGAGGACGTTGTACGCAGTACTCTTCAGCCTTTGGGTAATTCGTTGATCGTAGCTGTTGTCGGCGATATAGTCAAAGTGCATATCCATACCAAAGCTCCCGGGCTGGTTCTGCAGCACGGCTTGAGCTGGGGCTCCCTGCACGATATCAAGATCGACAATATGGCCGAGCAGCATCAGCATCGCGTTGTCGGTGCGCAGACGGAGAAGCACGGTCTGGCTGTACTGTCGGTGGCGGCCGGGAACGGTATTGCCAGCATCATGCATCAGCTCGGTGCAGCTGAGATCATCAGCGGGGGGCAGAGCATGAATCCGCCGGTAGAGGCGTTTATTAAAGTTATTGAAAAGGGCTCGGCGGAGCAGTACATTATTTTACCGAACAATAAAAATATTATTCTGGCGGCGGAGCAGGTCAAAAAATTATTGGGAGCAGCGCAGGTAGATTATGTGCCGACAACAAATCTGGCGCAGGGTCTGGCGGCACTGCTGCATTTTGACGCAGCTAAAACACTGCAGGAAAACAGCGCTGTGATGCGACGTGAGGCTAAGGAAGCCCACAGTGCTGCTGTCAGTATTGCTGTGCGTGACAGCGTTGTTAACGGGATAACTGTAAAAAAAGGGCAGTACATTGGTTTGCTGGAAGATAAGATCGTTTATGCCGGAGCAACTCTGGAAGAAGTCACGGCGGAAACTGTCAAGCTGGCCGGCAGCGACTGGGAATTGATCAGTCTTTATTATGGCAGTGATCTGACACAGTCTGAAGCTGATAAAATCGCCGCAGAGCTTGAAGCTCTGGACGGCGGTTGGGAAGTTACAGTTTTTGACGGAGGTCAGCCGCTTTATCCGCTGCTGCTGTCGTTAGAATAAAAAATAGTGATCAGCAGGCCCTGCCGTGCGCGGGGCTTGTTTTATATTATGGGAATGAGGGGAAGCAATGCAGGAGATCATGATCGCGATCGTTTTGGGGATCGCCGTAGGTTGCAGTGACCTTTTAAATTATAATGTGAAAAAATGGCTCAGCCGGTTTTCTACAGTCAGTCTGTTTATCATGCTGTTGTGTCTGGGTGCTAAGATCGGCTGTGATGCAGAGCTTTTGGGCAAACTAGACCAGTTGGGCGGCAAATCTCTGGTCATGGCAGTTTTTATCATTGGCGGCAGCGTGCTGATGCTGTGGCTGGTGCTGAAGCTTTTTGCAAAAACGGCAGCCCGGGCGGAAGGGAGCGATGAATAATGGTTTATGCTATTTTTACATTTATCGCTTTAGGAATCGCCGGCGGATATTTCTTTTTGGGATTGGAACATAAAGACCTGCTGGACGAGATTTTGATGTCGGCTTTATATTTTATGGTTTTTGTTGCCGGTATCGAAATCGGCGGAAACAGGCATATTATAAAAAAAATCTGCAATCCGCAGAGTATTCTGCTGGCAGTTGCCATTCCAACGGCTGTAACTATCGGCAGTTTAGGCGGTGCGGCTCTTTCAGCCTTCGTGACCGGGATGGAAATGCGGGACGCGCTGCTTGTCGGCAGTGCTTTAGGCTGGTACAGCCTTTCCTCTGTAGTTATCAGTACGCTGTATAGTGTTGAGATCGGGACGATCGCTTTTTTAGCTAATATGCTGCGTGAAGTCCTGGCATTTTTAGCCATACCGCTGTTGGTAAAAATCAATAAATTCCTGGCTTTGGCGCCATCAGGAGCTGCGACTATGGATTCCGGTCTGCCGGTGGTTATCAAATATACCAATATCCATGTCGGGCTATTCGCCTTTATCAACGGCCTGCTGCTGACGCTGCTGGTACCGGTGCTGCTTTCAGTACTCATGCCTGGTCAGTAAAAAAGAAATCCCGCGCTTGTTTAAAACAAGCGCGGGATTATTGTTTTTAGCAGAAAAATTCGTTGTTTTTGTAAATGTCTTTTATCGGCGCCAGCTTCTGGGCGATCAGGGCCTGAGCCTGCTGAGGCAGTGAGCGGGCCTGCTGAGGGCAGATAGTAGTGCAGCGCAGGCACAGGATACATTTTTGGGGGTCAGTTGTGTGCGGCTGCCCGCTGGGGATAGCCTGAGTTGGGCAGGTGGCCGAGCAAATACCACAGCGGATACAGGAATCGCTGACCTGAGGTACGACGGGCATAGGCTGCCAGTCTTTATAAGGACGATTGCCGGGGATATTTGTCAGCGCTGGCGCCTCTGTTAACGGCTTAGCGGAGATTTTTTTTGCAAAGTCAGTTAATTGTGCCAGATCGTCAGCATCAGGCCGGCCGGCGGCGACACTGCGCAGCATCGAATGTTCGGACAGTACGGCTGCTGCGGCGATCACACGGAAGGATTGACTGGTCAGACTATCGTTCAGCTCCAGCAAGGCATCTTCGTAGGCGCGGTTGCCATAAGCTGCTACAGCAATGGCGCTGGTATTCTGACCGTGCAGAGCGGTCAGCTGCTGCAGTGCAAAAGCTGGAACTCTGCCGCCGAAAACCGGTACGGCGATAACGATGATATCATTAGCAGCGAAAGTATACTCTGCCAAAGCAGGTAAAGACAAATCTATTTCTGTAAATCCGTCTGTATCAGCCAGAGCACTGGTAAGTGCCAGGGCTGCTTTTTTGGTACCGCCTGTAGGACTGAAATAAGCTGTATATATTTTTGCTGGTTTGCCGGTTATTGCTGTCATAAGACCGCCTCCTTCAGGGTTATGCTTCTGATTTTATTATGAGGCTTACAGTCTGGGCTGTCAACAAGCCGTCTTACCGCAGGATCTGGAGATATTTGTTTTCAAAGTCATTTAAAGGCAGAGGTTTACTGAATAAATAACCCTGCACCTCATTGCAGCGCAATTCCTTTAAAATATCCAACTGTTCCAGTGTTTCCACGCCTTCGGCAATCAATTTGATACCGAGATCAGAACAAATGACAGCCAGAGAACGGATAAGGATACGTGCCTTTTGGTTTTGTGCCAGTGTTTTTACCAAACTGCGGTCTAATTTTAAAATATCGAAATTGATAGTAGTGAACAGCGAAAGACTGGCGTTGCGAACGCCAAAGTCATCAATGGAAATAGAGAAACCATATTCCTTCAGTTTTTCCAAAGCCTGGCTGAAAACAAGCTGATTATCGACTTCCGCAGTTTCGGTGACTTCCAGTTCCAGCAGGCTGATGTCGATATTATGCTTGGTGATAAGAGCTAATAGCTGATCGGCCAGGAAATGGTAAGACAGAGTGCTGCGTGAAAGATTGATAGAAACGGGTTTGACCCGCATTTTTCTTTCTTTCCAGATATTGATCTGCTTACAGACTTCTTCAAAAACATAAAGATCCAGCATTTTTATCAGTCTCGCTTCTTCCAGGATCGGAATAAAATTATTGGGGGCAATGATTTCTCCGGCCTGATTTATATAACGGATCAAAGCTTCAGAACCGATAAATTCCTCGGTATCCAAAGAAATTTTAGGCTGGAAATAAATGCAGAACTGTCCGGCTGTCAGTGCTTCCTGCAGAGCGCTGTAATTGGCCAGATTGAGGATATCATCTAAATTATGCCGATAGCGGCTTGTTTTTTCTTTGCCATAATAAAATTTTTTCTTATCCGTATACATAGCGCTGTCAGCCTGCTGCAGCAGGCTGTTTAAATCGCTGGGGGATTTGACCCAGCAGCTGCCTGTAGCGATGGAGAAGGGCAAGTTAGTTTTTTCACAGAAAATATTACGCAAAAGGTTAAATTTTTCATAAAAATCGGTTTCTGTCAGATCATAGGTAATGATAACAAACTCATCACCGCCGATGCGGAAAAGTTCGTCGGGTTTAAAAAGGTTGAAGACTTTGGCTACAGTTGTTATAAGGATTTTATCACCCTGGTGATGGCCGTAAAAATCATTGATTTCCTTCATACCGTTGATATCGATATAAATAATGCCAGCAGAAGCATATTGTCCCGGCCTGAACTGACTGAGCACGTCCATAAAAGCGTTTCTGTTCAGTGCGTTCGTCAGCAGATCGTGGTAGCTGAGGCGATGCAGCATATCGACATGATTCCGATGTCTGATCGCATAGGAAAGAAAAATGGACATGGAAAGCAGCAAATAAGAAGAATTTTTGATTTTTTCACTGTCGTAATTGTCGATGCCGATATAGCCTGCCAGCTTGTTATCCAAAAAAATAGGCGCAGCGATCAAAGAGGTGATTTCCTGGGCGTGCAGCGTGGCATAAGCCGCCGGATTAGTCTTTTGCAGCTGTTCGACATCGTCGATGATGATACAGTCGTTTTTTTCAAAAAACGGCAGCCAGTCGGAAATCAATGACAGATCGAGCTGCTGCAGCTTCTCCAGCTGCGGCGAGATCCCGGGAGCTGTCCATTCATGTGTGTTGTTCATCAACTCGTCTTTGATTTCAAAAACATAAGCACGGTCAGAAACTAGAAATTCGCCGATCTGGGTCAAGACAGCATTGATCGTCTGATCGAGGTCATCGACGGCGTAAAGCATTCGGACACAGTTGGTAATTAAGGTCTGGACATCAAGCATATTTTTCAGTTCCTGCTTCTGCAGTTCGCGTTCTGTTATATCAAAAGCTATTTCCATGCGTGCAGTTTTGCCGCGCCATTGGATTATTTTATCCTTGAGTAAAAAGTGTCTGCCGATAGAGGGATTTGTGAATTCCCAGGTATAAAAATTATCATCGCACAGTCTGTCGTTGGTACAGAATTCGCAGGGTGAAGTTTTACCCTGTAAAATTTCATAGCATTTTTTGTGTTTGTAGTTTTCCAGATGCAGTGTCTGGCAGCCTGTCTGATTGACAAACAGCAGCTCGTAGGTTTCTGGATCGGAAACATAAACAAGTTCCGATATTTCATTTAACAGACTGAGGGTATTGATATCTCTTTTCATGTTTATCACCTAAATATTATTGATTATTATTTAAAAATATTATATCATAAAAATAAAAGTATACATATCTTTATATTTATTAATATTGTGATGAAAATATAATTTGTAACAATAAAAAACAGACGTCTTAAAAGACGTCTGTTTAAATTATATTTAGACGGTAGTTTTTTTTGCCTGTTTTAAGCTCAGGCCGATACGGTTACGTTGTTCGTCGATGCTGATGATGACCGGCTCGATCACATCGCCGACGCTGATAACGTCCAGAGGGTGGTGAAACCGACTGTTGGATAATTCGCTGCGGTGAATCAGACCGCTGGTTTTTAGGCCGATATCTACGAAAACTCCGAAATCAACAACATTTTGGACTGTTCCTTTGACAACGCTGCCGATCTCCAAATCGCTCAGTTTTGCTACCTTTTTGCGTGTCAGCGGTGCCGGAGCATCTTCGCGCGGATCGCGCCCCGGCCGGGCCAGGGCTTCCAGGATATCAGTTACAGTCGGCAGGCCGGCGTTCAGTTTGACGGCAATGGCAGAGGCGTCGGCTTTAGCTGCCGCTTCCTGAACAGCGATGTCATTACAGTGTTTCAGGTCAAAGCCAAGCTCTGCCAGGATCTGCTCTGCTAAGGTATAGCTTTCAGGGTGGACGGAGGTATTGTCTAAAGGATTTTTTGCCTGGGCGATACGCAGAAAGCCTGCGCATTGAGTAAAGGCTGCCGGACCCAGACGGGCAACTTTTAAAAGTTCCTTACGGCTGGTAAAGGCACCGTTATCGTCACGGTAGGCAATAATATTTTTGGCGACGGTGCCGGAAATGCCTGCTACGTATGAAAGCAGAGCGGGAGAAGCTGTATTCAGCTCGACGCCGACGTGGTTGACGCAGGACTCGACAACAGTACCTAAGGTCGCAGTGAGTTCCTTTTGATTGACATCATGCTGATATTGACCAACACCAATAGCCTTGGGCTCTATTTTGACAAGTTCTGCCAGAGGGTCCTGTACACGGCGGGCAATGGATACCGCTCCGCGCAGGGAAACGTCCAGATCGGGCAGCTCTTCGCGGGCCAGCTTGGAGGCAGAATAAACAGAAGCGCCTGCTTCGCTGACGATCAGGTAAGCAATATCAAGATGGTATTTTTCGATCATCTGGGCCGTAAACTCCTCTGTTTCAAAAGAAGCAGTTCCGTTGCCGATAGCTACCAGGGTCACTTTATGCCTGGTCACCAGATCCATAAAGCCGGCTTCCGCCTGTTCACGCTGATGCTGGCTGCCGGTGATATACAGCGTATTGATCGCCAGTGTACGTCCGTTGGGATCAATAACGGCTGCTTTACAGCCGGTGCGGTAACCGGGATCGAGACCTAAAACAGTATGCCCGGCAATAGGCTGCTGCAGGTTGGCGGCAA
>OKVH01001156.1_pt1 | contig 12837 bp, 9 predicted proteins | sample 1604791 | NCBI WGS metagenome assembly OKVH01 (sample SAMN01760919, study PRJEB22395) | human gut metagenome | reverse complement strand
CGCCTTATAGTTCCGGTCGATATCCGTAATCAGACCGGATGCCGTGTGGTTGATGATTTCCAGCGAGGCTTTCAACTCCGGAAGCTCCTTGCCCTTTGACCAGGTGGCAATATAGCCGAAGCTGTTCTCACCGGTCTCGATGCCGAAATAGGCACAGACAGCATAGGAAATGCTCTCGGCCTGCACTTCCTCGGTGTTGCGGGAGATTTTTGCCTTTTCCGGAAACTGTTCGTGCAGAAACCCTTTCACGGTCTGCTCTCCGCCTACAAAGTTCAGCCCATCCTCGCCTAAGGGGAGATACCCTGCATCCGTCAGGTCAATGGGCGTCGCTGTAATGACAGTCGCCGCATGATTCACGACAACGTGTTCCTGAATAGTCACGGGTAGCCCCGGATCATAATCTGAGCCGCGCAGATCATACGCATACAGACCTTCGGGCAGCTTATCTCTGTCGATGCGGCCATTGGAATACAGGGCGGGTTCTTCAAACAGCTCGATCACCTGATATTTCTCGCCAACATCGTCTCTGCCATGCAGAAGGGAGTGTGCGATCTCGTGGATTGCAGCGCATACCGTCTGCACCTCGCTCATACCGGTGCGGACAGCAATTCGCCGATTCTCATCGTCGAAATACCCGTCCATGCCGGTCATATTCTCCATAAAGACCGGAACCGGCGCACTGCGCTTCACCGCCTCCATGAAGACCTCATAATTCTGCACATTGCCGGTAAGATCGGCGGCAAGCTGCGGCAGGGGCTTGCCCTCTGTCTGGCTCACATCAAAAACCGTGACCGGTTTGTACATCGGAATCTTAATTTCCTTTTCTTCCATGATGGCCTTGCCGTCAGCATCCAGCATGGGGAGCTTGGTGTCCGGGTCGAGTTTTGCTTCCTCGATTTTCTTTTTGTACGGCGTCGGGGCAATGATCTTGATGCCTTTTTCGCCCTTGAGTACATTGCGGCCAAACTGATCTCGCCATTTGTTGAAACCGGCAACGACGGTGGCGTCCGGCTTCTGCATATAGATGAGCATGGTATTATTGACGCTGTACTTGTGGAACCGGCTCATGGTGCGAAGATAATTCTTGTACTTTTCGCTTTCAAACAGCTCTTTAATACCATTTTCAATGCTGTCGGTGATCTCTTTGAGCCTGTCCTTATTGGACTGCTTTTCTGCCATATACGCTCCTTTCCGGGATTCAAATCCCTACATGTGTTTAGCCTCTGCGAGAACATGGGAATCCTCGCAGGGGCATGAGGCTTATTCGGATTTGGGGATAGTGCCCCTGACCGGAGGCTTGTATCCGGCCTGTTTTGCACGCTCACTGGCGGCACGGCGGCGCTCTTCACTGTACGGCTCCCGGATAGAGATGCAGTTTTTCGGTACGATGAAGCAGGCAGAGCCGGAGCGTCCCTTGTTATCCGGGTAGATTTTGTCCGGCTGCCGCCGATGCAGTTCCTTGAGCCGCGCCTTGAGCTTTTTATCGAAGGTGTAAATGCTGGCGGTGTCGTCCGCATCCGAGAAGAGGATGATGGTCTCGCGTTCCGAAGGTTCCAGCCTCATTTTCTGCTCTCCTTGCTGAACTCCAGCTTGTATGCGCTGCGCTGACCATCGTCCTCCAGAACGATATAAGCGTCGTAGGTCTTGCCGGTTTTCTCGGAGAAGATGCCGCTGGCATAGGTTTTTCCGTCTTTCAACAGCGTCTCTGCCAGCTTCTTTGTCAGATTGATTTTCTTCGCGGCAAGAAAACGGTTATCGCGCCAAAGGCCAAAATGGCAGTCATTCCGCTCACAGAAATAGCCCTTTTTGCTCTCTGTAACATCACTGCCACAGCGCGGGCATTTTCCGACGACCGCTCTTCCGGACGGGAACAGCACGTCGGCTCCCAGCACCGTTTTATAGGTCTTGACCAGCTCACAGACCATATCGCGGATACCCTGCATAAAGGTTTCCGGGGATTCTTCGCCGCGCTCGATCTCCTTGAGCCGGTGTTCCCACTCAGCGGTCATCAGGGGCGATTGAAGCTGTTCCGGCAGCACGGTAATCAGGGAAATACCGGCGTGAGTCGGGATCAGGCTCGCCGTCTTCTTGCTCTTTTTGCGCTCCACAAAGCCGGTGGCCACCAGCTTTTCCAGAATGGCCGCGCGGGTGGCAGGCGTCCCAAGCCCTTTGCGTTCAGCATCTTCGGGCATTTCTTTCGCACCGGCGACCTCCATTGCAGAAAGCAGCGTATCCTCGGTATAGTGTTTGGGCGGTGTCGTCTTGCCCTCTTTGACGGCGGCAGAATGAACCGTAAAGGTCTGTCCTTCGTCCATGGGCGGCAGTGCCTTTGCCGCATCCGAAGTTTCATTCTCACCTTTGCCGGAGTAATGCGCTTCCATCAGCGCCCGCCAGCCGGGATTCATGACCGTGCAGCCTTTCGCGCTGAAGCTGTGCCCGGCACATTCCAGCGTTACCGCCGTTTCCGTGTATTCATAGGACTGCGCGACGGCGCAGAGCAAACGCAGGGCGACCAATTCCAGCACAGCACGCTCACCGGCAGGCAAGCCCGCAAGTGCATTTTCGTTCAAATTGGCTGTCGGAATGACCGCGTGGTGATCGGAGACCTTTTTATCATCGATGACCTGCGCGGCGTTTACATGAAGCGGGATGCCGCCCACCTTCGGCATCGCCGCTGCCACGTTGCTTACGAGCGCTGGCAAACCGTCTGCCATATCCGAGGTCAGATACCGGCTGTCGGTGCGGGGATAGGTGCAGAGCTTCTTTTCATAAAGGCTCTGGAGGTAGTCCAGCGTCTGCTGGGCGGTAAAGCCAAGAATCCGGTTGGCGTCGCGCTGCAAGGTGGTGAGGTCGTAAAGGGCAGGCGGCTTTTCAGCTTTGTCCTTGCGCTCGACCGCCTTTACCACTGCCATCTGACTGCCGCAGGCTTTCTGCAAGGATTCGGCCTCCGGCTTATTCTTCATGCGTTCGCTGCCAGCATCAAACCCCGGAAGCCCCAGCGTAACTGTATAGAACGGCTCCGGCTTGAAAGCGTCGATTTCCGCTTCCCGCTGCACGATCAACGCCAGCGTGGGAGACACCACACGCCCAACATTCAGCGTGCGGTGATAAAGAACGGAGAAAAGCCGCGTGGAGTTAATGCCTACCAGCCAGTCGGCCTTGCTGCGGCAGAGCGCCGACGCATAGAGATTGTCGTATGCGCTGCCGTCTTTGAGCGTTTCGAAGCCCTTGCGGATCGCCGTATCTTCCATAGACGAAATCCACAGGCGCTTCATGGGCTTGTCGCATTTGTTGAGCATATAGACCGTGCGGAAGATGGATTCGCCCTCGCGCCCGGCATCGCAGGCATTGACGACCTCGCTCACGTCCTCCCGGTGCATGAGCGTGTTGAGCAGGGAAAGCTGCTTGGCTTTGTCTCTGGCAACGGAATACTGCCAGCTCTCCGGCAGGATGGGCAGATCGTTGTAGCGCCATTTGGCGTACTTTTCATCGTAGGCAGCGGCTTCGGCCAGTTCGGCCAGGTGCCCAAAACACCAGGACACGATATAGCCGCTGCCCATAAAATAGCCGTCCTTGCGCTCATTGGCACCAAGAACGGCGGCGATGGATTTTCCAACAGAGGGCTTCTCCGAAATTACCAACTTGTACGCTTTTTTCATAATCATTACCTCTTATTCTTCATCCTGCGCCGCATCTGCACTCTCGCCTTCATCCGGCTCCGTCTCGTATTCCTCGCCGTCGTCCTCTTCACCGTAGTCGTAATCATCCAGATCGACCGGCCCCTTGGCATCCGGCTTTTTCTTGCGGAGTTTGAACCAATAGAGCGCGAAGCCACCGCCCAGAAGCAGCAGGAGCAGGAGCGCCACAGCGCCCCCACTGGATTTCTTTTCAGGTTCCGGCTCAATCTCCGGCTCCGGTGTGGTGTCCGGTGCTTTTTCCACGACCTTCTCCTTGCCGGTACACTCTGTCATGTTCGTTTTGCAGACCTCGCAGGAGGTATTGACGGCTCCGGCCTCGCACTTCGTCGTGCAGGAGCAGACCGGCGTCTGCTTGTCGCCCTCCACCAAAGCCAGCAGGTCGGCCTCATCCACAAGATTCAGGAAATAGGTCTCATAACGCTCTCCGTCCTCGTCCAGCGGCTTATCGTAGTCGATCACCAGATAGAAGGTCTCGCCGTTGCGGGTCTCAACGGTAATAAACTGCTTGTTGCTGTATTTGTCGTAAAGCAGATCGCGCGTGACGGAATTGCCGTTCTGTGTAAAGCCGGTGCCGTCTTCTTTCGTGATGGGTTCCGTGGTGGGAGCCGGAGTCTCGGAAGATGTCGGAGTCTGTGCAGACGAACCTGCGCTTTTAATACCGCCGCGTCCAGAAGATGCACCGCTACCGCCGCCGCCACCGGACGAGCCGCTGGAGCCGCTGCCAGACGTATTATTCTTGCGGCAGTCGCAGTCTGCGGGGCAATGCTCGTCGTGCTCATCATCGCCGGTGTCCGGCGTCGGCGTGGGGGTTGGCGTCGGCTCCGGTTCTTCTTCGTAGAACGGATTGGCAAGTACAACATAATCCGTCCAGTTTCCGGCGTTGTCCAGTGCGTCGATGTAGAGATAGGCATCGTCTGTTAGGTTATCAATGCGGATGTTCAGCTCGCCGTTATCCAGCGTTGTGTAAAGCTCGTCATTGACAAAGACCGCAGCAATACCGGAAAGCGCATCGCTGGCTTCCACGCGCAGAAGCGTACCATTGATACCGGCACGGAGCGTGGGTGCTTCAAAGTCCATGCAGTACACGTCCAGCGGCAGCTCATGCTCGACGCCCAGCGGATCGGTGACAAAGAAATACACGGTGCCATTATCCGGCATCGTGCGCTCCCAATATCCGTATTCATTCCATTCTTCCGTTACATCAAAGCGTTCAGCGTCATCCTCATTACTGAACGCAGCCTCGATTTTGACCCAGCCGGTATTGTTTTTATCAATCAGGCGAACGGTGATCGTAATCGGCGCATTGTGCCAGCCAGTCGGGATTTCCGCGTCCAGCTCATAATCCGGTTCCAGCGCAGGGGCGTCCGTGGTTTCCGGTGGGATAGAGGGTTCTTCTGGCTCTGGCGTGGGTTCCGGCGTTTCCTCTGCACCGGGAGTCTCGGCAGGAGGTTCTTCTGTGGGTTCGGGTTCTACCTCCAATTCTGTCTCCACAATTTCAAGGGTGCTGTCAGGCGCGGCATCGGACACGTCTGTCCCTTCTTCCGCAAGCGCCATGCCGGTCATGGTGAAAAACACCAGCACAAGGCTGAGCATCAGCGCAATCATGCGGAACATACGCGGGGTTTTCTTAGTTTTCTTCAGGTGCATTTTCCATATCCTCCTTCTGTGTGCTGCAAAACGGCGAACCGCCCTTTTTGATATGCATGAGGTACTGCGCCAGCTCTTCCATCGTCATGCCGGTGGCACGGGCAAGGCCGACGATATCCTCATTTTCCAGCTTAATGATATCCTCGTCGATCTCACGGTTGCGGGACTGGAGCATGGCGATTTTCCCGTCATTCTTCGCTCGTTCCGCTTTGAGTTTGCTGATTTTCGGGTTCATAGTTCCTCCTTATGGTGATGGCAGACGGCCAAATTGATAGAAATGCTGCTGCCAGTAAGATGAAGTAATGTCGCTGTACTGAATGGGGTCGCCGCAGTGCAGCATGGTATTATTTCCCACATAAATTCCGACGTGGGATGCGCCAGTGGTGTCATACGTTCCTTGGAAAAAGATCAGGTCTCCGGGCCTTGCGTTTGCTGGGGAAACATAGGCGCATATCTGCCGTAGCCCCTCCGCGCCCAGACGGCCAAAGCTCCAGCCGAGGCCGCAGTTGTTGTAGACGTATGAAACGAAGCCGGAACAGTCAAAGGACGTGGACGGTGAACTGCCGCCCCAGACATATGGGAACCCAAGGTATTTTTCCGCTTCCTTGAAGATGGCGGCAAACTGCTCGTCTTCCAATGCTTCCGGCGGAATCTCATACGTTGGGTACTCGCTGCCGTAATACCTGCCGACATAGGAAGAGCTGCCGAACAGGTCTGGCCGGTTGCCCAGCGTGCCCATGTACATGGCATAGAGGGAAAGCTGCTCCTGCGACATGATGTAGACCGGAACATGACTGAGGTTGAAGTTTTCCAGCTTCACGGTACAGATATAATAGGTGTATGGAACCTCCACATCGTATTCGTATTCCTCTGTGACCCAATCCTCCAGCTCGTAGTCATAATAGGTGTAGCTGCCGGTTCTGGTCTCCATGCGGTATCTGGTTTCCGTCTCCACAGTCTCCGTAAGGATGTACTGCTTTTCAAACAGCATATCCAGAATCCCGCCGACCTCCGAGATCGTCCATTCTCTGCCCATCAGCGCGGTGATCGCGGAAATCAGGACATAGGGATCGTGTTCGATGTCGTCCAGCTCATAGTGGTATTCGTTGTAATCGTGCTCGGCTTCGTAGTTGTCCAACCTTGCCTGCAATTCTGACTCCATTGCGCAATACTGCGCCTCTGCCGCCAGCATGTCCTCATCCTGAGACGGATAGGTGGAAGCGGCAATGGAAGAGCTTGCGCCCTGGAACATCAGGGAGCAGGAGGAAAACAGGTTGGTAAACAACAGGAAAACCGCTGCAATCAGGCCAACAATAAAGAATCCTTTCTTGTGCTTGGCAACAAACTCACCGGCTTTCTTTCCGGCCTCTGCGCTTTTCTCTGCCGCTTTTTTCGTAATTTCCGACGCTTTGACTGTATTCGCTGTGCCACGCCCGGCTTTTGTGGCGGCGTACTCCCGCTTGATCGCGCGTTTCTGCTGCCAGCGGGAATACGGATTGGAGGAAAAGCCGCCGTTCTGCTGCGAAAACTCCTGATTCAGCGCTTTCACATTGGCCTTGTCTGCCTTTTTCTCTGCCCGGTACGCCTTGCGGTATGGCTGAAGCTCGTGGGCGTGATGAATCTCACGTCCCACCTGATAGGCGCTCTCGACATCTTCCGTCAGCGTATTGGCGGCATCCACACCGGCGTTATCGCCGTCATTGCTCTGCTGCACTTTCCGGTGAACACCGTGCAGCACCGTGTCACCGGAAACCTTCGCCGCGTGGCTAAGCTTGGAGGGCGGCTTCTTTTCCTCAAAAGAAAGGCGTGTCGTGATCTTCCCATCGGAATCCACAACACGCTGTTTAACCTCTTTCTTCGGAACCTTCGCTTCGGCCTTTTCCAGCTTCTTGATTTGTTTGTCTGCTTTCTGGATGGCAGGTGCAAGCTCCGGGGAAGCACGCTCTTCCTCGGTAAATTGCAGCCTGGGTGCGCGTTTTGCCATAGAACATCACCTCACTCTCATGGAAATGGATTCTTTTATGCGATCTCACCCAGCATGGAAAGAAACAGCGCCTTGCCCTTGGGCGTCACCAGCGTGTACACCCCCTGATGCCCATTGACGGCGATGTAGTCTTTTACGAAGAATAAGCCGTCGTCCGCTGCCTTGGCGTAGGGCATGAGACTGCCGGAAGGGGCGCGGTAAAGGTAGCGCTTGCGGACAAGAAAAGCGGTGAACATCTTTTCCGGCACCTTCAATTCCTTTGCCGTGGCGCGAATATTGGTGCAGCTTTCCGGGTGGATGAACGCATCGTAGTAATCTGCCTTGGGTTTGGCTCGGTCAAGCTCCTGCCGCAGCCGCTCGTTTTTCTGCTGTTCTGCCAGCATCCGGCGTGCAAACTCATAAATCAGATTGGGATTCTCCAGCACCTGCTCCAGCAGAGATTTCGTCATATACCCGCCATACTTGCGGATGGTCGGAATGACCTCATGGGTGATCCAGCGCCGAAATGCTTTTGCTTCTGGCTTGCGGGAACTGAGTACCAGCGAATACAATCCAGGTTCGTTGATGATCGTCATTCGCTGTTTCCCACCAAGGGTATCAATAGTACTGATACCCTTTTCATCATCGTCCAGACGCTCAACCGCCATGCTCGGATTCCCAATCTCCAGTGCCCTGCATACGTCAGCAGCTACAAACCACGGCTCTCCATCAATGGTAAGCGTCCGGATTTTCCCAAAGGCCGCGTTTTCAAAGGTCATCAGTTTGTTATCCATGTTTCGTCTGTCCTCCTTGCTGCGGTCAGGAAGATACTTCCTGCGGCTTTGTCGTGAGTACCCGATACAGCTCCGTGTCCTTGGGAAAACGGTCTACGAAGGGCAGAATGATATTCCCATAAAACAAAAGGCCCTCGCCTTCACCGGAGTGGGTGACATACGAGAGCTGGTGCGGGGAGATATTGAGCTGCTTTGCAAGAATCTGCCGGTCTCCGCTGGCCTGATTGAGCATATAGATATAATCCGAGTTTTCGAAGATATTCTCCACTTCTCTGGAAGAGAGCAGATCTTTGACGTTTTGGGTGACTCCAGTCGGCATCCCGCCCCATTTCCTAAATCTCTTCCAAATCTCAATGGTATAGCTTGCCGTCTGCTCCTCTTTGAGCAAAAGGTGCATCTCGTCGATGTAGTAGCGGGTGGATTTGTGTGCCTCACGGTTGACCGTCACCCTGTTCCATACTTGATCCTGGACGATCAACATGCCGATTTTCTTGAGCTGCTTGCCCAACTCCTTGATGTCATACGCCACCACACGGCTGTGAACATCAACATTGGTCTGGTGGTTAAAAACATTGAGGGAGCCGGTGACGTAGATTTCCAGCGCCGTTGCGATGTATTGCGCTTCCTTCTCATCCTGTTTCCGCAACTCCTCATAGAGATCACCGAGGATGGGCATGTTCTCCGGGCGCGGGTCATTGAGATAGTTCCGATAGACCAGCCGCACACAGCGGTCGATGATGGTCTTTTCTACCGGCATAAGGCCGTCCTTGCCGCCCACAATTAGCTCACACAAGCTGAGAATAAAATCGGATTTCAGCGACAGTGGATTTTCATCGTCCGAATAGTTGAGGTTCAAGTCCATGGGATTGATATAGTCCGTAGAGGTAGGCGAGATTTTAATAACCTGCCCGTGCAGGTGCTCCACCAGTGGGCCGTATTCCGCCTCCGGATCGCAGATGATGATATCGTCGTCCGTCACCAGAAAGACGTTTGCAATCTCACGTTTGGCGCTGAAGCTCTTGCCGGAACCGGGCGTGCCCAAAATCAGGCCGTTCGGATTCTTCAGGAGCTTTCTGTCTACCATGATGAGGTTATTGCTCAGGGCATTGATGCCGCAGTACAGCGCCTCTTTGCCGGTCTGAAACAATTCCTGGGTGGTAAACGGAACAAAAATGGCAACACTGGAGGTCGTAAGCCCACGCTGGATGGTGATCTCGTTCAGCCCCAGCGGGAGACTGCTCATCAGCCCTTCTTCCTGCCGGAAGTCCAATGTTGTCAACTGGCAGTTGTACTTCTGCGCAATGGAATTGGCCTGAAATACGTTGTTTTTGAGCTGCTGCATGGAGCCTGCGGTATTCAGGATGATAAAGGTCAGAAGGAACATACGCTCATTCCGGCTCTGAAGCTCCTGCAAGAGCTTTTTCGCTTCATTGCCATAGGTTGCAAGGTCGGACGGAATAATATCCATATCGTACCCGGCGCGGATGGCCTTTTTCTGTTCCTCGATTTTCATCTTATCAAGATCGGTAATTTTGCGCTTGATGGTCTTGATGGCCTTGACCTGATCCACGGACTGAATGTGCATGGACACGATCACAGAGCTTTCCATATCCAGAAAATCCGCCAGCATACGGTCGTTCAGTTCCGGAGCAAGAATTTGTAAGAACGATGCGCGGCCGTATTTCTTTCCAACGGCAAAGCTGCTGCCGGTTCGGAACTCAAAAGAGCTGGGTGCAATGAAGTCCTTGACAGAGAGGCCGGAGGGGGCAAGCCAGTCCCACGAGAACCGGAACGGCGCCTGTTCATCCATGTGAAGGACATCGTGCATCAGCTTGAGCCGGTCATGCCCGTTCAGCGGTTCCGCCTGCACACCAAGCCGCTTGAAGTTATTGAGGATGTCGATCTCAATGCGCTCCAGCCGGGGTTTTGCGGTTTTCAGATTGTCCGCCTCTACGCCGAAGGTAATGAACTTGGTTTTGACCAGACCATTATTGCCGCGGGCAAGCTGCGTTTGCAGCATCTTTGTGTACTCTGTGCGGAGCTGGTTGAACGCATCTGCCCGCGGCGGGATAGCAATGGTCTGCGCGTAGCTGTCCTTGTTAGCGGCGAGATTTACGAAAGAGAGCTGAAAATGGATGGAGCTGTCAAAATAATTGAGGAAGTCGCACCACGAATCGAAGATCGCGGTCTTGTCCTCGTTCTGGTTGAGCTGATAATTGATGTCCTGAAACTGCACCGTTTTGCTGTAATAGTAATCTGTCACCCGGCAGATGCCGTCCGGGAACATCCGCTGAAAGGGAATGGAATCCTGCGCCGATTTATGCCGTTTGTCCGCATTCTTCGCTTTGGCAATGGCAGCTTCAATCTGCTTTCTGTCGGCGCGGCTTAACTTTGTTTTTTCCTGAGACAATGCGGTAAACCTCCTTATCCAGAATGTCCTGCCGCTGCAATACGGCATAAAAATTGTCTGTCTCATAAGGCCGCACCTTGGGGCGGATGAAACAGACCTGAACAATATTTTTGATGATCTTCTCCAGAGGCAGGCCGTTTTTCTCGTACAGGGCGAACAGGAAGAACGGCAGCATAACCACGATCATGCAGATCGCCGCCGCGCTGTTGGAAAGGCTCTGCCGGAGCAGGAAGAACAGCGGCACGCCCACCGCTGCGCCACTGCCGAAGCAAACGAGCTGCCGCTTGGTCAAATTAAAGAGGACTTTCGTCTTTACGGCGTTCAAGTCCTTGGGGACGGGTACATAGGCCACTTGCAATCACCTCCGTCAGTGGCTGTTGAACAGGCTCTTGGCAAGAGAACCGGTCTTAAAAAGTGTGAAGCACAAAAGCACCGTATAGCCCATACAGCTCCAGATGGCCGTGGAAATATTCGTATCCACGATCATGTTCTGTACAAGCACGGCGTAGATGGCAACACAGATGATAATGAGGAAGCCCTGAAAGCCGAGGGCGAACAGGCTCCTGAGATAGTTCTGTCCCATCTGCCCCCATTCGCGGTTCATTGCCGTTGCCATGGGGATCGGGGCGATGGAGGTCACAAGATAGATTTCTATCATGCGCCCGTACACGATGATGAAGATGCAGATGTTCAGCGCGTTCATGGTGAGCTTCACAATGGTGGCTTGCAGCCACAGGCCGAGCAGAGACCAGACCTCCATTTCATTGAGCCGTGCTTCCAAATCCGCAAGACTGTTTGCCAGATCAAGGCTGACATTGCCGACCACAACGCCGGAAGCGTTGTTGACCACGCTCTGCGCCACATCGAACACACCCATGACGATATTCCATGTGTTGCTGACAATGAGTACCGCACAGGCTGTTTTGAACACCCACTTGAAGATGAACCAGGTATCGACTTCTCCGTGCATGTTGTTTTTGTCCGTAATGATCTGGATCAGCTCCATAGTCATTACGATGGCGAGGATCACACCGGCGATGGGCAGGATCACGTTGTCTGAAAGGCTGCGGATCATGTTGTAAATGCCGCCGTTCCAGCCCTGCGGCGTTGCGCCGACCTGACCGGCGATCTCTCCGACTCTTGTGTTCACGGTATCAAAGAGGCCGGACAGCGCATCCGTGATACCGCCGATCAGGATTTCTTTGAGCCAATCGGTGAATTTCTGCCATATTAAGTCCAATCGATTTTCCCTCCTTCCGTTGGCTCTCCGCATACCGGCGAGAGCCGCATAAGATTACTGCGCTCGTTTTCACTCTCATGTGCACCTGAAAATGGAACGGAACGCGAAATAGCCGGTTGTCCGGCTATGTATCAGGCGGGCAATGCCGCCTGCGGTCAGCTATGTGTGTTGAGCGTCCGGAAAACCTCAACTTCCAGATCAAGGCGCGGAGCCTTTGCATTGCAGCAAGGCAGCTTCCCGTCCGCAGGAAGCAGATTTTCCTGCGCAAGATGCTCCCGGAGGGCAGCTCTGGACAGTGCGCCGAAGTTTCGGATTTGTGCAGACGAGCACAGGAAAATGAGCACTTCGCGGACGGTCTTCACACCGTTCCGGCTAAGCGGGTTATGGAGCTTGGCGGGGAGGTGCAGGGCTTCCAGCCCCTGATAATACAAATGCGCCGGAGAGGTAATGCCGCAGCGTTCACGATAGATTCGTTCCTCCGTTTGGAACTGCTGCCGCAGATATGCGGTTCGTGCTTCAAAGCCATCTGTGATGTAGTACAGCCATGCGGGATTTTTGTGCAGCCAGCGCAGCGCGTCCCGGATAATGTTTCTCGTTCGGCTTTCCGAGAGGTTATAGTGCAGGCCAACCGCTTTATAGCCGATCCCTTCGCAGAAATAGTGCCGGAGCACGATCTGTTCGCGCTCCGAGAGCGCAGACAGGGCGTATTCCAGCCCCTCGCGTTGGTCGTCTGTCAGCGCGTCATAGCAGATTGTGCGCTGTGTTTCCTCGTTGAGATGCAGGGCAGAAAGCAGGTTTTCTGGATAACTGTATCTTCTGGGCATCTGAGTATCCTCCTGAAAAAGTAAAAGTCGTTGTGTGCTGAACATCCAGAGCAAAGGAAGCAGCCCGTCTATATGGGCTGCTCCTTTGCACCTGAACGGGGATGCATGGGCGGCATCAGCCGCCCATGCAGGACTGCCGGTGTTTAGCCGAAAAGCCCGGTGAGCAGCGGCACCAGCAGAAGACCGACCAGGGCAACGCCGCCACCGGCCATGAGCTGTTTTATCCCCAATTAGGTGTAAAACTCTGCTCGATGGCGGGCG
>OKVH01001149.1_pt1 | contig 12893 bp, 6 predicted proteins | sample 1604791 | NCBI WGS metagenome assembly OKVH01 (sample SAMN01760919, study PRJEB22395) | human gut metagenome | reverse complement strand
ATGAGAAAGGAAGATAAAAGTACGATTATAGAGCAAATTGCTGCTACAGTAAAGGAATATGGTCACTTCTACTTGGTAGACGTTACAGCTATGAACGCTGCTGCTACCAGTGCATTGAGAAGAGATTGTTTTAAATCAGACATCAAATTGATGTTGGTTAAAAACACGCTGCTTCACAAAGCACTTGAAAGCTTGGAAGAAGACTTCTCACCTCTTTACGGTTCTTTGAAAGGTACTACTGCTGTTATGTTTAGCAATACTGCAAACGTTCCTGCTAAGTTAATCAAAGACAAAGCGAAAGACGGTATTCCCGGACTGAAAGCTGCATATGCAGAAGAAAGCTTCTATGTTGGTGCTGACCAGTTGGATGCTCTCGTAAGTATCAAGAGTAAGAATGAAGTTATTGCCGATATCGTTGCATTGCTGCAGTCACCGGCCAAGAATGTTATTTCTGCTCTTCAATCAGGTGGTAACACCATTCATGGAGTTCTTAAGACTCTGGGCGAACGTGCCGAATAATCAATTTTATAATCAATTAGTAACAAACAATTAAAATCATACAAAAATGGCAGATTTGAAAGCTTTTGCAGAACAATTAGTTAACTTGACAGTAAAAGAAGTTAATGAACTTGCAACTATCCTTAAAGAAGAATACGGTATTGAACCTGCTGCTGCAGCTGTAGCTGTTGCTGCTGGTCCTGCTGCTGGTGCAGCTGCTGCTGAAGAAAAAACATCTTTTGATGTAGTTTTGAAGAGCGCTGGTGCTGCAAAATTGCAGGTTGTTAAAGCCGTTAAAGAAGCATGTGGTCTTGGCTTGAAAGAAGCTAAAGACATGGTAGACGGTGCTCCTAGCACAGTAAAAGAAGGCTTGGCTAAAGACGAAGCTGAATCACTGAAGAAAACTTTGGAAGAAGCTGGAGCTGAAGTTGAGCTTAAATAATATTAGCCTGAGTATCAGGTAATACGGTTAGGAATCCTCTGGTAGAGGATTCTTAACCTTTTTGTGTCTATAATTTCAATAAGTTCAATAAATTCCTTACTAGATGTCTTCAACAGCTGAAAACCAAAGAGTTAATTTTGCTTCGACTAAGAATCCGCTTGAATATCCGGATTTTCTGGAAGTACAATTGAAGTCATTCCAAGACTTTTTACAGTTGGATACCCCGCCCGAAAAACGTAAGAATGACGGGCTGTACAAGGTATTTGCTGAAAACTTCCCTATCGCTGACACTCGTAATAACTTTGTCCTTGAATTCTTGGACTATTACATTGACCCGCCTCACTATTCAATAGACGAGTGTCTGGAGCGTGGCCTCACATACAGCGTGCCCTTGAAGGCGAAATTGAAGCTGTATTGTACTGATCCTGATCATGAAGATTTTGACACAGTCATTCAGGATGTTTATCTGGGTCCTATTCCGTATATGACTCCGAAAGGAACTTTTGTTATTAATGGTGCTGAGCGTGTAGTTGTTTCTCAGTTGCACCGTTCTCCGGGCGTGTTCTTTGGTCAGAGCGTGCATGCTAACGGTACTAAATTGTACTCTGCCCGTATTATTCCATTCAAAGGTTCATGGATCGAATTCGCTACAGATATTAACAATGTAATGTATGCGTATATCGACCGTAAAAAGAAATTGCCTGTTACTACTCTGTTAAGAGCTGTAGGTTTTGAAAATGATAAAGATATCCTCGAAATCTTCAATTTGGCTGAAGACGTTAAGGTTAATAAGACTAACTTGAAGAAAGTCGTAGGAAGAAAACTCGCTGCTCGTGTTTTAAAAACATGGACAGAAGATTTCGTAGATGAAGACACAGGTGAAGTTGTTTCTATTGAACGTAATGAGGTTATTATCGACCGTGAAACTGTGATTGAAGAGGATCATATCGATGAAATTATAGACTCAGGCGTTCAGAATATCCTTGTTCACAAGGAAGAGGCGAATTCATCCGACTATTCTATTATATTTAATACTCTTCAGAAAGACCCGAGTAACTCTGAAAAAGAGGCTGTGCTTTATATCTACCGCCAGTTGCGTAATGCAGACCCTGCCGATGATGCCAGTGCACGCGAGGTTATCAATAACCTGTTCTTCTCTGAAAAAAGATATGACCTTGGCGAGGTAGGACGTTACAGAATCAACAAAAAGTTGGGTCTGACTACGGATATGGATGTGAAGGTATTGACAAAACAAGATATTATTGAAATCATTAAGTATCTGATTGAGCTGATTAACTCTAAAGCGGATGTTGATGATATTGACCACTTGAGTAACCGTCGTGTACGTACTGTAGGAGAACAGTTGTCCAATCAATTTGCGATTGGTCTGGCACGTATGTCTCGTACCATCCGTGAGCGTATGAATGTGCGTGACAATGAAGTGTTTACACCGATTGATTTGATTAATGCGAAGACTATTTCTTCTGTTATCAATTCATTCTTTGGAACAAATGCTTTGTCGCAGTTCATGGATCAAACTAATCCATTGGCTGAAATCACTCACAAGCGTCGTTTGTCAGCGTTAGGACCTGGTGGTCTGTCACGTGAACGTGCTGGTTTTGAGGTTCGTGACGTACACTATACTCATTATGGTCGTTTGTGTCCGATTGAAACTCCTGAAGGTCCGAATATCGGTTTGATTTCTTCTTTGTGTGTGTATGCTAAGATTAATGAGCTTGGCTTTATTTCAACTCCTTATCGTAAAGTAGCTGATGGTAAGGTGGATATATCTGATGAAGGTATTGAATATCTGACAGCCGAAGAGGAAGAGGATAAGATAATCGCTCAGGGTAATGCTCCATTGGATGATGAAGGCAAATTTGTTCGTGAGAAAGTAAAAGCTCGTCGTGATGCTGATTATCCTGTTGTTACTCCTGACCAGGTAGAGTTGATGGATGTTTCTCCACAGCAGATTGCTTCTATCGCTGCTTCTTTGATTCCGTTCTTGGAACATGACGATGCTAACCGTGCATTGATGGGATCAAACATGATGCGCCAGGCAGTTCCTTTGTTGCGTACAGAGGCTCCTATTGTAGGTACAGGTATTGAAAAACAGTTGGTTGAAGACTCTCGTACTCAGATTGCAGCAGAGGGTGATGGTGTTGTAGAATATGTCGATGCAACAACTATTCGTATCTTGTATGACAGAAATGAAGATGAGGAATTTGTAAGCTTTGAACCTGCTTTGAAGGAATACAGAATTCCTAAATTCCGTAAGACTAATCAGAGCATGACCATTGACCTCCGTCCTACTTGTGATAAAGGACAGCGTGTGAAGAAGGGTGATATCCTGACTGAAGGATATTCAACTCAGGGTGGTGAGCTTGCATTGGGTAAAAACCTGTTGGTGGCTTATATGCCTTGGAAAGGTTATAACTACGAGGATGCTATTGTATTGAATGAACGCGTTGTACGTGAGGACTTGCTGACTTCTGTACACGTTGATGAATATATTTTGGAGGTCCGCGAAACGAAACGCGGTATGGAAGAATTAACTTCTGATATTCCTAATGTGAGTGAAGAAGCTACCAAAGATTTGGATGAAAACGGTATTGTACGTGTAGGTGCACGTATCGAACCGGGTGATATCCTGATTGGTAAGATTACTCCGAAAGGTGAATCAGATCCTTCTCCGGAAGAAAAATTGCTTCGTGCTATTTTCGGTGATAAGGCAGGTGATGTGAAGGATGCTTCATTGAAAGCTTCTCCGTCATTACGTGGTGTCGTTATTGACAAGAAGTTGTTCTCACGTGTTATCAAGAGCAGAAGTGAGAAGAATGCCGATAAGGCTATTCTGCCTAAACTGAATGATGAATTCGAAGAAAAGGCAGCAAAACTGAAAGATATCTTGATTGAGAAACTATTGGTTTTGACTAATGGTAAGGTTTCCCAAGGAGTGAAAGATTATTTGGGAACGGAAGTTATTGCCAAGGGGGCGAAGTTCACCAAACGCGATTTGGAATCATTGGATTATACTATTATCCAGTTGAGCAAGTGGACAGCTGATGCTCATAAGAATGACATGATTCGTGACTTGGTGATGAATTATTTGAAGAAATATAAAGAATTGGATGCTGAATTAAAGCGTAAGAAGTTTGCTATCACTATCGGTGATGAACTTCCTGCGGGCATTATTCAGATGGCTAAGGTTTATATTGCCAAGAAGCGTAAGATTGGTGTAGGTGATAAGATGGCGGGACGTCACGGTAACAAGGGTATTGTTTCTCGTGTGGTTCGTCAGGAAGATATGCCGTTCTTAGCAGATGGTACTCCAGTAGATATCGTATTGAATCCGTTGGGTGTGCCTTCTCGTATGAATATTGGTCAGATTTTCGAAGCCGTATTAGGTCGTGCCGGAAAAGAGTTGGGTGTGAAATTTGCTACTCCTATTTTTGACGGTGCTTCTATGGATGATTTAAATGAATGGACAGATAAAGCTGGATTGCCTCGTTATTGTAAGACTTATCTTTGTGATGGTGGTACAGGCGAACGCTTTGACCAACCTGCAACAGTGGGTGTAACTTATATGTTGAAACTAGGGCATATGGTTGAAGATAAGATGCATGCCCGTTCTATCGGTCCGTACTCCCTTATTACTCAGCAGCCGCTTGGTGGTAAGGCACAGTTCGGTGGTCAGCGTTTCGGAGAAATGGAAGTTTGGGCGCTTGAAGCATTCGGCGCAGCACATATCTTACAGGAAATCCTGACCATTAAGTCTGATGACGTTGTAGGACGCTCAAAGGCTTACGAAGCTATTGTGAAAGGTGAACCTATGCCAACTCCGGGTATCCCCGAATCTCTGAATGTATTGTTACACGAACTGAGAGGTCTTGGCTTGAGTATCAACCTTGAATAATAAAAAAATATAACTCTTTACATTATAAATAAGGAAGTATGGCTTTTAGAAAAGAAACTAAGATAAAGAGTAATTTCTCGAAAATCTCAATTGGCTTGGCTTCACCCGAAGAAATCCTTGAGAATTCGAGCGGTGAGGTGTTGAAGCCTGAAACGATCAACTACCGTACCTACAAACCGGAACGTGATGGTTTGTTCTGCGAGCGTATTTTCGGTCCGGTGAAAGATTACGAATGTCATTGCGGTAAGTACAAACGTATCCGTTATAAAGGTATTGTTTGTGACCGATGTGGCGTTGAAGTGACTGAAAAGAAGGTCCGTCGTGAACGTATGGGACATATTCAGTTAGTTGTGCCTGTAGCGCATATCTGGTATTTTCGTTCATTGCCGAACAAGATCGGTTATTTGTTGGGGCTGCCTACAAAGAAACTAGACGCTATTGTATATTATGAACGTTATGTGGTTATCCAGCCGGGTGTGAAGGCTGAAGATGGCATTAATAAATATGATTTGCTTTCTGAAGAAGAGTATTTGGATATCTTGGATACACTTCCTAAAGAAAACCAATATTTGGAAGATACAGATCCGAATAAGTTTATAGCTAAGATGGGAGCAGAAGCCATTTATGATCTGCTCTCAACTTTGGATTTGGATGCTTTATCTTATGAATTACGTCATAAAGCAAGTAATGATTCTTCGCAGCAACGTAAGAATGAGGCTTTGAAGCGTCTGCAGGTAGTTGAATCGTTCCGTGCATCTCGCGGACGTAATAAACCTGAATGGATGATTGTACGTATTGTGCCGGTTATTCCTCCTGAACTGCGTCCATTGGTTCCGTTGGATGGTGGCCGTTTCGCTACCTCTGACTTGAATGACTTGTATCGTCGTGTGATTATCCGTAACAACCGTTTGAAGCGACTGATTGAAATCAAGGCTCCCGAAGTGATTTTGCGTAACGAAAAACGTATGTTGCAGGAGGCTGTCGATTCCTTGTTCGATAACTCACGTAAATCAAGTGCAGTGAAGACTGACGCTAATCGTCCATTGAAATCACTGTCCGATAGCTTGAAGGGTAAGCAAGGACGTTTCCGTCAGAACTTGCTGGGTAAGCGTGTTGACTACTCTGCTCGTTCGGTTATTGTTGTTGGTCCTGAATTGAAGATGGGTGAATGTGGTATCCCTAAACTGATGGCTGCAGAGCTTTACAAGCCGTTTATCATCCGTAAGTTGATTGAACGTGGTATTGTGAAGACTGTAAAATCTGCAAAGAAGATTGTAGACCGCAAGGAGCCTGTGATCTGGGATATCTTGGAACATGTCATGAAAGGTCATCCTGTATTGCTGAACCGTGCGCCGACTCTGCACCGTTTGGGTATTCAGGCTTTCCAACCGCATATGATTGAAGGTAAAGCTATTCAATTGCACCCGTTGGCTTGTACAGCGTTCAATGCCGACTTCGATGGTGACCAGATGGCGGTTCACTTGCCTTTGAGTAATGATGCGATTCTGGAAGCACAGATGTTGATGCTTCAAGCTCATAACATTCTGAATCCTGCTAATGGTGCTCCTATTACTGTGCCTGCACAGGATATGGTACTTGGTTTGTATTATATTACCAAGCTGAGAAAAGGGGCTAAAGGTGAAGGCTTGACTTTCTACGGTCCGGAAGAGGCTTTGATTGCTTATAATGAAGGTAAAGTGGATATTCATGCTATCGTCAACGTAGTGGTGAAGGACTTGGACAAAGATGGCAAAATCGTAGATGTGATGATGAAAGAAACCTCCGTAGGGCGTGTGATTGTAAATGAAATCGTTCCAGCGGAAGTGGGGTACTTGAATACCATTATTTCCAAAAAGTCTTTGCGAGATATCATTAGTGATGTTATCAAAGCTGTCGGTGTTGCACGTGCTTGTGAATTCTTGGATGGTATTAAGAACTTAGGTTACTATATGGCGTTCAAGGGTGGTCTGTCATTCAACTTGGGTGATATTATTATCCCGAAAGAAAAAGAAGAACTGGTAAAACGTGGTAATGAGGAAGTGGAACAGATTATGATGAACTATAATATGGGTTTCATTACTGACAATGAACGTTATAACCAGGTTATCGATACATGGACTCACGTGAACAGTGACCTGTCTGATATACTTTACAAGACGATTAAGAATGATGACCAAGGCTTCAATTCAGTATTTATGATGCTTGATTCCGGGGCCCGTGGTTCTAAAGAGCAGATTCGTCAGTTGTCTGGTATGCGTGGTTTGATGGCAAAACCGCAGAAAGCCGGTGCTGAAGGCGCACAGATTATTGAAAACCCTATTCTTTCAAACTTTAAAGAAGGTTTGTCTGTGTTAGAGTATTTTATTTCTACCCACGGTGCTCGTAAAGGTTTGGCGGATACTGCGTTGAAGACTGCTGATGCGGGATACTTGACCCGCCGTCTGGTAGACGTGTCGCATGATGTGATTATCAATGAAGAAGACTGTGGAACACTTCGTGGTTTGGTTTGTACGGCTTTGAAGAATAACGATGAAGTTATTGCTACTTTGTACGAACGTATTCTAGGACGTGTTTCTGTACATGATATCGTCCATCCTACTACTGGTAAACTGATTGTAGCCGGTGGAGAGGAGATTACAGAGGATATTGCGCAGGAAATCGAGGATTCTCCGATTGAAAGCGTTGAAATCCGTTCGGTATTAACTTGTGAATCTAAGAAAGGGGTATGTGCTAAGTGTTATGGACGTAACTTGGCATCCAGTCGTATGGTTCAGAAAGGTGAAGCAGTCGGCGTAATCGCTGCCCAATCTATTGGTGAGCCGGGTACACAGTTGACATTGCGTACATTCCATGCCGGTGGTATCGCAGGTAATATGGCTGCTAATGCAAGCATTGTCGCCAAGAATAATGCACGTTTGGAATTCGAAGAATTACGTACGGTAGATACGGTTGATGAAATGGGTGAGGCTGTGAAAGTGGTAGTCGGTCGTTTGGCTGAAGTCCGCTTTATCGATGTGAATACAGGAATTATCCTGTCAACTCATAACGTGCCTTATGGTTCAAAATTATATGCTGCGGACGGTGATATTGTTGAGAAAGGAAAACTGATTGCTAAGTGGGATCCGTTCAACGCTGTTATTATCACAGAGGCTACTGGTAAGATTGAATTCGAGAGTGTGGTTGAAAACGTAACTTATAAGGTAGAGTCTGATGAAGCTACCGGTTTGCGTGAAATTATCATTATCGAGTCTAAGGATAAGACAAAAGTACCTTCTGCCCATATTGTAACCGAGGATGGTAATTTGATCCGTACTTATAACTTACCCGTGGGGGGGCATGTCGTGGTTGAAAACGGTCAGGCAGTGAAAGCTGGTGACATTATTGTGAAGATTCCTCGTGCTGTAGGCAAGGCTGGTGATATCACCGGTGGTCTTCCTCGTGTTACAGAGCTGTTTGAGGCTCGTAATCCATCTAATCCTGCTGTCGTTTCTGAAATAGACGGTGAAATTACTATGGGTAAGATTAAGCGTGGTAACCGTGAAATTATTGTCACATCTAAGACAGGTGAAGTGAAAAAGTATTTGGTGAATCTGTCTAAACAAATATTGGTTCAGGAGAATGACTACGTTCGTGCCGGAACTCCGTTATCTGACGGTGCGATTACTCCTGCTGACATTTTGGCCATTAAAGGTCCCACGGCTGTACAGGAATATATCGTAAATGAAGTGCAAGACGTTTACCGTTTGCAGGGTGTGAAGATTAACGACAAACACTTTGAGATTATTGTTCGTCAAATGATGCGTAAGGTAGAAATCGATGAGCCGGGCGATACTCGCTTCTTGGAACAGCAGGTAGTGGATAAGCAAGAGTTCATGGAAGAAAACGATCGTATTTGGGGCAAGAAAGTAGTTGTTGACTCTGGTGATTCTCAGAATTTACAGCCGGGTCAGATTGTTACTGCCCGTAAGTTGCGTGATGAGAACAGTATGTTGAAACGTCGTGACTTGAAGCCTGTTGAGGTACGTGATGCTATTCCTGCTACATCTACTCAGATTCTGCAAGGTATTACCCGTGCCGCTTTGGGAACTTCAAGTTTCATGTCTGCTGCATCATTCCAGGAAACAACGAAAGTTTTGAATGAAGCTGCTATTAATGGTAAGGTTGATAGATTGGAAGGTATGAAGGAAAATGTGATTTGTGGTCACTTGATTCCTGCCGGTACCGGTCAGCGTGAATTCGAAAAGATTATTGTTGGTTCGAAGGAAGAATATGATCGCATTCTTGCTAATCGTAAGAATGTACTCGATTATAGTGAGGTAGAGTAATTTTAATATATACACTGTAAAAGAGGCTGATTTCTGTCTAAGAAATCAGCCTCTTTAGGTTTATTATAGTGATGCTATAGGAAAATTATATAGAATAATAAGTATGTTGTATTATTACAAATAAATGTCTATATTTGTACTCCAACCAAAGAATAGAAGTTGGGGACCTTGAAATTCAGAATATTTTTTTAATGCTAAAGTATAAAATCATGGAAAACGAAAAAAATAACAATCAGTTGCAGATAGAGTTGAAAGAAGAAGTAGCTCAAGGAACGTATGCAAATCTTGCCATTATTACCCATTCCAGTTCGGAATTTATTGTTGATTTTGTGCGTGTAATGCCGGGATTACCTAAAGCTGGAGTGCAGTCACGTATTGTACTGACCCCTGAACATGCAAAACGTTTGATGTATGCATTACAGGAGAATGTTGCAAAATACGAACGTAATTTTGGACCTATTCGAATGCCGGAAGAAATGAATGGGGGAAATAATGGACCGGATGGAAAAACATTCATTCCTCCTATAAGCGGATTTAAAGGGGAAGCATAAGGGCTTTTGTAGCAAAAATAACATAGTAGTCTGTTTTTCAAAAACTTTTTTGAGAAACAGACTATTTTTATTAGTAGAAAGTATTGTTTATTAAAATGTTATTCGTAACTTTGCAGCCCAAAATGTATAGTTTTGGACTTAGTACAGCAAATTAATAAACAATATATAATAATTAAAAATCAAACAAAATGCCTACTATTCAACAATTAGTAAGAAAAGGACGCGAGGTTTTGGTAGAGAAAAGTAAGTCTCCAGCCTTGGATTCTTGTCCTCAAAGACGTGGCGTTTGTGTTCGTGTGTATACTACTACTCCGAAAAAGCCGAATTCAGCAATGCGTAAAGTTGCTCGTGTGCGTCTGACTAACTCTAAGGAAGTAAACTCTTATATTCCGGGAGAAGGTCATAACTTGCAGGAACACTCAATCGTGTTGGTGCGTGGTGGTCGTGTGAAAGACCTTCCGGGTGTACGTTATCACATCGTTCGTGGTACTTTGGATACAGCAGGCGTAGCTGGTCGTACACAAAGACGTTCTAAATATGGTGCGAAGCGTCCTAAAGCAGGACAAGCTGCAGCTCCTGCAAAAGGAAAAGGAAAGAAGTAAATTGTAACTGAATTCCTGAAACAAAGAATATTAATTTAAGTTTTGGTTTGTTGGAATAAGCTATAAAGGTTGAGTAAATGCTTCAGAGGAAGCGTTGAAGTAAACGGAAAAAGTGCAGCCCCAAACAAAAACATTATTTTGAGAAAAAATGAGAAAAGCAAAACCAAAAAAACGTGTGATCCTTCCGGATCCGGTATTTAATGATCAGAAGGTTTCTAAATTCGTAAATCACTTGATGTATGATGGAAAAAAGAATACATCTTATGAGATCTTCTATGCAGCACTGGAAACAGTGAAAACAAAACTTCCTAATGAAGAAAAATCAGCTTTGGAAATCTGGAAGAAAGCTTTGGATAATGTAACTCCGCAGATTGAAGTAAAGTCTCGTCGTGTAGGTGGCGCTACTTTCCAGGTTCCTACTGAAATTCGTCCTGATCGTAAAGAGTCAATCTCAATGAAAAACTTGATTCTTTTCGCTCGTAAACGCGGTGGTAAATCAATGGCAGATAAACTGGCAGCTGAGATTATTGACGCTTTCAACGAACAGGGTGGTGCTTATAAGCGTAAAGAAGATATGCACCGTATGGCTGAAGCTAACCGTGCATTCGCTCACTTTAGATTCTAATCAAGTAATAATTAATAAGTAAAGGACGAAGATGGCTAAACATGATTTGCATTTGACCCGCAATATCGGTATCATGGCTCACATTGATGCTGGTAAGACAACGACTTCAGAACGTATTTTGTTCTACACTGGCTTGACTCACAAAATTGGTGAGGTGCATGATGGTGCAGCAACAATGGACTGGATGGAGCAGGAGCAGGAACGTGGTATTACTATTACATCTGCTGCTACTACTACTCGTTGGAAATATGCGGGAAATACTTATAAAATAAACTTGATTGACACTCCGGGACACGTTGACTTTACTGCTGAAGTAGAACGTTCTTTACGTGTCTTGGATGGAGCTGTTGCAGCTTATTGTGCGGTAGGTGGTGTTGAACCTCAGTCAGAAACCGTATGGCGTCAGGCTGATAAATACAATGTGCCTCGTATTGGTTACGTTAATAAAATGGACCGTTCTGGTGCTGACTTTTTCGAAGTTGTTCGCCAGATGAAGGATGTATTAGGCGCAAATGCTTGCCCTGTGGTAATTCCTATTGGTGCTGAAGAGAGCTTCAAAGGAGTTGTTGATTTGATCAAAATGAAAGCTATTTTGTGGCACGATGAAACAATGGGTGCAGATTATAGCGTAGAAGAAATTCCGGCGAACTTGGTTGATGAAGCTAATGAATGGAGAGAAAAAATGCTCGAAAAAGTAGCTGAGTTTGACGATGCTTTAATGGAGAAATTCTTTGACGATCCTTCTACAATCACTGAAGAAGAAATCTTGCGTGCTTTGCGTGCAGGTACATTGAAGATGGATATCGTTCCGATGTTCTGTGGCTCTTCATTCAAGAATAAGGGAGTTCAGACATTGCTTGACTATGTTTGTGCATTCTTGCCTTCTCCGTTGGATACACCTGCTATTGTAGGTACTAATCCGACTACAGGAGCAGAGGAAGACCGTAAACCTAGCGAGGATGAAAAAACATCAGCTTTGGCATTTAAGATTGCAACTGACCCCTATGTCGGACGTTTGACTTTCTTCCGCGTTTACTCTGGTAAGGTAGAGGCTGGTTCATATATCTATAACACTCGTTCGGGTAAAAAAGAACGTGTATCACGTTTGTTCCAAATGCACTCAAACAAACAGAATCCTGTAGAGGTGATTGGAGCTGGTGATATTGGTGCCGGTGTTGGTTTCAAGGATATCCGTACAGGTGATACGTTGTGTGATGAAGATGCACCGATTGTGTTGGAATCAATGGAATTCCCTGATCCTGTAATTGGTATTGCGGTTGAACCTAAGACTCAGAAAGATTTGGACAAGTTGTCTAATGGCTTGGCTAAACTGGCTGAAGAAGACCCGACATTTACTGTTAAGACTGACGAACAGTCTGGACAGACTATTATTTCCGGTATGGGTGAGCTTCATTTGGATATTATTATCGATCGTCTGAAACGTGAGTTTAAAGTAGAATGTAACCAAGGTAAACCTCAGGTTAATTATAAGGAAGCTATCACTAAGACAGTCAACTTGCGTGAAGTTTACAAGAAGCAGTCCGGTGGTCGTGGTAAGTTCGCTGATATTATCGTGAACATCGGCCCGGTTGATGAAGACTTCAAGGAAGGCGGATTGCAATTCGTCGACGAAGTGAAGGGTGGTAACATTCCTAAGGAATTTATCCCGTCTGTACAGAAGGGCTTCACTACTGCCATGAAGAATGGTGTGTTGGCAGGTTATCCGTTGGATTCACTGAAAGTAACCTTGATTGACGGTTCTTTCCACCCGGTTGACTCTGACCAGTTGTCTTTCGAAATCTGTGCTATCCAGGCATATAAGAATGCTTGTGCTAAAGCAGGTCCTGTATTGACTGAGCCTATTATGAAACTGGAGGTCGTAACTCCTGAAGAAAACATGGGTGATGTTATTGGTGACTTGAATAAGCGTCGTG
>OKVH01001142.1_pt1 | contig 12946 bp, 9 predicted proteins | sample 1604791 | NCBI WGS metagenome assembly OKVH01 (sample SAMN01760919, study PRJEB22395) | human gut metagenome | reverse complement strand
TATGCTCGTTATTTATTATATAAGTCCTATTTCTCCTCCAGCCCGCTGAGCGAAAGCCTGCTCTCCATTTTCTCAACAGTCTTGCTCTCCTGCTTTGCGATCTTTGCTTCAAACCAGAAGGTCGAGCCTTTGCCCTCCTCCGATTGAACACCGTATGCAAAGCCGTGGGCTTTGAGTATCTCCTGACAAATGGAAAGTCCAAGTCCTGTTCCACCGGTGGATTTCGAACGGCTCTTATCTACCCGGTAAAATCTTTCAAAAATCCGCTCGATATCTTGGGTATCAATACCAATGCCTTCATCCTCGACCTTGATGACAAGCTGGCGGTTTTGCCGCAGTGCACTGACTGTGACCGTCCCTCTAGCCGAATACTTGATAGCATTATCAACTAAAATCGTCAGCAGCTGTTCCAAACGCATCCGGTCGCCCCAAATGATCAAACGTTCCTGTGCCAGCCGCTGCTCCAGCTTTAAGCCCTTCTGTTCTGCCAGCATACTTAAAGTACCAAGTGTCTGCTCAAACAGCACGTTAAAATTGACCTGCTCCAGTTTAAGATCACCGGCGCCAGCATCATTGCGGGCCAGTGACAGCAACGCTGCAACCAGATTATTCATCCGTTTTATTTCTATGCGCATTGTTTTCAGAGTATCGACAGTAAATTCACTAAAATTGCTGTCCGTATCCCCTTCCATACCCTCTGCGGCTATCCCCATTACTGTAAGCGGAGTCCGCAGTTCATGCGAAGCATCGGCAACAAATTCACGCTGACGTTTAAACATTTCCCTGATCGGCTTAATACTGCGCCCCGCCAGGTAATAACCAACGCCGGCGCCGCAGCAGATAAAAAACAGGCTCATCAGAACGAGCCAGAGGATCTCGCCCTTTTCTTCATAATAATAGTCGCTCAAATCCTTAAACATATATAAAGTTGCAACACTGGCATTTCCGTCCAGTATCTGATCCCGCCCAATAAGGTAGATCCACAGCCGGTCATTTGCATCGCGCAAAGTCACCCATTTTACTTTTCTGTCATGCTGCGGCCACTCACTGCGCAGTGCCAGCAATTGTTGACCAACGGGACTGCCGCTGACCTGATCGTGCAGCAGCACATCCGAACCCGGCTGCAGCATATAAGCCAATTCCCTGCCGACTTCAATAGAGTGCTTGGACACCGGCAGTTCGCCGCTTGCTACAAACTCCTCACCTTCATGGATGATCAGTTCGCGCATCTCCTGCTTTTCATGCGTCAGCACAGAATGACCCAACAGAATAATGCAGCCTGTAACGATCATTACTACTAGCAGTGAAAAAATACCTGTATAAATAATGGTAAGCTTTAAACGTAATTTATCAAACATCCTCTACCTCTAACATATAACCGACACCACGAACAGTCTTGATCAGGCTTTCTGCTCCGATAGACGCCAATTTCAATCGCAGCGAACGGATATGCACATCCAGATTATTTTCGGTAACATCGCCGTCTATACCCCAGACACGTTCCAAAAGCAGCTCCCTCGGCAAAATCTGCCCTGCATTGATCAATAACAGTTCCATCAGCTTAAACTCACGTGGGCGCAGCTGTATCTTCTTGTTTTTATAGCCTACAGTATAGTCTTTAACGGCTAAGGTAACACCTTTACAGACATAATCCTCCTGCTTGTAGCTGCCCTGACGGCGCACCAAGGCATGCAGCCTGGCCAACAGCTCGGCCATTTCAAACGGCTTGACCAAATAATCGTCGGCGCCTTCGTTAAGGCCGGCCACCTTATCTTCCACACTGTCACGAGCTGTCAGCAGCAAAATTTTGCCCTGGTATTCTTCTGCACGCAGACGTTTACACAAAGCTATGCCATCAAGCTTCGGCATCATCCAATCCAAAATCAAAACATCATAGCCGTCACGATAACACTGCTCATAAGCAGCCTCGCCGTCTTCCACCCAGTCAGTTTTGATATTTTCCTTTTTCAGCAGATTCTGCAGTAGTCGTCCCAGATTTTTATCATCTTCAGCTAACAGTATTTTCATTGCGTTCACCTCTCTGGCAACTTATACCATACCCATATTAAAATTAGCTGAATTTGCGATAAATCCTGCAAAAAAAAAGGACGCCGCAGCGTCCTTTTTTAAAAAATTATTCGGCTGTATCTGCCGCAAGCTTTTTACCCGGCTGCAGCACAGCTACAACGGCGTAAGTCAAAATGCAGGCAAACCATTCCATATAAATAACATTCGGGAAAATACGTACTGCCGGTACAAACTGCCACAATACCAGCATGATAAAACCGACCAGCAGTGTCCAGAAACCGGCAGCCTTACAGCTGTACTGCGGGAAAAACAACGCCACAATAACAATAACACTGAAAGCAGCCGTCAGGCTGAGACCAATCATGATCGTTCCTAAAATGCTGGAAACACCCATCGCCATACCCAGCGTCAGTACGCCGGAGATCACAATGCACAGACGCATCATCGTCAGCTGCTTGGCATCTGAACATTTAGGGTTGATAAAACGTTTATAAATATCGTTGGAAAACAGAGTACCCGCTGAAAGCAGCAGGTTACAGGCAGTTGAAACATCGGCCGCCCACAAAGCAGCCAGAGTAACGCCTGCCAGTACAGGCTGCAGCCCGACAATGACCTGCGGCAAAGCCAAAGCTGCCTGAGCGTCAGGATACATGGATTTTGCACAAATACCCAGCAGTGCCGCCAAAACGCCTACCGGAAGCATGATAATACCGCCCCAGACAAAGCCTTTTCTTGCAGTAGCGGCATCTTTAGCACCCAGTGAAATCTGCAGAATACTCTGCAGCGACAAATTCACTGTAACCAAAGTAATTACCCAGCTGGCAATCGTTTTCAGCCCAACCCCTTCGGTAAAGCTGAACCAAGGGACGTTAGCGGGCAGTGTCTTGGCCAGAGTATCAATGCCGCCAACCTTATCCAGCTGGATAAAGGTAGCTACCACGATCCCAAAATAAATCAAAATAATGTTTAGAACATTTGTCAATGAAGCCGACCACATACCGCCGATAAAGGTGATACTGATAAAAGTAATCGCGCTGACCAGCATACCTGTTTTAAAATCAAAAACCTCTGGCATGATAGCATGCAGGATACTGCCGCCGGCGATATATTGCAGTGAAATAATTACCAATTGGATAACGATCTGGCAGAACACGCCCAAAATAACGGCATTCGTGCCATGATGTCGTTCGATAAGTTCAGAAATAGTAGTGATGTTTTGCTCGCGGTATTTCTTCGCCATAAAAATACCCATCACGATAGCGCCTATTGCCCAGGCAATAGTATACCAGCCGGCAGATAAACCGACCCTGAAAGCATGCTCTGAAACACCGATCGTCGAAGCCCCGCCAACAGCCAGACCGATGATCGTGACCGCGATAAGCGGCGCCGATAATCTGCGGCCTGCCAGCGCATAATTTTCCGCATTGCCTTCGCTGCGCTTTTTAGCAAACCAACTGATACCGAACAATGCTATGATGTAAAGTATCAGTATCGCTAAAGAAACTGACATAAAAATACCCCTCCCGATTTTTTGGCAATAAAAAACGCCCGCTATTGTGGACGGCCAAAGAGTAACTTTATTGTACGCAAAGTTTACATTAAAGTCAAGCAGAACTTACACAATTTCACACAAAACTGCTGTACAGGAATATAATATGCACATTTGTTTTTGTAGGCAACACCTATTGCTTTTTCATATAAAAGAATCCTTGCACAATAATTTATACAGTGATATAATTAATTGTGTTTGTTTTACTGTGTCTTTGATTATAATTATTAATTTTAACAATTTATTTGTGAATATTAGAACCTAAGGGAGATGATTATCATCGGCAGGAAATCACGCAACACAGATCAGGCCTTAATTAAGGCGGGCATAGAATTAATTGCTCAGGGTAATTACGACCCGACTGTACGCGCTATTTGTACTTTAGCAAACGTTAACCAGGGTATGTTTGTTTACTACTTTGGTTTTAAAGAAGAATATATGAAAGTCCTTTTTCAAAAAATTTACGAAGATTATCTTTCCAAATTGCAGGATTATCCTGAAAAGGATGCCAAAGCCGCTATCCAGCTGCAGCAGATCTTCTACCGTATGACAAAATATTTTATTGAAAACTTCAATACGGCAAACTTTCTGACTGAAGCCTTATATCACAGCAAAGCTGCCTCCTATTTCACAAACTACCGCGTCCAGCATTTTATCTTCGTCCGCACACTTATCGAACAGGCCCAGCGTGAAGGCGATATCTGCAGCGATATGAACAGTTATGAAATCTACACGACTTTGCATAGTATACTGATCCAGCCGATAATTATCAAAAATAATATCTTACAGCAGCATAAAAACGAACCGCTGATGGATAAACTAAAACTTATTGACGTTTCCTCAGAAAGCAGTCTGCAAAAAAGGCTGCGCGTTGCTTTTAAAGGCCTGCGCCCCTGATAAACGCCTCTGACAATATTTAAAAAAGCAGTTGACATTTTTCCAGAATCATATATAATAATATCGTTGCTTAGTAATCCAAGCAGCTTCAATGACTCCGTAGCTCAGTTGGATAGAGCGTTTGACTACGAATCAAAAGGTCGCAGGTTCGAATCCTGCCGGGGCCACCATTGCCATTGACGCATTCCTTTCCGGAATGCGTTTTTTTATTGCCTTCTGGCACCGACATGCCTGTCCGATACCAGCAACTTTCCCGCTCCCATTTTTGCTTTTCTTTAATATTTTTAATATTAAAGCTTGAAAATAATGCTATAATAAAACTAAATATCTATTTTATCCTAAAGACTGGACCGTAAATAAGCGGAGGGCATTATGTTGAATATACCTCAGGAAAAACTTACAGCAATAAAAAATTTTGCACACCAATATATCTTTAAGCTGCTTTGTCAGCAGGACATTCCCTTTATCCTCGCTCATCTCGACCCGCAGCTAATCGGCATCGGTGCCGCTGAGCACAATTATTATGATACACCACAGGCAGCCAAAGATTTTATTCTTTCACTGGAAGGGCAGATTCCCGCCTGTGAATTATTGAATGGAGAATGGACTATCCTCCCGCTGGCACAAGGCCTCTATCTTGCCCAAGGGCGTCATTATCTTACCTCCGACGAGGATCAGCAGCTGCTCGTTCAGACACATCAGCGGGCAACGATCGTCATACGCGATCTGGGCAGTGATTTCAGCTATGTCTACATCAATCTTTCCCATCCCTATCAGGAATTGCAGGGTACAGAAAACTTTCCTTTTCAGGTAGGCTCGCAGACTTATAAATATATGGAAGCAGAGCTTAACAAAGCCAAAGAACAACTGCAGCAAAAGCAGCAGCAAATGGAAGTCGTACTGCATTCTGTCAACGGCGGCGTCAAATCCAGCAATGACGACGATACCTATTCTTATGCCTATATCAGCGAAGAGCTGCCTGGTATGTTTGGTTATACTATGGAAGAATTCAAAAAATTTACCGGTAACAACGCTATGGGAATGGTCTATCCGCCGGATCTGCCCAGGGCTTTGGCTGACTGCAACGAATGTTTTAAGGACGGAAATCCTACTTACTCGACAAAATACCGCGTGCCCTGTAAAGACGGCAGCCTGAAATGGGTCATGGACAGCGGCCGTAAAACAAAAACTCCTGAGGGCAATACGATCATCAACAGTATTTATCTGGATATAACAAAAGATGAAGAAGCCCGCCAAAGCGAGCTGAATCACGAACGCCGCACCAAACAGCAGTATTATGACCTGCTTTCAAGCATCAACTCTAATTACTATTTCATCTATCTTGTTAATCTTGAAGACGGTTCCGGTATCCCTCTGCGCCTGCCGGAAACAGAGTGCGCTGTTTTTACAAGCTACAGTACCAACGGCCTGTATGATATCGAACCGCTGGTACGCAGCCATTTTCATCCTGATGACAGCGCCAAGATTTTAGAACATTTCTCTCTGTCCGGTCTGCGCAGGCAAAAAAAGGACCGTCATATCGATTTTGCCCTGGAATGCCGCAGCCGCCTTTTTGGTTCCGAATATCGCTGGACCGCCTTTAATTCGACCTTGCTGGCTCAAAGTGACGGTTATCATCAGATTATTCTTACCCTGCGCGATATCCACGAGGATAAATTGAAAGAACTGCGGGAACAGCAGGCTTTGCAGGAGGCCTTTGACGCCGCTAAAGCTGCCAATATGGCTAAAAATGAATTTCTTTCGCGTATGAGCCATGATATCCGTACCCCAATGAACGCCATTATGGGGATGACTGCCATTGCCGGTAAATATCTGGACGACAAAGACCGTATCCAGGATTGTCTTGCCAAAATAACTACTGCCAGCAATCATCTTTTGAACCTGATCAACGAAGTGCTTGATATGGCTAAAATCGAAAGCGGCAAGCTCAATCTTCTTGAGGAAGATTTTTCTATCAGTGCAATGCTGCAGGAATTGCTTGATTTGATCAATCCGCAGCTTTTAGTTAAAAAACATCATTTCACTCTGACTAAGGCACCGGAACTGCGCGATAATGTTCTGGGCGATAAGCTGCGCTTGAAACAGCTGCTGCTCAATATCTTAGCCAATGCCATCAAATATACGCCTCCATATGGCAGTATTTCTTTAGAGGTACGCGAAACACACTCCCGGCTCCACGATACTATTGGCTACGAATTTATTATTACAGATAACGGCATCGGTATGGACTCTGAATTCGCCGCCAAAATTTTTGAACCATTCGCCCGTGCGTCCGATTCGCGAACCAGCGAAATAGAAGGTACAGGGCTGGGAATGACCATCGCCCTCAACATCGCCCGTATGATGAACGGCACAATCGATGTCCAAAGCACCTTAGGCAAAGGCTCGGCCTTTAAGGCTACGGTTTACCTGCGCCCGCACCAGCAAATACGCAGCAGCAAGGCTTCAGCGCCTGCCGCCGGCATCGACAGTCTGCAGGAAATAAGCTGCCGTGGCAAACAAGTCCTCCTTGTTGAAGACAATGAACTTAATCTGGAAATAGCTGTAGAACTATTAAAATATGCCGGACTGAATATCACCACCGCCAAAAACGGTCTGGAAGGGCTGGATAAATTTAAAGCCGCACCTCCCGGGACCTATGCCCTGATATTGATGGATATCCAAATGCCCGTTATGAATGGCCTGGAAGCGGCTAAAGCGATCCGCGCCCTGCCTGTTAAAGATGCCCAAACTGTGCCTATCGTCGCGATGACGGCCAACGCTTTTCCTGAAGATATTGCCGCCACCTTGCAGGCAGGAATGAATGAACATCTCAGTAAACCGATCGATTTAGAGCAGTTTCATAGCATCCTGCAAAAATGGTGTCAGTAAATTTAACAAAAGTTGTTGACAACAGCACTGCAATCAGATATAATATCATCGTTGCCTAAAGATTTAGGCAATCTCAATGACTCCGTAGCTCAGTTGGATAGAGCGTTTGACTACGAATCAAAAGGTCGCAGGTTCGAATCCTGCCGGGGCCACCAGAAATTAAAGCTCACTTCTTGCGAAGTGAGCTTTTTTGTTTGCCTATTTATTTTACGAAGGCCGCAGCGGGATCGTAAAGCTGAAAGTACTGCCTGCCCCTAAGGTACTGACAGCGCTTACTGTTCCTCCATGACTTTCGACCATCCATTTCACCATCGCCAGCCCTAAACCGGTACCGCTGTCGTCACCACTGCTGCGGGCGGTATTGACTCTGTAAAAACGTTTCCAGATTTTTGGCAGCTCGGCTGCGCTGATCCCAATGCCATCATCGCGAACAGTACCGACCGCATTTTTACCGTCACTCTTTAAAGTAAGCCAGATCTGCCCCTGCTGCCTGCCATACTTTACCGCATTAGTCAGCAGGTTAAGCCAGATACGCATCATCAGAGTCTGATCAGCTTTAACTAAGATTCCCGGTTCGATCTCTGCCGTCAGCGTGACCGCTTTGGATTCTGCCAGCCCCTGGGCTTCCTCTGCCACCATCTCGGTCAGTTCGCTTAAATCAAATTCTTCCAAATGCAGGCTTTCTTTATGCCTGTCCGCCCGAGACAGCTGCAACAGCTGATTGACCAGCTTCGACATTTTCCCGGCCTGCTGCAGCACTCCCTGCAGTGCCTGCTGCTTGCTTTCCAGATCAGGCGACTGTAAACCACATTCAGCCTGCGCGATGATCACCGAGGTCGGTGTTCGCAATTCGTGGGAAGCATCGTCGGTAAACTGTCGCTCGGCTTCAAAAGCATCCTCAAGTCTGGCAAACATCCCGTCAAAGGTTTTCGCCAGCGTATCGATCTCATCATCAGCGCCTTCCAGTTCGATCCTTTTGGACAGATCACTGCCGCTGCTGATCTGCGCGGCTGCTTCCGTGATCCGTGTTACCGGACGAAAAGCCTTTTTAGTGATCCAGTAGCCGCCCAAGGCAGCCAGTAGGACCAGCAGCGGAAAAAACAATGCGCACTGCCGCAAAATCTTATCCCGTTCCGCATATGCAGAACTGAGCGGTACCGTTCCACGTACCCAGTAAAAATTATCAGCATGACGCGGTTTAAAATAAAAGTCATATACAAACCAGTTTTGCTGGTCACTTCCAGCCTTCTGCAGCAGCTCGTCTGCAAAGGGTGTTTCCGGCAGACCGCTGGCCACAAGGCCCGTGATCATCTGACCATTCTCGTGATATACAGCAAGCCTGACCCCGTCCTTTAAAAAATCCAGTTTCTCCAGACGCAGACGGCCATTGCTGTCGACCTTCAGTTCTTCGGCAAAATCATAGACCTCTTCTTCCAGCTTGTTCTGTACACCCAACAGCAACACCTTGTCTGTTGCCAGCAAAACAGCCGTAAAAATAGCACTCAAAATTATCACGATCAACCCTGTATACCACAGGGTTATTTTCATTTTAACAGACAGCTTTTTCATAAAGTCTCCTTCAGCACATAGCCGGCGCCGCGCACTGTCTGGATAAGTTTTTTCTCAAACCCGTCATCTACTTTTTTCCGCAGATAGCGGATATATACGTCGACTACATTGGAACCGCCCTCAAAATCATAGTCCCAAACATGGTTTTCGATTGTTTCGCGTGCTAAGACTACGCCCTGATTGCGCAGCAAATACTCCAGAACAGCAAATTCTTTAGCGGAAAGCTGCAATTCGCGCCCGTCTCTGCTGACGCGGCGGCTGTTCAGATCCATTTCCAGACCACCGCACTGCAGCACGTTCGACACCTGTCCATTGCTGCGGCGCAGCAGCACCCGTAAACGCGCCACCAACTCGTCAAAAGCAAATGGTTTGACTAAATAATCATCAGCCCCCAGATCAAGACCAGCGACGCGGTCTTCAACACTGCCCCGCGCCGTCAGCAGCAGCACCGGAGTTTTATCGCCGGCAGTACGCATTTTTTTCAGTACCGACAACCCATCGACTCCGGGCAGCATAATATCTAAAATGACGGCATCATAGGCTGTAAGCTGTAAATAATCAAGAGCTTCCAGACCATCGCCGCAGGCATCGACGCTATAACCGCTTCCCTGCAGCTGCTTTTTCAGCACCTCACGCAGGTCAGGCTCATCTTCCACAAATAAAAGTCTCATAGCCGCAACCTCCTCAATTATTTTTATTATAGCACAAGCCTAAGGCTGTTTCCCTGCCAACAGTCAAATACTGCACAGCGCCCGGCCAGCCGCCTTTTTAAAATACAGGCTCCAACATATCAGCAGCAGGCCGCAGCCGATCATGATCGACTCTATCCTGACAAGATCGCTCAGCGGTCCGAAGCCAAGAATAGCAATCGGCATCATCCCCTGCGAAACAAACTGCAGCAATGCAAAAACACGCCCCATATAACCCTTTTCCGTATTAGTCTGGATCAAAACTGTCTCAGACGCTATCAGTACCGGTACAAACATCCCGCAGATGCAATCAAAGATCAGATACACCCAAAAGACCCGCGACAGTCCCATCAGCGCAAAGGTGCAGCCAAACACTGCCAACGAGACCGCTATCATCGTAATCTTGTTTTTGAACTCGCCTTTCCAGGCGACAAACGCGCCGCCCAAAAGAGCGCCCAGCGACCACAGCATTTCATTGGCCGTCAGTTTCCAAACTTCACTGCCGAAGCTCCTTACTACCATCAGCGGTGACAAAAACGCCGCCGGAGTGATCAGAACAAAAGTTACCGCATAGCAGACCAGCATTACTCTTAACAGCGGCTGTGACCAGGTGTAACGTACACCTTCCCTCAGTTCCTTCGGTACCGAACTATCAGATCTGTCCGCTGCTCTTGTTACTATTTTCAGCCTGAACATGATGGCAATGGCAATAACTGCCGTCAGCAGATCTACTAAAAAAGTCCACTGCATCCCAAACATACCCAAAATAGCGCCGCCGGCTGCCGGAGAAAGCAACAGCAGCACATTATTCGCCATCTGGTTGATACCGTTGATCCGGAGCAGATGCTCCCGCGGCACAATCTCCGGATAGAGCGCGTTGACTGCCGGAGCCTGAAACCCGCCGCCGACAGAACGCAGACAGGCGATAAAGATCAAAAAGCTTAAATTTGCAAAACCATAATGAAAAGCCACAAAAGCCAGAAGTGTCGCCAAAGCAGTAAAACCGTCCGCCAGCATGATGATCGTTTTTTTATTATATCTGTCCGCAAATACTCCCGCCCACAATGAAACCAGCACCTGAGGAATCAGCGTTGCCAGCGTCGACAGCGTTATCCAGAATCCGGACTCAGTCGTTACGGTAATATACCAGACGATCGAAAAGCCCACTACTGACGAACCGAACATCGACAGATTCTGGCTGATCAGGAATAAGGCGATCTGTTTTTTCCAGTTTTTATTTTCTTTCATAAAAAGACCTTGTCTTTCCTATTTTTCAATAAGCCTTCTACTAGAATTTTACAATAAAAAAGCAAATTAACGAATAAGTTTTTAAAATAAATTTTTATTAAATTTTCTTTTAATCTTCTTTTAATCTTTCCGCGTTATAATAAAGACAAAGAAAACGCCGAATAAAGAAAACGGCGCAAGGAGGTAAAAAACATGACTAGAAAAATCCTGGCGATCATCGCCGCCGCAATCTGTACATTAGCAATCACAGCAACCGCTTTTGCCGCTGAGTTCATCAACGCCGATCAGGCACGCAGCATCGCTGCACAATGGGTACCTGCCGGCAGCACTCATCTGGTAACCAAAGACGAAAGCCACAAATACGCAGCTTATTACGAAGTAAAATTCTACGACAACGCTACCAACACCGAATATGAAGTTGAAGTGCTCAAAAACGGCGGCGCTGTAAAAGAATTCAAAATGGATGCCCAAACAGTTCTCGGCAGCCCCAGAGTCGTACTATCTGCCGCTGATGTCCAGGACCTCGTTCGCAAAGAATTCCCCAACGCAACCTTCACTAAAGTAAAACTTGACAGCGACGACGGCCTTTATGAATATGAGTTGAAATTCTATACCCCCGAATTACGCGGCGAAATGAAATTCAACCCTGAAAACGGCGCTCTGATGGAAAAAGAACTTAAATACCAAGTTCGCTGAGCCATCCCCCCCAAAATGCACTGTAAATGTGCCGATTGCTCACGCAACAAAGCCACTGCCGCACTGTGATAAGTGTGACAGTGGCTTTGTCTTTTTTATTATTAAGAAATCAAAAATGATAAGCCAAGTCAAGCCGGGCCCCGATCTCCCGTCCACCATTAGACCAGTCCCCGCTAAGGCTGCCGCCAGCCGACCATTTTCGGCTGAAATCATGCCTGACATAAGCCGCCGCCACAAAATGGTTCCTGCCCTCTCCCCAACTGCGTACCGGCAGCAGGGACCCGCATTCATCTTCAGCAAAGCAGACTTCCATAAGCTGCCGCCCGCCAGTCAGGATACGCTTATAACCCAGGCGAATGCCATAACCGCCCGTACCCTCACTGCGGTCAAAGGATAAGCCCAGCTCCCCTTCGGCATAATTATCACTATAACTGCCAAAACTGCGGTCAAAAACACCTGCACCATGCTCTCTAAAGGCCTTCTGCCTATAATGGTTAAAATTGAGCCTGGCATAAGGACTGACATGCCACAATTCTTCCGGCTTTCCATAATCCAGATCATAGGCATACTCAACGCCTATCCCCAACGTTTTACTGTCATAGTCGCTTTCAGCGGTCTGCCCCAGTACCGGCAGATAAGCGGTACCCTTATTGGCCTGTAAACCATAGCTGACAAAGCCTGTTATACTTCCGGGTTTGTTTTTATTTCCAGCATATAAACCCAATGAATAACTGTCATATTCGCCGCTTCCAGCAGCTCCGCTGACAGTATTGCTGCCGTAATCAAACAACAGACCATAATATCCATGTTCATCGGAAAGAAAATCCTTGCCAATGGTCAGATTATAGCCGTGCCCATTTACGCCGCCAATGCGTCCCCAGCGCTTGTTATTCAGCATCCACAATCCGTCCTGCCTCGCCAGTGCCGGCTGCTCATATACCGCTCTCATTACAGAGCCGTTTTTCATGGCATCATGGGCCAGATCCAGCAGCATCCCATTTTCTATTTGCGAAAAAGCGGCTGCAGCATTAGCTTTATCCAGGGCATACAGCCTGTACATCTGTTTTTGCCGGTCACTATCCAGCGAAAAATACATATTATTCAAAGCAGCAAAGGTAGCGCTGTTGCCGCCGGTATTATTACTGACAAAAGTAGTAAGCTTGCCCTCTTTATTATCGACTACTATTTGGGCATCCAGCATCCCGGAAAACTCCTGTTCTGTACTGCTCCCTGAAACTATGCTATTCGCAGTAATAAATATGCCGCTGACTTCGGGGGCAGCACTATTAGCCGCTTTAACCTCCATCCGGTCGATATGGGCATCGCCGTCTACATTAAGACAATTATATTTTTTACCGTCTGTATTGAGCAATATCGT
>OKVH01001139.1_pt1 | contig 12997 bp, 10 predicted proteins | sample 1604791 | NCBI WGS metagenome assembly OKVH01 (sample SAMN01760919, study PRJEB22395) | human gut metagenome | reverse complement strand
GGGGGATGTATAAGCGGCAATGGAATACTAAACGGGCCGTAGACCGCCAGAATGAATTGCTTAGAAATCTGCTTGGTATGGAAGAATTACCAGAAACAATTACACTTGCAATGAAATACAACCAGATTAATGTAAAGTACAGCTTAGATTCGGTAAATCTTTCTACAGGCAATAATCTGCAATCATATCTTGGACCAGCAGGATTTTCATATTATGTGTATTCAGATGATAAAGATGATGCCAGAAGGGAAGCAATAGTCAATTACATATTATATGGAGTATCTCTGGCGGCAGCAGTATTCGTGTATATAGCAGTATCTCTAGTTATTCTTGTAACGAGAATGAAACAGTATAAAGATATAATACGTGTTATGAGGAATACAGGTGCAGACAGGGAAGTAATAGAGAAAATCTGTATGAAGGAATGTATCGTGTTATCGCTGTGGTGTATAATACTTGCACCAGTAACGCTTGTGGCAGAGTATCTTGTAATACATAAGATAATCAAAGGATACTAAAATATAATTAGAATTAAAGATATAATCAAAATATAAATATTTTAAAATAAAAAATGCGGATGACAGGAATCGAACCTGCACATCGTACGATACTAGAACCTAAATCTAGCGCGTCTGCCAGTTCCGCCACAGGTGCAAATATTAAACTGAAATATAAATAGTGGTTTTGCGAAGTGATACGCGCGTCTTCCGGTCTGAAATATAGTCGCAATGCGTCGCACATAAATGTACTTCCTTTTGCTCGTTATTTCAGACAGCGCATTGCTCCCTTTATCTGCCACAGGCAGCGGTCGCAAGGCCACCAATTCCGCCACACCCGCTTATTAAATTGAAAGTTGAAAATTATTGGTTCTTTGCTGACTTTAGTATAGTAACCAAAATTTTTTCAATTTCAACACAATCATCCAAAATAGATTTTGTTTGATTTTCAGACAAATATTCTGTAGCACCCAACAATTTTATCCAATATTTTGTTTCGGATGCTTCTTTTAGGGCTATGCTTATTTTTGATACAAAATCAGGCTTGCTTTGTGCCTGTTGGGATTCGGTGACATTAGCACCGATACTTGTGCCTGCACGAAGTAACTGTTTGGACAGAATGTATTCTTTTTTCTCTTCACACAAAAATTTATATAATCGTACAATTCTTATTGCAAACTGAAAACTTTTGTTTTCTATAACATTATCCATAATATTCGTGTATATCAAAATTGCGATTATTGCAGAGAACAGAAAATTAAAAATTTTCCACTTTCCATTTTCAATTTTTAATTTCTACAAGACCTACCGTTAGATAATACTATAAATATCAGCAAAAGTCAAGTATAAGCAAGCAGTATATTACTACTGCTTGCAGAACACGATTCCGTCTTTTTTGCTGATTGACTTGATTTTTGCCAAAGATTCAACTCTTATGCCCATATCACGAACGAGGTTGCCGCCACCCTGATAGGCTTTTTCGATAACAATTCCCGCACCTGCTGTTTTTGCGCCTGCTTTTTCAATCAGCATAAGAAGTGCCGTCAAGGCGCTGCCCTTTGCAAGAAAATCGTCAATGATAAGCACATTATCGTCTTTGTTCAAAAAATCCTTTGAAACAACTATGTCGTAATCCCTTTTATGAGTATAGGAGTGGACGGTTGCGTTGTATGTATCGGAATAAATATTGATTGTCTTTGTCTTTTTTGCAAAAACAACGGGAACATCAAAATACTGAGCCGTAAGACAGGCAATGCCGATTCCCGACGCTTCAATTGTCAGAATTTTTGTTATGTTTTCATCCTTGAAAAGTCTGTAAAATTCCTTGCCAAGCTCACATACAAAACTGACATCAATCTGATGATTGAGAAAGCTGTCAACCTTTAATACATTGTCGGCACCAATATGTCCGTCTTTAAGAATTCTGTCTTCTAAAAGTTTCATATCAATCTCTTTTCTGAAAAATAAAATAGTAACAAACAATACGATAGATTATACTACAAAGATTTGCACATTTCAATTGATTTTTGTGATATTCCATGTTTTATTTTTCTTATTTTCGCAAAAAATTAAATTCAGACACAAAAAAGGCAGTCGTGATAAAGCGACTGCCCCTGCGGTTTATACTTCAATATTTTTAATTGAATCAAATTCGTCCGTGATTTCTTTTGACGGCTTTTTTGAAAGAAGAGAAACAACAACATTCACAATAAGCGCAAGTCCGAAGCCTACAACAAGTGAATAAAGATTTGTTGCCGCATAAAGCGTCTGACCGTTTACAAGCGGAATATAGTCCCATACGATAACTGTCAGAGCGCCTGTTGCCATACCGCTGATTGCACCCGAAAGTGTTGAGCGTTTCCAGAAAAGTGCCAACAGAACAACAGGTCCGAATGCCGAACCGAATCCTGCCCATGCATCTGAAACAAGTCCCATAATGCTTGATTTAGGATTAAGTGCAATGAAAAATGCGATTACAGCAACAACTGCAACTGCAATTTTGCCGACCAAAAGCGAACTCTTTTCGCTTGCATTCTTTTTAACAGCGCCTTTGTAAAGATCCTCCGAAACAGCCGATGCAGTGACAAGAAGCTGACTGTCTGCTGTTGACATAATTGCGGCAAGGATTCCGCAAAGGAAAATACCGCCGATAAAGATAAGCACGCCGTTGCCTGAGAAAAGCTGCTGGATTGTTCTGATGAATACAGATTCGCTTGTTGCATCGTCAAGCTGTGCTGTAAGGTAGCCTCTTGCGATAAGACCGATAAGGCATGACGCAGTAAGTGAAATAATTACCCAAACAACAGCAATTTTTCTTGACTTCTTGATTTCTTCATTGCTCTTTACAGCCATGAATCTGACGAGAATATGCGGCATACCGAAGTAACCAAGTCCCCACGCAAGGTTTGAAATAATCGAAACAGCCGAAACAGGAGTTCCGTCACCGTTTACAAAGAAGTTAAGGAACTGAGCAGGCTGTTCAACACCTTTTGCGGCAAGCGCAGAACTGAAGCCTGTGTCAAATGTGAGAATTGCATATGCAAGCACCGGGACGGTAAGGATTGCAACAATCATCATAAGTCCCTGAATGAGGTCGGTTGTACAAACTGCCTTGAAACCGCCCATGAATGTATATACAAGAATTACTACTGCGGCAACGATAAGACCGATAACATAAACCCGATTGTAGTTTTCGTCACCGCTTGCGCTGTCCGAGAAGAGCGTTGCAAAAAGCTTTGCGCCCGAACTAAATGCCGACGCTGTGTAAACCGTGAAGAAAACTGCGATGATTGACGCCGAAACAATCTTGATTATATTTTTATGGTCACGGTAGCGATTTTTGAAAAAGCTCGGAATAGTGAGCGAGTTGCCTGCCACAATTGTGTATTTACGAAGTCTTGCCGAAACAATGTACCAGTTGAGAATTGTGCCGATAAGAAGTCCTACGGCAATCCATGCCTCGCCTGTGCCGGCAAGGTATACAGCACCCGGAAGTCCCATCAAAAGCCAACCGCTCATATCAGATGCCTGTGCCGACATTGCGGCTGTCCAACTGCCGAGGTTTCTGCCACCGAGAAAGTAGTCCTCATTGTTCTTGTTGCCCTTTGAGCAAACAAAGCCTATTACGATCATAATAATCATATAAGCTATAAATGCACAAAGAACTATTATGTTGTTTGTTGTCATTATGCCCCTCCTGAAATTATTTATAAATCAAATACCTTTTAATTCTACCAAAAATGAATAAATAAATCAAGTGAATTGCAGTATTTAGGGCTTTTATGCAGATGATTTGTGCATTTGCAAAAATTTAGGAGTAACATTTTGCACATAATTACGAATAAAATAACTTTTATATGCATTTAAAGGGGGATTTTGTGTTGATTTGAAGAATCAAAAGTATTATAATTACATTGATTGCAAATTGACTGTAAAAGGTATGTGGAGAGATAGAAATGAATATGGTAAAAAGAACTTGGGCAGAAATTTCACTTAATGCAATTGAGCATAACTATAATGTAATAAGAAATAAGGTTGCAGACGATACAAAGGTCTGTTGTGTTATAAAGGCTGACGGCTACGGCCACGGTGCAGTTGAGCTTTCACAGATTTATGAAAAACTCGGAGCGGATTTTTTTGCTGTTTCAAATATTGACGAGGGTATAGAAATCAGAAAGAGCGGTTCAAAACTCCCTATTGTGATTCTTGGCTACACTCCCGTTTCGGAAGCAAAAAATCTTGCCGCTTATAATATTTCTCAGGCTGTTTTTTCACTTGAGTATGCAAAGGAGCTTTCCGAAAAATGTGTTGAAGAGGACTGTATCTGCAAAATGCACATCAAGGTTGACTCGGGAATGTCAAGAATCGGCTTTATGTGTCAGGAATTTCCACGGGATGAATATTCTATTGAAGAAATTTGTGAGGCTTGCTGCCTGCCTAATCTTGAGGTTGAGGGACTTTTTACTCATTTTTGTGTGTCTGATGAAGATGCCGAGGGCAGAGAGTTCACAAACAAGCAGTATGAAAACTTTATTCATGTGCGTGACAGCCTTAAAAAGCGAGGCGTTGATATCAGCGTTGTTCATTGCTCAAACAGCGGTGCAATTGAAGATTACCCCGAAACCTGTTGCGATATGGTAAGAGCAGGTATTATCCTCTACGGACTTGCTCCGTCATCAAAGCTTGCCGACAGACTTGACCTTGTTCCTGCAATGACTCTTAAAACAGTGGTTGCTTTTGTAAAAGAAGTTCAAAAGGGTGCAACAATTTCCTACGGCAGAACTTTTACAGCCGACAGAAAGATGAAAATTGCAACCGTTCCTATCGGATACGCTGACGGATTCATCAGACAGAATGCAAAAGACGGCTATATGACGGTGAACGGAAAGAAAGCAAAAATTGTGGGCAGAATATGTATGGATCAGACAATGCTTGATGTTACCGATATTGAAGATGTCAAGACAGGTGACGAGGTTGTCGTATTCGGTACAGGCGAAAACGGTGAGCCCACCGCAGATTCACTTGCCGAAAATACAGGAACTATAAACTACGAAACCGTCTGTCTTGTCGGAAAGCGTGTTCCGAGAATTTACATTAAAGACGGACAAATTGAGAATGTGATGTATAAATTATGAGATTACTTGCTGTTGACGGAAACAGTATTGTAAACCGTGCGTTTTACGGAATAAGACCGCTTACCACAAAGGACGGTCAGTTTACAAACGCAATTTACGGATTTCTTACAATGCTGTACAAAATTAAAAATGAAGAAAATCCAGACGCCGTGGCGATTGCCTTTGACCTGAAAACACCGACCTTCAGACACAAGGCCTATGCAGGCTACAAGGCAACGCGAAAAGGTATGCCGGAAGAGCTTGCGTCACAAATGGAACCGTTGAAAAAGCTTCTTACACTTTTAGGCTATAAGCTTGTTACCTGCGAGGGTTTTGAGGCTGACGATATTCTCGGTACGCTCGCCAAGGCTTGTGAAGAAAACGGAAACGAGTGCGTTATTGCAACAGGTGATCGTGACAGCCTTCAGCTTGTGTCGGACAAAACAAGCGTTCATCTTTGCTCAAACAAACAGGATATACTCTATACCCCCGAAAAGATTCTTGAAGCTTACGGTGTAACTCCGAAAGAGCTTATAGAAATCAAGGCGATTCAGGGCGATACTTCGGATAATATTCCGGGTGTTGCGGGAATAGGTCCAAAGGGTGCAGGCGACCTCATTCAGAGATACCACACGGTTGAGTATATCTATGACCATCTTGATGAACTTGAAATCAAGGACGGTATTCGCAAAAAGCTGACTGCGTCAAAGGAAAATGCAATTCTCAGCCGTATGCTCGGTGAAATAAACTGCAACGCTCCTGTTGACACAAATGTCGAAAATTATGTTGTAGATATGAAAGATGCCGATGAATGTGCCGGATTTATGGCAAAACTTGAACTGTTTTCTTTAATAGAAAAATACGGCATCAAGGCTGACAAAAATACAAAGACAAAAGAAACTGAGAAAAAAACACTTGAGGTTGTATCTGATTTTGATGAAAATGAACTTTTAAAAAATGTTAAGTCAGAGAAAAAGCTCTATCTCAACTTTGAAACAGAGAATAAAGAATTAAAATCCTTTGCCGTACTTTTTGACGGCAAGGTGTATATAAGCACGGACGAAGAACTTTTTGTTAAGTTTATTGCCGACAGTGAACTTGAAAAGTACACAAGAAACATCAAAACGCTCTATGCTTATGCCGATGAGAAAAATATTGATGTTGAAAATATTGTGTTTGATATTGAGCTTGCGGCATATCTGATTGAACCGTCGTCAAAGGATTATTCGGACAAAAATCTTTGTGCCGCTTACGAAATCACTCTGCCTGTCTGCACTGATGAGCGGAATGAAAAATACGAGGCATTTGCCTGTTACGCAGAATTGTGCGAAAAACTCGGCGATAAAATCAAGGCTCACGGTCAGGAAAAGCTGTTAAGTGAAATTGAAATTCCGCTTGCAAAGGTGCTTGCAAGAATGGAAAATATCGGTGTCTGTGTTGACCGACAGGGCATTGAAAGCTACGGCGAAATGCTTTCTGCACAGATTAAGGAGCTTGAAACCGCAATTTACGAAAGTGCGGGCTGTGAGTTTAACATCAATTCTCCCAAACAGCTTGGCGTAGTTTTATTTGAAAACCTCGGACTCCCCTGCAAAAAGAAAACGAAGAGCGGCTACAGCACAAATGCAGAGGTGCTTGAAAGCCTGAGGTATGAACATCCCGTTGTTGAAATGGTGCTGAGATACAGAACGCTCTCAAAGCTGAATTCAACCTACTGCGAGGGACTTTTAAAGGTCATTGCAGATGACGGCAGAATCCATTCAAACTTTAACCAGACCGAAACAAGAACAGGCAGAATCAGCTCAACAGAGCCGAATCTCCAGAACATTCCCGTAAGGACCGAACTCGGCAGAGAGATGAGAAAGTTTTTCTGCGCAGGAGAGGGTCAGGTGCTTGTTGATGCCGACTATTCGCAGATTGAACTCCGTGTGCTTGCCCATATTTCGGGTGACAAAAATATGATAAAAGCGTTCAGGGACAACGAAGATATCCACGCAATCACAGCGTCACAGGTGTTCAATATGCCGCTTGATAAGGTAACTCCGATTATGAGAAGCCGTGCAAAGGCGGTCAACTTCGGCATTGTTTACGGAATCGGCGCATTTTCACTCGCAAAGGATATCGGTGTTTCAAACAGAGAGGCAAAGCGCTACATTGAAAGCTATCTTGCCCATTACAGCGGTGTTGACAGCTATATGAAAAATGTTGTTGAAAGAGCAAAGGCTGACGGCTATGTTGAAACAATGTTTGGCAGAAGAAGAAATCTCCCCGAACTCACCTCGGGTAAGCATATGATTCGTGCTTTCGGTGAACGGGTTGCAAGAAATATGCCTATTCAGGGCACAGCCGCAGACATTATCAAAATTGCAATGATTAAGGTTGACGAGCGAATGAAAGCCGAAAATCTCCGTGCAAGACTTGTGCTGCAGGTTCACGATGAACTTATTGTTGAAGCTCCGCAGGATGAGAGCATGAGGGTTGCACTCATCGTTCAGGAAGAAATGGAAAACGCAGTAAAAATGAGCGTTCCGCTCACAGCCGATGCGGCAGTCGGAAGGACTTGGTATGATGCAAAAGGATAACAGAACAATTGCCTTTGTCTGCACGGGCAACACCTGTCGCAGTCCTATGGCAGAGGCAATTTTTAATGATATGGCAGAGAAAAACGGCGTTTGCGTCAGGGCGGAAAGCTTTGGCATTGCGACCTCAACGGGACTTCCCGTGTCGGAAAATTCCGTGATTGCCTGTAAGGAAATCGGAATTGACCTTTCGGGCAAAGCTTCAACAGCCGTGGCTGATGCCGGAATTGAAAAATACGAAAAATTTTACTGTATGTCGCAAAGTCACGCAAAAATGTTGATGCAGTTTTTTCTTGTACAGCCCGAAAAAATCGCCGTGCTCGGTATAAGCGATCCCTACGGTGGCGACATTGAGGTGTACAGACATTGCCGTGATGAAATTGTTAATTCTGTAAAGGAAATATTAAAAGCGTATGAAAATTGACAGAATGACCGAAAATCAGCTTGAGGCGGTTGCACAGCTTGAACAGCGGTGTTTTTCGCATCCGTGGTCATTTAACAGCCTTGAAGAAGAACTGAACAACGAAACCTCGCTGTTTTTTACCGCAACGGAAGACAATGCCGTTGTCGGATATATAGGAATGAGTGTTGTTGTTGACGAGGGTTACATTTTCAATGTTGCTGTTGACGGCACACACAGAAATCGGGGAATAGGTTCGGCGCTTGTTGAAACGCTTGTGAACTATGCCAAGAAAAATAACCTCTGCTTTCTCACTCTTGAGGTTCGTGAAAGCAACAAAAATGCTCGTTCTCTCTATGAAAAATTCGGATTTATCAAGGTGGGAGAGAGGAAAAACTACTACTCTTCTCCTGCTGAAAACGCTGTTTTAATGACACGCTTTTTTTGACATATATATGTAATAAAACATTATATAAATGATATTACGGAACTTCGTCATAAATGTTTCGTAGTGAAAGGAAAATTATGAAGATACTCGCAATAGAATCGTCCTGTGACGAAACTGCGGCAGCGGTTGTTGAGGACGGCAGAAACATAATCTCCTCGGTGGTTGCATCTCAGGTTGAGGAACACAAGCTTTACGGCGGTGTTGTTCCCGAAATCGCATCCCGCCGTCACGCAGAGGCAATTGTTCCTGTTGTAAGACAGGCTCTTGAAAATGCAGACTGCACGCTTTCGGATATTGACGCAATCGGTGTTACATATGCCCCCGGACTTATCGGAGCGTTGCTTGTGGGGGTGAATTTTGCAAAGGGACTTTCACTTGCAACAGGAATTCCCCTTGTGCCTGTTCACCATCTGCGTTCGCATATTGCGTCAAATTATATTTCAAATAAAGAATTAAAACCGCCGTTCCTCTGCCTTGTTGTGTCGGGCGGTCACAGTCACATTGTTATGGTTGAGGACTACACAAAGATGAAAATTATCGGCAAAACCCGTGATGATGCCGCAGGCGAGGCTTTTGACAAAGCCGCAAGGACAATGGGAATGCCGTATCCCGGCGGAATTGAAATGGACAGAGTTGCGGAAAACGGCAATCCGTTTGCATTCAAGCTCCCTCGTCCCGCAGTTCACGATGCGCCGTATGATTTCAGCTTTTCGGGGCTTAAAACAGCCGTAATCAACCTCATTCACAATTCGGCACAAAAGGGTGTTGAGCTTAACAAAGCCGATGTCTGCGCGTCATTCCGCTATGCCGTTGTCGATTGCCTTGTTACAAACTTTATCAAGGCGGCTGAAGACCTGGGACAGAAAAAGCTTGTAATCGCAGGCGGTGTTTCTGCAAATTCACTTCTCAGAAGAACCCTTGCAGAAGAGTGTAAAAAGCGTGATTGGGAAATGTATATGCCCGAAAAATCTCTTTGCGGTGACAATGCCGCCATGGTCGGTTCACAGGGATATTACGAGTTTCTCAGCGGAAATATTGCAGGAACAGACCTCAATGCTTTTGCCACAATGAGTATTGAAAAAGGCTGATTTATTCGCAAATAATCACTAAAACACTTGCTATTTTATCAAGAATATACTAAAATAGTGTTAATAAACCGAAAGGACGATTTAAAATGAGCAATCCTATTGTTACTTTTGAAATGGAAAACGGAAAAACAATCAAAGCGGAGCTTTATCCCGAAATTGCTCCGAATACTGTAAATAATTTTCTCAGCCTTGTAAACAAGGGTTACTATGACGGTCTTACATTCCACCGTGTAATCTACGGATTTATGATTCAGGGCGGTTGTCCCGAAGGCACGGGCATGGGAGGTCCCGGATATTCAATCAAGGGCGAATTTGCCGCAAACGGCTTTGACAACGACCTCAAACACACAGAGGGCGTTCTCTCAATGGCTCGCTCAATGATGCCCGACTCCGCAGGCTCGCAGTTCTTCATTATGCACAAAAACGCTCCTCACCTTGACGGTCAGTATGCCGCTTTCGGCAAGGTAATCGAGGGTATGGATGTTGTAAATGAAATTGCAGAATGTGATACGGACTATTCTGACAAACCGCTTGACCCACAGGTTATGGCAAAGGTTACCGCCGAAACCTTCGGTGTTGACTATCCCGAGCCTGAAAAATGCTGATTGTTAAGAAAGGAATTTTAAAATGAATGTTTTGCTTGCAGGCGGTGCCGGATATATCGGCTCGCACACTTGTGTTGAGCTTATCAATGCAGGTCATGATGTTGTAATTGCGGATAATTTTTCAAACAGCTGTCCCGTGGCGGTTGAAAGAGTGGAAGAGCTTACAGGAAAGAAAATTCCCCTCTATGAAGCCGATGTTTGTGACAGGGATGCCGTTGAAAAGATTTTTTCGGAAAATAAGATTGATGCGGTAATTCACTTTGCAGGTCTTAAAGCAGTAGGCGAAAGCTGCGAAAAGCCTGTTGAATACTACCGCAACAATATTGATTCAACGCTCACTTTGCTTGAAGCAATGAAGAAACACGGTGTAAATAACTTTATTTTCAGCTCAAGCGCAACGGTATACGGCACACCCGAAACAGTTCCGCTTGTTGAAACAATGCCAAAGGGTTCTCCGACAAACCCATACGGCTGGACAAAGTTTATGATGGAACAGATTCTTACGGATGCCGCAAACGCAAATCCCGATATGTCTGTTGTTCTTCTCCGTTACTTCAACCCGATTGGTGCTCACGAAAGCGGCAGAATCGGCGAAGATCCTAACGGAATCCCGAACAACCTTATGCCGTACATAACTCAGGTTGCCGCAGGCAGACTCAAATGTCTTGGTGTGTTTGGTGACGATTACCCGACTCATGACGGCACAGGTGTGCGTGACTATATCCATGTTGTTGACCTTGCAAAGGGTCATGTTAAGGCCATTGAATATTCCGCAGTTCATAAGGGAACAGAGGTGTTTAACCTCGGCACGGGAGTCGGATACAGCGTTCTTGATATTGTAAAGGCTTTTGAAAAGGCAAATTCAATCAAAATTCCTTATGTAATCAAGCCCCGCCGTGCAGGCGACATTGCAGAATGCTTTGCCGACGCAACAAAAGCCAAAAATGTGCTTGGTTGGGTTGCCGAAAAGAACCTTGAGGATATGTGCAGAGACAGTTGGAACTGGCAATCTAACAATGTTAATGGTTACAAATAACAAATTATCATCATTTAATTTGTGCAATCCTACAAAAAACAATATTTTGTAAAATAATCTACGGTTAAAGGTCATTTACAGTTGACTTTTAATGGTCGATTGTTGTATAATGATAATGCTTATAGAAGCATTATCACATAAGGAGGAAAAAGAAAATGTTCAAAAAAGCACTTAGCCTTTTACTGTCTATGATGCTTGTTGTGACATCACTCGTTGTAACTGTAATGAGCGTTTCTGCTGCCGGCGATACATATTTCGTATCCGGTTGTGAAGAACTCACAGGTTACAAGTGGGCTACGACTGAAGCAACTTGCGGAGATAATGTAATGACAGCAAACGGCGACGGTAACTACGAAAAAGTATTTACCAACGTAGCAGTCGGCAACGGCTATCAGTTCAAAGTCGTTAAAAACGACGGTGAAGAATGGATTGGTATCGGTGACGGCTACGAACAGAACTTCACATTCAATGTAAAAACTGCTTGTGATGTAACAGTAACTTTCAACCCAACAACAAAGGAAATCAATGTAACAGGTGACGGCGTTGATATTCCGAAAGACCTTGTTATTGACCATGTTACAGCTGTAGGTAACGGCTTTGGTGAATGGCTCCATGCTAAGGACTGGAAGTTAGATGCTGATGTTAACAACTTAACAGAAACATCTGAGGGTTCAAAGGTTTATCAGATTACCTACGAGAACCTTGACGTTTACGAGAACTATCAGTTCAAGTTTGCTGCAAACAGTTCTTGGGCAGACAACTGGGGCCTTCCTGAGTCAGGCGGTGCTCCGCTCAACGAGTGGTTCGACCTTACGTACAACGGTCAGGATATGATTATTGACACTGATGAAGCAGGTTACGATGACGGTTATGATATCGTTCTTACACTTGACCTTTCAAACTTCAGCTATGCAACAAAGCAGGGTGCTAGATGCAAGATTGACATTGTAACAGGTGACAAGCCTACAGAGCCTGCAACAGAAGAGCCTACAACAGTAGCAGCTCCTACAACAGTAGCTCCTACAACAGCAGCTCCTGAAACAGAGCCTGCAACTGAGCCTGCAACAGAGGCAGCTACAACAGCTGCTGCTGAAAATGGTCTTACAGTAAAGGCTACTTCAAACCTCTTCCCTGAGAAGAAGATCGTTCTTAGCCCTGACCAGAAGACATTCAAGGTTACTTATGTATTCCAGTCTAAGGACAAGGATGTGCTTGACTTCCAGTGGTTTATGTACTATGATTCAAACGTACTCAAGCCAACAGATAATACAAATAAGTCAACTTCTTTTGAATATCCCAGCCAGGGCAGCTACATGTTCAACAAGAAGATTCCGGGCGAGATCGGTGCTACCGGTACAAACCTCAGTCTTTATAACTCAACTTCAAAGGAAATCGTATTTGCTTCAGCTGAGTTTGAAGTAATTGATCCTTCAGCTACTGAAACAACAGTTAATCTCGATGCACAGGTACTTCGTCTTTCAAAGGTTGATCCTGACACAGACTACACAATTACAGAAGAAGAAGTAGAGATTACAAACTTTGGTCTCAATCAGGAGAACTATGATAAGTTCGTAACTGTTTGTAAGACAGATTCAGCTCCTGTTTCTTCAGAAGAAACAACAGTAGCTCCTACAACTGAAGAGGTTACAACAGTTGCTCCTACAACTGAAGAGGCTACAACAGTAGCTCCTACAACTGAAGAGGCTACAACAGTAGCTCCTACAACTGAAG
>OKVH01001138.1_pt1 | contig 13012 bp, 14 predicted proteins | sample 1604791 | NCBI WGS metagenome assembly OKVH01 (sample SAMN01760919, study PRJEB22395) | human gut metagenome | reverse complement strand
TGGCGGGAGAGGCAGCCAAAACGACTGATACAAGACTAAAGTAAATAGTTCCGATAGACTTTATATAAAATGGCTAAGAATAAACTTGTAGTTCCTTTTTTGAAATGGGTTGGAGGAAAAAGACAACTTATTCCAGAAATTAGAAAGATGTTACCCAAAGGGGTAGCGAATCGTCCCTACTATGAGCCATTCATCGGAGGCGGAGCTTTATTTTTTGAACTCCAGCCAAAACAAGCAGTTATAAATGATTATAACGAAGAGTTGATCAATGTTTATACGGTTATAAGGGACAACCACAATGAACTTATTGAGGATTTAAAGAAACATAAAAATACGTCAGAGTATTTTTATGAAATTCGCTCTATGGATAGGCAACCTCTTTTTAAAAATCTTACCACTATCGAGCGAGCATCACGAATTATATATCTCAATAAAACTTGCTATAATGGATTATATCGGGTTAATAATGCCGGGGAATTTAATTCTCCATTTGGAAAATATAAAAATCCAAATATTGTCAATGAGCCTGTGATTAAGGAGGTAAGTAAATATTTAAATTCTGGTCGGATTCAAATATCAAATGGTGATTATGAGGTAATTTTGAGAGATATACCAACAAACTCATTTGTGTATTTAGATCCTCCGTATCATCCTATTTCAGAGAGTTCTAATTTTACAGGATACGTGCAGGGTGGATGGAGTGAGAGGGATCAGCTTAGGCTAAGAGATGTTTGTAATAGATTAAATAGCAATGGCATAAAATTTCTCCTATCAAATTCTGCATCTAATTTCATAAAAGAAATTTATGCGGAATACAATATTCATGTAGTACAGGCAAGTCGTGCTATAAATTCAGATTCTTCTAAAAGAGGGCAAGTTGATGAATTTTTAATTAGCAATTATGAGTAAATCCAAAAATGACATAGCATGGGAGAAAATTTTTGAGAAGTATTGCGTCTTGGACAAACTTGCCAATAATGAACGAGGATATGAGATGAACTACAAACAATAAGAAGATAATCATGAAAGATGAAAGATTAGGGTTGCCGTCTTGTTCTTCTCTCGCACGTCTCCAGAAATGCCCTCATTCCTTGAGATATGATAGGGAAGAAGAAAAGAAGGTCGTTACAGAAATAGCTGAAAAAGGAACTAGGATTCACGCATATCTAGCTGGAGAACCTATTCTCTTGAACAAGCAGGAACTAGACCTAGCGAATTCCTGCCAAGTCGTAGCGCAACGTGTGATTGAAGAATGGGCAGGAGAAGAAGGAACGCAAGAGCTTCTCAAAGAAGAAAGAGTTTTCTATGAGAGCGCCGGGAAGAAAATCTATTCGGGGAAACCAGACTTGGCAATTGCTAAGCGCGATGAAGAACTTAAGGGACATATCCTCATCCTAGACTACAAAACAGGGCCGAATGAATATGAGACAGCTAACCAGAATTTGCAGTTAAGAGGGCTTGCCGTGGCTATCCGGGACTTTATCAGGCGAGAGTATGACGAGGACGTAGAAACCATATCCTGCGCCGTTATTCAGCCATTGGTGACGTGGGAGCCGAGCATCATCACTTACTCACGGGCACACCTAGATCAAGCCGAAGAAGAGATTGTTAGTATCTGCACTGCCAAGGATCAAGGGCCAGTTGCTAACAGATATTGCAACTTCTGCCAAGGCTTTGTAGTCTGCGACGCTTGCCAAAAAGCAACGGGAGAGGTTTCCATTATGCGGCAAAACGTCTATGATCTTGTTAAAAGCAAAGACCCACGACAAAGAAGAGAATTATACAACACCGCATGCTTGGCTATAAAGACCGCATCATCTATCATCAAAGCGTGTAAAGAAATGTTGCAATCAGGAGAAGAAATACCGGGGTTAGCCCTAAAGGATGGGAAAACTATGCGTCAAATCTCTCCGTTTGTAGCTAAAATGATAGCTTCACGCTTCATGCCAGAAGCAACTATAGATAACTGTACAAAAATAAGCGTTACAAAACTGTATGAAGAGTTTTACAGAATGAAGAACATGACCGCGAAGGTATCGCATAAAGAATGCAAGGAGATATTCAACAACATTTTCGGACCATACATCACCACAACAAAACAAGATCAAACAATAAACATAGTAAGCGATGAATGAAGAGGAGATACTGTTATTGGCCAAAGCCGCAGGATATTTAATGCTGATATTTGGAACGTTATTTTACGAATCTCTCAAAGACAAAAAAAGATTTAGGATAGCTCTGCTTGTAACAGGAATGCTCTGTCTTGTTATCGGCGGTCAAATCTCAGGAGAAGCATAAAGAAAAGAATATGAGTATAACCAAAGATAGAGTTTGGAAACTGAGTAAAAGGACATTCAGGAAAACAACCAATGAGATGCACCACTTATACAACAATAGAGGTATATATTGGATATCTCTAACGTTTGAATCCATTGATGATTTATCAGAACGCAGACGAATCAATCTTAAAACGGATAACAAAGAAGAAGCAATCAGGCTTAGGGATAAAATCTTAAACGATCTGAAAGGAAGATGGATAAAATTATGAATACTCCAAAACGCAAGCCGGGAAGACCTCCAATGAGAAAGGTAACTCCACCAAAGGAAAGCATTGATACTACAAAGAAATATTCTACGGCAGAAGCCATTTGCCTCCTACAGTCAGGAGAAGTAGAATCGTTTGTTAATCATAAAGGGTACACTATCAAGATAAACGAGATCACTTCATACGTGAGTGTGTATGACCATAATAATATCTTCATCGGAAAAACGTTCTCCTTCGCAGAACATAAAGAAGCCGTATGGGAAATTAAAAATACTAAGAAATAAATAATAAATGACAATGAAAGAAAAAATATTATCATATATTAATAGAGAAAAAGAATTATATGAAGGCGAAAAGTTATGTTTGTCCAAATGTGTAAATGAAATTAATGCAAGAATTGACATATTCACTTACGCTACGGAAAATGAAGAGATGATAGAAACGGCATGTGATGTTGTATTGGGTTCATTTATATTATTATATGAGGTGTTAAAAGAAACTGGTGAAAATAGAGATATAGAGCAGGCACTTTCTGTAAAAATTAATAAAGAAAAAACAGTGGGAGAGCTTGAAGAATTAATTCGAAAATGTTCTTCGCTTGAACCACACCAACTAGCTAGAGAGATCGTTAGTAGAATGTATATCACAAATCATGTTTAACCACCAGATCAAAACTATTATAGGCCTTGATCTCTCCCTCACCAGAACAGGCGTTTGTCTGTTCTGCCCGGAAGATCAGGGGGTCTCAGCATCCCATATCAAATCAGCTCAGAAAGGACTTCTCAGGCTAGCTGAATTGGAAAACAACCTGAAAAATATCATCTATCCGTTCAGTTCAAATTGTCTTGTGGTCATAGAGGATTACGCATTTAGCAGGAATGGGAGGAACCTTTTCGGGCTGATCGAGTGGGGAGGAGTCGCTAGGCTTGCTCTGCACAAGATGGGCGTCCAAGCAATCACTATCTCGCCTACCGCGCTTAAGAAGTTCGTGGCGGGAAAAGGGAACGCCCAAAAAGATATGATGATGCAACAGATACTCAAAAGGTGGGGCTTTGAAGCATCAAACAATGATGAAGCTGATGCCTATGCTCTGGCCCGTGTAGGAGATTCTATTATCAACCCTGACCGCTACACAAAGGAGCAAATGAAATCTGCATTGACGTTCAAAAACCTATGATAGATAAGGATAAATTCTTCGTGATTTGCAGGCTCATGGCAGACGGGAATCCTGTTTCCGTCTCTGCCTTAAGAGTTAAATCATCCAAAAAAGAATTTATAAGGTATGCGAAATCCTCGCGCAAAAACTATCGAATGTATTGCCGTGCTGTTTACCTGATGAACAAGGCGTACCAGATAGAAGGGAAACCTAGGAGAATGTTCTTCTATAATAACAGAAAGATTAGTATTCGGGAGAAGAGGGCAACGGAAATGTTTTTGAATCGACGAGGTGACCCTTATCTAAGAAACGCGCACAGTCATTAAATATCTCTCCGATGAGCCTACCGAATGCTATCCCATTTCCTATGCTCATCATGTGCCCTTCGTCCTTCATGTGGCCTAGATCAAAATCTATGAAGTCTAATCGCTTGGGAGGATAAACATTCACAAGGCCCTGCCAGTCCTCGCAACAGTAAACATAGTAATCTGTAATGCCTTCCGAGAAGAACTGATACTTCATCTTGTCCATGACATTGACGGCAAAAGGGCTTCTCCCGTTGGTAGCGATAGTCTTCTTGTAGTCGCTATCAGCCTTTTCAGTAAGGCGAAATCTAACCACCATTCCAACATTGCTATCGGCAAAGGTCTTGAACTTCTTCCGATTCTCATCCTCATCATAGCCCAGCCGGGAATATTTCGCCCTGAAATATCTAGGGTTGAGAGTCTTTAAGAATGTTTCGCAAGTGTTTTTAATCAGAACGTTAGAATGAACCATTGTGATTAGTCTAACGTCTTCCTCTGGATAACACCAACCAGCGATGACTCTCATCCTTTACAGTAATCTTCCACTCCTAGAGCGATAGAATTAGCGATACTCTCCGGGTGGTGTTTCATCACGTCTGCATCTCCGGGATTAGTAATGAACCCGCACTCGCAAAGCACCCACACTGGTTTTGTCTTTTTCAGGATTGCAAGATTAGAGCGCTCCTGAATAGCATCAGCTCTCCCCGGTAAAATGCCAGTCAGATACTCCGCAATACATTGAGCGAGCTTGCGCCCACGGGAAGAGCTTGGGAAAAAGCACACATGGGCACCGTGTGGGACTGGATTAGGAATAGTGATAATCTCGATCAGCTTGTTTTCATCTACTTCTCTCCTTTTCTTCTGCGCGGAATCGCAATGGATACTGATGCCGAAGTCATAGCCGCCAGAATTAGCCGCACGGATAGTAGCATTAAGGTCTCCCGTATTGCTCATGTCGGGGAAGTCAATAACATGGACGTCATGGCCTTTGTCCTTCAACTCAGTAAACAGGTGGTCCACGATTGAAGTGGCTATGGCATGCTCCTCAAATCCATTCCCACGCGCTCCAGTTCCGCGAGCGTGTCCAATATCAAGCGCTATTTTCATAAACTATTCCTTTTTATGATGTCTTTTATAATATCTTTAGGGAGGATATCTTCTTCTTGATAGGTAGAGTTAAGATGCCATTCAGAATGTTGCGCCTTAAATGCAGACCTTTGTCTCTTAGAAGGAATATAATGGCACTCCTTTTTCCCGTTTGTAGTTATTATAAGCAAGCAAGGGATGCCGTCGTCTTTCATATATTCTGAGAACTCATTAAAACTTCCTAAGATTACTCGGCCGTTGAACTGTTTCCAAAATGGAAACAGTTGGTGTTAGCTTTCCTGTAAATATATAGCGAAACTTAAAAAAAGGGTACATATGAAAGCCGTCGCCGCCGAATTAGTATCACCGCATAGAACAATGATAATAGAAATGATAGCTCCTAATACTAGGGCCATTCTGGACAGATAGAGAAATTGTTTCATCGGGTAATCTTCCTCTCAACAAGTTCCACGCGCACAGACAGAAGCTGGATAGCCTTGGCCGTGTCCACTTGGGCCTGCGTCTGCATGGACATAAGGCTACATAAGCGGTCGTTGTAGTTGTTCATGACGTAGCCTATGTACCAGCAGGCACCCCCACAAATCGCCATAGACAAAATCAGGCAAGCATACATGGGGGAAGCTTTAGCAAGCTCAAGGAATCTGGCAGGAACTTCTGATATCTTGCACATGGCGAGAACTATTTCTTCATGGCTTGCACCACGGGAGGCTTCCCACTAATGATAAGATTGCCGTCTTTATCGACACTGTAGCTTATTTGGCCGCCCTGATCGCCGGAGAGAGTAAGGGAAGTATTGGCGCACCCGCTAGCCATGAAATAGCCAGCTACGGCAACGATAATTCCACCTATAAGATAGATCAGCTTCTTTGATACTCCACGATCAGAAGCCTTAACAGCCGCATGCGTCAGGGTAATAGACATGAAGCCGTCGCCAATCATCCAGTTCGCCAGCTCTTCGGCCTTCGCTTTGTCAGACTCAACAGACAAATCAAGACCAGTCTGCGTAGCAACCTCTTCAACTAGATTCTCAAATTCGTATGTGAGACTTTCCATACAAAACCTAATATACCTGCTCATATTCTTTGTAAAGGATAAAAGAAGAACAGCGCCGGAATATCCAGCGCTGTTCCACAATTACCCATATGTCGCTATGCTTCCTCGTCGAAGGCGAGAACCTTTTACCATTTTTACTTCTTCAACGCAACATAATATTGCTGGAGAAGCACAGTTTTTATCTCATCCACTTGAGAAATCAGGAAAGATTCTTCATCTGCAACATCATAGAGATAGTCACAAATATCATCAATCTTCTCCCGCAAGACCTTTCGCACCACGGAATCAGCCACAGGGTCAGGTGTAGGAATGTCCGTCTTGATAACGTCTTCCATCTCCGTCAGCCCAGCAAACGATTCGCGGAACGTATCGAATAACTTCGATACCTTCTTGTACATGGCGTCCGTGGCCTCATGCACCCAGCCAAGCTCCGTGTATTGGTGCGTGTTCTGGATGAAGTCTAGGAATACATTCAGCCTTGAAAGGTCTAACTTTTCCATAATAAATAATTTGTATTAATTAAATCGCGCTTAAGAAGTAAGCGTCTCCCATAACATCATAATCGTTAAAGCCAACGCAGGTGCATACCGACGCAATATTGGCACTGCATAAACATGTCATTTCAATGCTCATGCCTTTCTTTGGAGTTATCTCATAATTACTTCCAACAAGTGTTGGGGTTTCATATTTCACAGTCCCATCACCTTGATCTACTGCGATTTGTAGGTACTGGACAATAGCCTGCGGGATTTGTATTTTTGCCCCATCATTGTAAGAAGATCTCCTAGGATTAAGCTTAACTTTCATGTTAGAACTAGTAGGGAGGCCTTCAATTAGAAAGCTCTGATTAGTGCTATTATTAGCAAAGCCTCTAGCTCTTACGTAATTTAAAATGTTGCCATGTCTTTGTCTTCTTCTGATGGGGTTACTGAGGGTTTACAGCCACGCTTCCTATGAACACTTTTGCCGTGTCAGTTGTAACGTAGATCGTACGTGAGTCTTTAGTTGCAAGCCCGTCGTATTGCGCTTGGGTTAAGGAAATGTTTAACTTAGCGTACGCCGCATCGCACATCGCCTTATTCATCAAGTCCGTATCTGCTGGGGTCGCGTTTGTCGTGAGGGTAGCTCCAGCAAGGAAATTAGCGGTGTCGTTGAAAGTAGAAGGCGCGCTAATTTCTACGGAGACTAAGAATCGGAGAACAGAATCTGGTCCCCCTCCTACAGTTGCAGTCGCATCATCGTTACCCATGACGCCTACTGAAAACGAGTCTGTCCCAAACTGTAATATATGTCCGGGAGAAATTATAAGAGAGGACGCACAAGTCACGTCTTCTTGGAATTGGCTAGTGACGGCAACGTCTAAATGTGTGGAGTTGCCTCCCTCAATTACGTAAGCGCCATTAGCTCCTTCTCCATGAAGCTTTAATGCGTTATCACCTGAACCAATCACTAGGGGCACTTCATTGCCCATCGTAATCCCACCAGTAAAGGTCTTAGTCCCAGCTATGCTCTGATTGCCGATAAGTTTTACTGTGCTGTTTAGCGCAGTGTTGACCATCTCGGAGTTCATTACATCAGTAAGAGCAGGACCAGCTACTGTCTTCCGCTGGAGCGTACTCTGGAAAACCCATGCACCCGTAATTGTCTGCGAGGCAGACGGGTCAAAAGAATCACCGCCTCCCCCGGACGACGCACCGAGCGAGGCAACCTTAAAATCCAACGGAGTTAATACATACTGTGTATTTAAATCTACATTTACAGTTGTATATGAGGAGATCGCTATGAAAATATATTGCCCTGCTTTACTAGCATTAAGCAATGTAATTCCATCTGGCGTATATTCCGGGGCGTCATGTCCTGCAACAGTTAGACTCCCAGTCGTTAAAGTCAGGCAGTACGATTTGCCAGCCATTGTGCGGAACGTTTGAGAAGTCTCATCTCTAGCGTATGTAGCAGGTGGTTCAACACCACCATTGCCCCCCACCAATTCAATATTAGGGTCAAGCCCCGACGTAGTTGTTAATGTTTTCTTTGTTGCCATATTTTGTTTAATGTTAAACGTTATTTGGTCTGCCAGCCGTTATCTTTGAGCTTCTTGTTAACTCGCCTAAGTTCCCGGGAAAGCCTTCTGTATTCTACGCTACGTTCACCATAGGTACTCTTGGCCTCACGCTTCTCTTTACGCAATCTACGTGCGCTTTGCAATAGTTTTTCTCTGGTGTCGTAGAAGGGGTTGAGGTCAGACCTCGTAGTCTTGGCCGCATTGTGCGCTTGGAGAGTGGCATTGGACAAGGAGCTGATGACTTCAAACACACGTCCCACAGTTTTCGCATTGGCGATATTAGCTCCAAGGCCAATCGTATCTCCCAGCGTCCGGCTAAGACCTGCCCCAACTTCAATCCATTCGTTTAGAGTCACGGCGTCCATGTCTTCCGTACTCTTCAATATAACTTCGTAAGCTTGGGAAAGGCCTCGTGCGGTTCTGCTAAAGTCCGTTAGCGTGTTAGGACGGGAGAAGACGTGCCCGCCTCCGAACGCATAGTAATCCAGCGCTTGGAACAAACCTGCGAATACAGGGGTGGCGACAAGCGGGCCAAGAGACATGTTGAAGAGAATCGTTTCTGCCGAGAATTCATCATCGTTATAGCTCGTGAAGAAGGAAGCCGCCATGCCCGAAATGGTATTAGCAAAGCCAACGATAGTCCACATGCGGATGAAGTTGGCAAGCTTCCTCATGGAGCTAATGTCGCCACGCTTGAACTGGCTGAAAAGAAGAGCTGACTTGTTCAGCATGTCGCTCATGAACAAGACTTGGTAAGATTCGTAAGCTGATCCTCCAAGTGTGCCAATAGCGCGAGTAGATTGATTCTCAGGCTGGGCCGACTTTAGAATGTTAAGATTCAACTGGTCTATAATCTGCTCTTTCTTCAAGCCCCTATCATGCAAGATTTGCGCGGCCATCATGTTGCCACGCTTTACGCACCATAGGTCAAAGTCAATCAATGCCGAGTTGCCGCACTCCTGCCAGTACATGACCTGAGCCTGCTTCTCCTTTGGGGCGTCCATAGCGGCTTTGATTACCGCCCTATCCTGATACGACAATGTGTCGCGAGCCTTCACGCCGTCCAGCTGGGACATCTCTTGGAGAGAAATAGGCTGAGGGTTGAATAGCCAGCTACCCATGCTCTTTATAATCTCAAGACTGCTAAAGTCCGATCCTACCAACGGATTGAAGAACGCCGCACCGCTCCGGCAAATGGAAGCCATAGAGTTAAAAATCTTCGTGCGGGCAAGAGTTCCAATCGCTTTGACGAAAAGCTCCCCGAATAATCCCTGCTGTGCGCGGATGCGTCCTTCATTCAGGAAATTATAAAGGCCCTTGCTTGCCTGCTGGTAGTTCTCCTTGCCGATGACAAGCTGTATTTGTGCGGCCGTCTTCGTATTCAGCCAAACTTTGTTGAAGTACTCATTCAATTCAAGGGAAGACATCCAGCCTTCCGCTATCTGAGCGTACCTTTCAAACTCCTGAACCGGATTTACCAGCATAGTTATTTCCGCAGAAGCCGGGGTGCTTCTCTTCTTCATGAAGGCGGGCTTGCCGGAATAAGTTATCTGCCCGGGAGTGTACCCTTGAGAATCATAGAACCCGTCCCCTAATTGCCCCTCATGGGCCGTGGTGCGTGGAGTATAGAAGTCTTCCATCGTAGAGACCTGACCGAAGAAAGACTCTTCGATACTGGCCACCCTCTGGCCTAGTTCACGATACGCCGTCTGAATGGAGCGTGCCAAGAACAACCCGTCCGGACCAAGCGCATTAATAAGCGCCTCCTGATCTTTAGCGAGCCTATCCTGAAACGCTTCTTCTGCATTATCTACTTCTGCCTCATACTCATCTTGAGTTATCTCCTTATTGGAGAGCTGTTCGTCTAATTGGGATATGCGGCGCTCCAGAAGAGCATAGTTCCCAAGATCAAGCTTGTAGTTGTTACGCAAGACTTTCACGCCATCAGACTCTTGCATGGTCTGATAAATCTTAATAAGCTGAGTCTTAACGTATTCTTCGCCCTTGAACTTAACAGGGGCGTTATTCATCTGGTAGAAATGGCGCGCGATCTGAGTTGTCGAATCAGTGTTCTTGATCCCTGCCAGTTTTGCCGCACCCTTAAGCCATGAAGAGATCATCGCATGCCGCTTCACTCGGGCATTGTCTCTCTGCATGGTTGCCCTCACTACCTCATTCAGCATGAAGTCACCGTTCCTTTTAAAGCCGGGCAGTGTTCCGAGGATTTCGGATAACTGAACGGTGGAAAGCATTCCTGTAAAGAAACTCTTTAACGAATTGTATTCTCCAGCTTCCTTGAGAAGATTTCTCAGATCATCCAGTTTCTTCTCTGTACCTACGGCCTTAGCTACTTCATCCTTAAACAGGTTAAGCTTCTGTTCGCGTCTCTCCAGCTCCTTCCTCCAGCGGAGGCGTCCCTCATCTTGAAGTTGCTTCAATGCGTCAAAAGCATTCTCCTGCTCTGCCAAGCTACGGACGAAGCTGTTCCCATCTTTGTAGAGAACAGAACCGAATGTATCAAGCAAGGAAATAGATTGCTGAATTTCTATTACTTGAGGGTCATTCGGGTTTTGAGTCTTGTTAATAGTCCTCTCAAGGAGGGCCTGCAATGCGTCTTGCTGGGCCTCTACCTTCTCTGGAGACATCTTCATCAGCTCCTCAACGGCAAGCGTGTTATAACGGCTCTGTGCGTCCAGCGTGGAGCTTACGCCCTTCCTATCTTTATAGGCTCTCTTTGCCAGCCGCTCCAGCCCCTCGGTAGTCTTGACTTGTTGGGCCGCCTCAGCACGGAGCGCCGCCGCTTCTTCCTTGGAAGATTCTTTCAATACCCTATCAACAATCTTCCTAACCTCACGTTGCGTACGGTTGAATTCGGCAGTTTGTATCTGGTTGTTGATAGCTTTAACTCCACGGTCTAACGCCGTTTGAAGGGCATTCTCAAATTGTAGTTGGCTCTTCGGGTTAGCTAGTGTTTCAGCTAATGACCTTGGTATAAATGATTTACCATAACGGCTAATAGCATTCTCAAGAGTAAGGACGCTGTTAAACAATGCCTTCTGCTGGCGCGCCTGAGAGAACTTCCCAGCTACTGCTTGCTCGGCAAGGCCCATGAAAGACTTGCGTATTGCCTTGAGACTGTTAATGGCCTGAGAAGAATTGCTCTCAAAGATATCTGCGATTGCCTTTTCAACGGTCTGGATTCCCGGACCTACACGCAAAGCGCTTGTTCTCTCCTGAACGGAAGGAAGGATCGCCGCCCCTGCCGCCTCATTAATCATGGACGCGATGTCTCTGGCCTGCGTCTGGTCTGCCACATTAGCTAGAGACTGGGACCATTTAACAAAGTCTGCATCAAGAACTCCATCCTCAATGGCCTGCTTGATGCGCTGGCCTTCCTTAAAGATGTTGCCTACTTCCGCGATGTTGTCCTTCTGCCATTCAAGGATGCTCTGCACATCTCCGGGAAGAGTACCGAACAGTTCCGGGTTAGTAGCAAGCGCTTTCCCCATCGTGGCTAAGGCTTCTTGCAAGATAACATCGTCAGACAAGTTCCCAAAATCCCGGCCAGTGTACTCTCCATACTTGCGAATGGCGTTCTCAATATACTCCCGGGTGACTGCCCCCGTGGCAAGATCATACGTCGCATTGGCATGGATGACTTCTTCCAGAATGTCTAGTGGATTGGCTCTCCCTTCGATGACCGCTATTTGCCCAGCACGATACGCCGAAACAACCTCCAAATTATTAGCAACGTCCTCAACGGTAATTTCACCTGCATTGTATTGTTCTCGAAGTTCAGGGTTAGATTGAATGTAGGCTAGCGCCCTAGCCCTTGCCGTGGACTGGTTGATTCCTTCCGCATTCTGGATTGAGGAAAGAAGCTCGTCTTTGCTTATCTCAATGCCTTGACTCTCAATGGCAGGTTCAAGCTGTCTCTGAGCAAATAGATTCAGGGCTTGCACAAAAGAAGGATTGGACGCCAGCGTCTCGGAAAGATAAGTCCCAGCTACTTCGTCGGTGAGCGTCATGGTAGATTGCTGGCCGCTTTCAGGAGACGTCGTGGTGACGTCCCAAGTACCATCCCCGTTATCCTTGAACGTGGGCATCAATTCCACATTCTTGAAAAGGTCAGCATTCTTTGCGACGAAGTTCAGCATCGCGGCTGAACTGCTACCTACTGTTTCTGGCGACTGGTTTACATCGGTAGCATTAAAGAGCGCCTCCTGAATCAGGTTGGAGCGCTCCTTGCCGTCAGGCATAGTAGCAATCTGGTGGGCCACATCACTTTCAATGCCTAGGGCTATAAGAGCTTGAGGGCTTCTTCCTACCTTGTTAACCAAATGATTGGCTTGTACACCACCGAGCGCGCCCATAGAGCCGCCAAGAACAACAGTAGGAATAAAGAATGCAGGGTCCAAAGGATTGTAATTCTCCCACCAGCCCCTAAGGGTATTCTGTTGAGTTAAATCTGCACCTAGGCTCCGGTAAAGATTTTCAACTCCAACATATACTGGGTCAGCAATGCTTTCTTGTACGGTTTCCGTTAAAGCACCTGCCGCCCCAGCACGACCTATACGTGCCAATGTCGATCTTTCTGCTATAGCTTCAACTCCTCTTATCGCAGTAGAACCAAGTCCAGTAGCTCGTACGCCTTTAACTGCTAGACCACCAGTAGACATTGTGAGAGAATCAAGAGCGCCTTCTAGTGAGCCTACCGTTAATCCATACGCGATTGCCCCTTCTCTACTAGAGTTTGATTTATAAGCATCGAGTCCGGCACTCGA
>OKVH01001132.1_pt1 | contig 13079 bp, 12 predicted proteins | sample 1604791 | NCBI WGS metagenome assembly OKVH01 (sample SAMN01760919, study PRJEB22395) | human gut metagenome | reverse complement strand
ACACCGGTATGTTTTTCATCGGAGCAATCAACAAATATGGTTCCAACTTCGAGAATAATCTGGATAAAATTCATTACCAGGGCGTACAGACCGGATTCGATTTCCATCGCGTAAATAACTGGGGAGGTTTCATTAATACGAACATCTTTATTGTTCATTATCAGAGTGATTTCAATGTAACACGGAACGAAGTAAGATGATCAGGAAAGTTATTGCAACAGTTATTATAAGCCTTGTCACCCTGAACTACATTCAGGCGCAGGATAAGTTCAAACGGGAATTGTCTTTGGGTGCTTCCTTCGGTACGACCTTTTCCAAAGTCAGTTTTGCCCAGACGAAAGTGCAGCAGAAAATGAAAATGAGTATCTACTTTTAAGCCTTCTCTGGCAAAATACTGCCGGCCTAATTCACCCAGAACAAAAAAACGGTTCTGACTGTTTTCTTCCAGAAGATCATGAGCTATTTTGATCACATTGTGATTGTAGGCACCTGCCATACCTTTGTCTGCGGTGACTACGATATAACCCACTTTTTTGTCTTCTTTTGCCAGTTCTGTCACCTCCTACTTTAAGGATAATGTATTTGTCATTCCTATGCAATGAGGCTGTTTGAAAATTATTAACACTTTCAAATTTGTCGCTTTCTTCATATCCATATTATAACAGTTCCATATATCCGCCACAATAAAAATCAGCATACCCTTAGCATTTATGGAACAAAAATGCACACTTTTTCTTTCTTCCTCTTGATTACCCCACAACAGAAAAGAAAAAGCCCTGTCAAGAGCCTTGCCACCATTGGTGGTGCTTTGCACTCTTTACTGGGCTTTTTGTTTGCTGTATCTTTCATGCAAGAGGAAATTAAAGTCCTCTGTTCCATTTCTCCTTTAAATAATCTTGATAGTCCGTTTCATTAAAATCTAATTGTGGCGAAGTGTCGGGAATGTTGTTTCTGTTGTCTATATCCGCAAGCTGACGAAATATCCAATCATCATAAGGGTCATGGTATTTATACTCTTTGGGCTGTTCTCTGTATCGGTCTAACCCTCGCATTTCCTTATGTACTTTTATCATGCGTTCCAGTTTTTGACGCTGTATCAACTGCTTGATTTCCATAAGTTCTTCCAACTCCGTAACCTCATTGGTAATGTAGTTATGGATATACTGTATGAGTTTATATGCCTTGTAAAATCTGCATTCTTTTTCATCATTGAAAAACTCATTTTCAGACAGATAATCTAAGGAAACATTAAAGTCCTGTTCCCGTTTGATAATATCCATGATATAGGGCTCGGTGTGGTCAATATACTTCCATTCTCCCGACAATAATTCATTGGGTGTTACTCCCAGCACGTCCATTATCTTTTCCAGCGTATCAAAGGTAGGATAATTCACGCCACGTTCAATCTTGGAAAGGCTCTGCATATTGATACCGATTTTGTCCGCAAGTTCCTGTTGTTTCATTCCTCTGTGTTTTCTTATGGTCTGTATGTTCTCTCCTAAGAAACTGATTTTCTTTTCGTAATGCTCCATAACTTAGTATAACCGCTCCTTTCGTTGCTTTTTTTGACGTTTATAAGCATATCATACTTAATCTATATCCAAAAGTCAACAAAAACTTCTTGACAAGTAATTCTAATGGCGTTATTATCGTATCAGATAGAGCGATTAAGCACGCTAGGGTTAATCACACGCTTGAGTAAGCATAGAGAAGATGTATTTTCATTTTGATAGCATGAATAAGCATGGACTATCAGACCGAAAATAAGGTTTCTGACTGGGGCTGTTCCGTTTAGCTACGAGCCTTACAAGGCTCGTGAGCGTTACGAACGGATCAGACACAGGAAGAAAGGGAACGCCTTTAGGCGTTCGTAAAGGGCGTATATGTAACACCGCCCTGCGCATACATGTCATAGTACCTAGAAACTGTGATAAATAAAGGACAAAACACGATTTTTACCCCGCAAAAAAACGGGAAGTACGAAAGGAGTAATGCACTATAACTACACACAAAAATTTATCCGTTAAGATTGATTACATCAGCATTGTATTTGAAACGGCAACCGCTGAAGATGTAATCATGCACATTTTAGGTTTACCGACTGACATTTTCAATGTTTATCCAGCAACGATAAAATTCAAGACTTATCAAGCACGCTGGCAGATTGGAGATATTTATGTATCGGGGGACGCAAGAAAGACAGAGGACAACCCACAGGGGCTAGGCTGTTATCTTGTTATGACTGGCAGAGGTTGTGATGATATTTTCCGTATTCTCGATAGTAGGAATTGTACCTTTGGAGATATGTTCCGACGTTGTGAGCGAAGATACGGACTGGATAACTTCCATTTTACAAGACTTGATATTGCCATTGATGATAAGAACGAAAAGCCATTCTTTACCATAGAGCAGATAAAGAAGAAATGCGAAAAAGAGGAATTTATTTCTAATAGTGAGGGCTACCACTTTGACGAAAGCAAGTTTGATGATTTCGACACCGCAAAGACTGTTTATATCGGTGCTGGTAAATCGGGATTGTCCTACCGCTTTTATGATAAAGATAAGGAAGTCTGTTCAAAACATAATAAGACACTTGATGAAGTTGGCAGTTGGAAACGGACAGAAATGCAACTGCGTGATGATAAGGCTCATGCTTTTGCCATGACATTCAAAGACAGACCGCTGGAACTTGGGGAACTGGCTTTCGGGCTATTGGCAAACAACCTACGCTTTGTCGTGCCAAACAGAAATGAAAGTAATAAGAGCAGATGGAAAACGTGTCGGTTTTGGGAACGCTTTTTAGGGGCTGTGGAAGTCTTGAAACTGCAAGTACCGAAACTACATAATTCTCTTGAAGAAACACAGCAATGGCTCACAGAGGGTGGCGTGATTTCCGCTGTCAAAAGTTTTTACTTCTTAGAAGAACATGACGCATTAGGTGGACTGGAAAAAGTGGGAACTATGCTTGATAAGGCAAGATACAGTAATTCCCTTTCCAGCAAACTAACCGCCCACTTACAGAGGATAAACCGCACCGACCTTATCCCCTATATCCAGTATGACACAAAACAAGGGAAAGGGGGTATCTAATGAATAACAACGATATTCCTGTATGGGAAAAGTACACCCTTACCATTGAAGAAGCGTCAAAATATTTCCGTATCGGAGAAAACAAGTTAAGACGATTGGCAGAGGAAAACAAGGACGCTGGCTGGCTCATTATGAATGGCAACCGCATACAGATTAAACGCCGACAGTTTGAAAAGGTCATTGACAAATTGGACGCAATCTAATGCAAATGAGCCTTGTATGTGTTATGATGAACACAAGTCATATCAAGGCTCTTTCCAACAAGGAAAGGAGCAGACACCATGAAAGAAAAAAGACGGGATAGCAAAGGACGTATCCTGCATACTGGAGAGAGCCAACGAACAGACGGAAAATACTTATATAAATATGTGGACGCATTTGGAAACACAAAATATGTGTATGCTTGGAGATTGACACCCACAGACCCGACACCAAAGGGAAAACGGGAAAAACCCTCACTTCGTGAACTGGAACAGCAGATAAGACGGGATATTGAGGACGGTATCGACAGCACAGGCAAGAAAATGACGCTTTGCCAACTCTACGCTAAACAGAACACACAGAGGGCAAACGTGAAGAAAAGCACACAGAAACAACGGGAACAGCTCATGCGGTTATTGAAAGAGGACAAGTTAGGTGCTAGGAGCATTGATACGATAAAACCCTCTGACGCTAAGGAATGGGCATTACGCATGAAAGACAAAGGCTTTTCCTATAACACCATTAACAACCATAAACGCTCGTTAAAAGCGTCATTCTATATCGCCATACAAGACGATTGTGTAAGGAAAAACCCTTTTGATTTCAAGTTAAGTGAAGTCCTAGAAAATGATACCAAAGAGAAAGTCGCATTGACAGAGGAACAGGAACAAGCCCTACTCTCATTCATCAAGACGGACAATGTGTATCACAAGTATTATGATGATGTGCTGATACTGTTAAAGACAGGACTTCGTATCTCGGAACTGTGCGGACTGACAATCATGGACGTTGATTTTATCCATGAGGTTGTGGTTATCGACCACCAGTTACTAAAGAGCAAGGAACAGGGTTATTATATTGAAACGCCTAAGACAAAAAGCGGAACAAGGCAAGTGCCATTAAGCAGAGAAACGATACAAGCATTTCAACGGGTTATGAAGAAACGCCCAAAGGCAAAACCATTTGTGATAGACGGACGGGGCAACTTTCTATTTGTCAATCATAAAGGCAAACCACAAAGACAATCCCTTGCCACATATCACACCGCATACACTACGCCATACATTCTGCACAAGGCTGGCAAGCAAGAACATGAACCCGAAAGATTTACAGTATATCATGGGGCATTCAAATATCAGTATCACAATGAACTGGTATGCTCATGCGTCCATAGATACCGCAAAATCAGAGGTTCAGCGTCTAATCGCATAAGAAGTATTTACCACGATTTTAACCACGCTTGATAGCGAAAATATAAGAAGATAGACCTAGATATGTGAGGTTTACCACAAAAGCAAAATGCCCGTAGAGCCTATAAAATAAGGCTTTGCGGACATTTAAGAAGATATAAAAAGATAGTCAAAAAGACATATATAATTTATGAAAAAATTTATTAATGATAATATAGATGCAGACATTTTGCATATATCAGGACATGGTTACTATGATCGAAAAAGAAATATAGCAGGTCTGATGGTAGGAAATGAATTTTGGATGGCTGATGAGAATGATTATAGGGTTCCAGCGGTTGTAATTTTAAGTGCGTGTCATGTTAGCCCAAGAGGAAGTGGAACCGTGAATATTGCAGATATGTTTGTGCGTGCAGGTGCAGAAGCTGTATTAGGGACATTTATTCCGATAAATGCAAAGAGAAATATGATTTTCATTAATCGGTTTTATACTTATATAGCTGAAGCACAAAAAGGAAGTAGACAATATAAAACATTGTCAGAAATGTGGACAGGTGTGGTTGCAACGAACGCTATTCATGAAATAGCAGAAACGTCTAAAAAATTTTTTGATTGGATATGGGGATTGAATAGCAAAGGAAAAATACGAATGATGGATTTTGCCATGGAAAGAAGTGTTGGAAGATTGCGTGGGTCAACTGTGTATGCAGATACTATTTTAGTAGTAAAAGAAATGCTTCATGAAGAAGGATTAGATGGGAAATTTGATGATATTCTTAATCAGAAAAATTATTTTCCAGAATCACTTTTTTATCAGTGGATAGGTTTTCCGGAGAACATTTTTTTGTATGATATAAATGAGCAAAATTAAGTTTGATGTGCAAATATTTATGAAAAAAATAGAATGAATGCTTATTTTATGGTAATGCAAATAGTCTCTTACTTGATTAAAGTAATGAGGTAAAACAAATGGAAGGAAAAAAGAATATGGCATACGGAAAAGCAATCGAATTATTTTTGGTAAACGGAACAGCGGACAGTCTTGTAACAGCGGAATTATCGAACTGGAATGGAAAAGCAATCAAGATTCCAAGAACAGAAGTACACGACTGCGACCGGGAAGATATGAAAGGGGCAGGTGTTTACTTTCTGTTTTGCCAGGAAGAGGACGGAGATGCCTCCGTATACATCGGTGAGGCAGAAAATGTACTGGAAAGACTGAATCAGCATCTGAGAGATTATCAGACAGGGAAAGAAAAATATTACTGGAATACAGCGGTGATCTTTGTCGGAAGAGATCTGAACAAAGCACTGATTCGTTATCTGGAAAATCGCCTGGTAGAAATTGCACGTGACAGTAAAAGTTATGTGGTCCTTACCAAAAACACCTATAAGAACACTGTGATGAAAGAATCACAGGTCGCAGTGATGGAAGAATTTATCGAAAACGTAAAAATCCTGATCAGCACGCTTGGCTATAAGGTGCTGCTTCCGGCACCACAAGCAACAGACGATACCATTTATTTGTACTGCAAAGGATCCGGTGCGAGTGCAAAAGGCTTTGTCAGTGCCGGAGGATTTACCGTGCTGAAGGATTCGATCGTTTCGGATCATATCGTTCCATCATTGGAGACAAGAGGAAAAACATACTACAATCTGAGAAATAAACTGGAAGTAGACGGTGTGATTTCAGAGAGAAAATTTGTCCGAAATTACGAGTTCAGTGCTCCGTCAGCCGCATCCGCAGTGATCCTCGGACATACCTCAAACGGAAATATGGACTGGAAAACAGCAGGTGGAGTGAGGCTGAAGGATCTTTAAAGAGCATCAAGTACAGAAGAATGCCAGAGGCATTCTTGAACTGGAATAATTGGGAGAAGTAAGAATGTCTACATTGGATACGATATGGGAATATGCTTTTTTTCAGGATGGGGTAAAGAAGAAAATAAGGCTCCAGATAGGGGATATCTGCTCAAGTGAAGAGGAGTTTGATATTCTAGTGTGTTCCGCTTTTAAAAATGATTATGCAGCAACAGCACGTTCGTTAATAGGAGCATTGTGGCTTCAAAGAAAAATTTCAGTGTCTGCCTTGGCGGCGGATCCGGCTATCGATTTAAAAGAATATGGATGCTGGCTGTCAAATACAATAGATGACAACTTTATCCAGCGTGGAATAAAGATACAGAAACCTGGTTAAAAGAAGCAGTTGGAAAGTTGAAAAATATTGCAGATGAGAAAGAGAGGGAGAGATAGATGAAAGTTTTGGTAATTCCTGATGTACATCTGAAACCGCAGATGTTTCGGCAGGCAGCAGCTATTATGAATACAAGGGCGGCAGATCGTGCAGTATGTCTGATGGATATTCCGGATGACTGGGACAGAGAATATGACATTGCACTTTATGAAGAGACATACGACGAAGCGATAAGATTTGCTGCAAGATTTCCGGATACCGCCTGGTGTTACGGAAATCATGACCTCAGCTACTTCTGGCACTGCCTTGAGAGCGGATACAGTTCCATGGCATCCGCAACGGTACAGAGAAAACTTCTGGAACTTCGCAGGACGGTTCCGGAAGATCATCCGATCCAATTTGTTCAGAAAATTGACAATGTGCTGTTTTCCCATGGCGGAGTGCTGAACTATTTTGTTGAGGAATATGTTCCAAAATCAAAATACCATGATGTAGATGCAGTTGTGGAAGAAATCAACAAATTGGGACGCTTAGAGATGTGGAATGACATGTCACCTGTCTGGCTGCGTCCGCAGCGTCCCGGCATACGTCTGTATAAGCCGCGGAAACTGCTCCAGGTGGTAGGACACACACCGATGGATAAAATAACAAGAGAAAAGAATCTGATCAGTACGGATGTATTTTCCACTTACCGGGACGGCAGACCGATCGGAACACAGGAATTTTTGCTGCTTGATACCGTAACCTGGGAGTATAAGGGGGTAAAATGTCTGTGACCGAAGATGAAAAAGTAATTTACAAATTTTTAAGATCAAGGGTTTTCAAAAGATATATCTGCATTTTATTATGCCTTGTTTTATATATTACTGTGCTTCCCCTTTCTGTATCGGCAGAGGAAGCAAAAAACCGAACAGTCAGAGTAGGCTGGTATGAAGGAACTTATAATACCACAGAACCAGACGGTAAGAAGAGAGGCTACAGTTACGAATATCAGCAGGCAGTAGCTGCACATACAGGATGGAAGTATGAATATGTGGAGGGAAGCTGGTCAGAACTGATGAATATGCTGAAGAGTGGAGAGATCGATCTGATGGGAGGTGTCTCCTATGCAGAGGAACGTTCCACTTCCATGCTTTTTTCAGAATTGCCTATGGGAGAGGATAAATATTACCTGTATGTGGATACTTCTAATACAGATATCTCCACTTCAGATCTGACTACATTAAATGGAAAAAGAATCGGTATGCTGCCGAATGCACTTCCTGCCGAAATGTTCCATGAGTGGGAGAAAAGTCATGGAGTGAACACGCAGCAGGTTGATATTAGCAGCACAGATGATGCCCGTCAGAAATTACACAATCAGGAAATTGACGGATTTGTTTTAAATGAGTCTCCACAGTGGGAAAGAGACAACATTTCTCCTGCACTTCTGATCGGCGGTTCCTATCATTATTTTGCAGTCAGCAAAAAATGCCCGGATCTGAAAGAGGAGCTGGATCAGGCAATGCGGAAGATAGAAAAAGAGAATCCTTTTTATAAAGAAGATCTTTATAAAAGGTATCTTTCAGCAAATCCCATTGAAACTCTTACGGATGAGGAACAGAACTGGCTGGAACAGCATGGAGCAGTCAGGATTGGATATCTGAAAAAGGATGTTGGTATCAGTCTGGTGGATGCAGAGTCAGAGGAACCGGTAGGAATTCTTAACGATTATATCAGTCTGGCTTCCAATTGTATGGGAGAAAAAAGTATAGAATTTCAGACGACAGGCTTTGATTCTCAGGAGGAAGAGCTGCAGGCATTAAAGGATAACAGGATCGATATGATTTTTCATATGAATCAGAATCCATATGAAGCTGAGCAAAACGATGTTATATTGTCAAATACTGTTTTTGAAGTCAATGTTGCAGTGCTCACCGGCGTTGCGAAGTTTGATGAAAACGGGGAAAACACAGTGGCAGTGAGCAGAAATAACCTGTTGGGAAAGTGGTATATTTCTTTTAATTATCCTTTCTGGAAAATAAAGGAATATGACTCATCTGCTGAGGCCGATAAAGCAGTTCAAAGTGGAGAGACAGACTGCTTTGTTGCGAAGGCAGGACAGTCATTAAAGACACTGGAGGACAGCAAAATACGCAGTATTTTTCTTACGAAATCCGGCGCTTCCTGTTTTGCGGTCACCAGGGAAAACACAACATTAATGAATATCCTGAACAAAACCATTCAGACTCTGCCTGCTTCCAGACTTTCCAGTCAGTTTTGCGTATATGAAAACGCACCGGGCAAGGTTACTCTGGCAGAATACATAAAGGATAATCTGCGGGTAGTTTCCATTGGCTTTGTAAGCGTGGCCATGATTATTATACTGATTATAGGTTACCTGATGATAAAAGCAAGAAAAGCCCAGATTCAGGCAGAAAAGGCCAATGCTGCAAAATCAGATTTCCTTTTCAATATGTCACATGATATCCGGACACCGATGAATGCTCTGCTGGGATACAGTGAGCTGATGAAAAGGGAACTGACAGATCCGAAGCTTCTGGATTATCAGGAGAAGATGGAACAGTCCGGAAATCTGCTGCTGTCTATTATCAATAATGTGCTGGACATGGCCAAAATTGAAAGCGGTAAGATGGAACTGGATGAGAATTATGTGAAGATCAGAGATGTTTATCAGGGAGTTTACAAAATTTTCCAGGCAGAAGCGGAGAAAAAGGGTATTCACCTTGAAATGGAATATGAGGTGCAGCATGAACATGTAATCTGCGATGAGACAAAGAACAGGGAAATTTTCCTCAATCTGATCAGTAATGCAGTAAAATATACAGCTTCAGGGGGAACGGTTACCATAAGGATCACAGAGCTTGACTGTGACAGGAAAGACTATGTGCGGATACGGACTCAGGTAATTGATACAGGTATCGGAATGAGCGAAGAATTTCTTCCATCTCTCTTTGAGGCTTTTGCCAGGGAACGAAATACAACAGACGGAAAGATTGCGGGAACAGGTCTGGGAATGCCGATCATAAAGAAGTATATTGATATGATGTACGGAACTATTGAAGTAGAAAGTAAGCAGGGAGAAGGAAGTAAATTTACAGTTACCCTGGAATACAGGATTGCTGATAAGAGTTACTATGAACGGGATACGGAAAAATTTTCAGATATGGATGAAACCAGGATCAGCGGAAAACATATTTTGCTTGCAGAGGATAATGATCTGAATGCGGAAATCGCAGAGTTTATCCTGGAGGATATGGGACTTATAGTTGAACGTGTTGAGGATGGAGTTCAATGTGTGTCAAGGATAGAACAGAAACCGGCAGGCACCTATGACCTGATCCTTATGGATATCCAGATGCCGAACATGGATGGCTACAGGGCAACTGAGATGATCCGCGGACTGTCAGATAAAAGTAAAGCCACTATTCCGATCATAGCCATGACAGCCAATGCCTTTGAGGAAGACAGAAAAAAGGCACTGGCAAAAGGAATGAACGGACATATTGCAAAGCCTGTTGATGCAGAAAAAGTTGAGAAGACTATTTGTTCGGTTTTAGGCAGCCAGAGTGAACAGTAACGCGACACGTTAAAGTACAGAACAGGTATTCGCTTGCTCTGTACTTTTTTTATATGGGATGATATACTGAAAATATAACCATATTAAACATATTTCAATTTTTGATAAGTGAAATTTGATTAAAACAGGAGAATATTATGGATCATTTTGAATTGCATTCCGAGTACAAGCCAACTGGAGATCAGCCTCAGGCAATTGAACGTCTGGTCAGAGGCTTTAAAGAAGGCAACCAGTTCGAAACTTTACTGGGTGTCACCGGTTCCGGCAAGACATTTACCATGGCGAACGTCATCGCCCAGCTAAATAAACCAACCCTCATCCTCGCCCACAACAAAACTCTCGCGGCGCAGCTTTACGGTGAGATGAAAGAATTCTTCCCTGAGAACGCAGTGGAATATTTTGTCTCCTATTATGACTACTATCAGCCGGAGGCTTATGTCCCGTCTTCAGACACCTATATTGCCAAAGACTCCTCCATCAATGACGAGATTGACAAACTCCGTCTCTCTGCCACAGCCGCAATGTCAGAGCGGAAAGACGTAGTGGTCATTTCCTCCGTTTCTTGTATCTACGGATTGGGTTCCCCTCAGGAATTCTTTGACATGATGATTTCCCTGCGTCCGGGAATGACCAAAGACCGGGATGAGGTAATCCGGGAACTGATCGACATTCAGTACACCAGAAATGAGATGGACTTCCACCGAAGCACCTTCCGTGTCCGTGGAGATACCTTGGAAATTTTTCCTGCCAACAGCTCCGATACAGCCGTGAGAGTAGAATTTTTCGGAGATGAGATCGACCGTATTTCAGAAATTGATGTACTGACAGGAGAAATCAAATGCCAGCGTTCTCATATCAGCATCTTCCCTGCATCCCACTATGTAGTGCCAGCAGAACAGATCCAGAGAGCAGCTGTAGCAATAGAAGAAGAATTAAAAGAACGTGTAGAGTATTTCAAAAGTGAAGACAAGCTTCTGGAAGCCCAGCGAATCTCAGAACGCACCAATTTCGATATTGAAATGATGAAAGAAACCGGATTCTGTTCAGGAATCGAAAATTATTCCAGACATCTGTCAGGATTAAAGCCCGGACAGCCGCCATACACACTGCTGGACTATTTTGGAGATGACTTCTTACTTATTATAGACGAATCTCATATCACAGTACCTCAGGTAGGAGGAATGTATGCCGGTGACCAGAGCAGGAAGCAGACACTGGTAGACTACGGATTCCGGCTTCCTTCAGCCAAAGATAACCGCCCCTTAAGCTTCGAAGAATTCGAATCCAAACTGGATCAGGTCATGTTTGTATCTGCAACACCGGGCAAATATGAAGAAGAACATGAGCTGTTAAGAGCCGAGCAGGTAATTCGTCCGACAGGTCTTCTCGATCCTGAGGTGGAAGTGCGTACTACCATGGGACAAATGGACGATCTCTTGGGTGAAATCAATGCGCGTGTAGAACGTGGAGAGCGGACCTTTGTCACCACTCTGACCAAAAAGATGGCTGAGGACTTGACCGATTACTTCAAGGAAATGGGGGTCAAGGTCAAATACATGCACTCGGACATTAAGACCTTGGAGCGGACGGAAATAATCCGTGATTTGCGTTTGGGCGTTTTTGATGTCTTGGTTGGGATTAACCTTCTTCGGGAAGGGATTGATGTACCAGAAGTCAGCCTAGTTGCTATCCTTGATGCTGATAAGGAAGGTTTCCTCCGAAATGAACGTGGTCTGATCCAAACCATCGGTCGTGCTGCCCGTAATAGTGAGGGTCACGTCATCATGTATGCGGACACCATGACCCAGTCTATGCAAAAAGCCATTGATGAAACAGCTCGCCGCCGTAAAATTCAGATGGCTTATAATGAAGAACATGGCATTGTGCCACAAACCATCAAGAAGGAAATCCGTGACCTCATCTCTGTTACCAAGGCGGTGGCCAAAGAAGAGGACAAGGAAGTAGATATCACCAGTCTCAACCGCCAAGAGCGCAAGGAACTAGTCAAGAAACTACAAGGTCAAATGCAAGAAGCCGTCGAAGTGCTTGATTTCGAATTGGCAGCCCAAATCCGCGATATGATGTTGGAAGTCAAGGCCTTGGATTAGATAGGATAAAGCGAATGAAGATTATCATTAAAACAATGGAAACTCCTGAAGAGATAGAAGGAAAATCTCTCGTTCATTGGCAAACGTGGAGAGAGGCTTATGACGATCTTTTACCCGCGGAATTTCAGGAGACGATGACATTAGAAAAATGTCGATTCTTTAGTCAAAAATATCCAGAAAATACCTTGATTGCGATGGATGGAAAGAAGGTCGTTGGATTTATCAGCTATGGAAATTTTCGTGATGAGGCCATTCAAGCTGGTGAAATCATTGCCTTATATGTTTTAAAAGATTACTATGGAAAAGGTGTGAGTGAACAGTTATTGCATGCTGCATTTGCTGTTCTCGATCATTTCTCTGAAATTTATTTATGGGTATTGAAAGATAATAAGCGAGCCATTGCTTTCTATCAAAAAATGGGTTTTACTTTTGATGGCCAAGAAAAAATACTTGAACTTGGAAAACCTGTTAAGGAATTGCGGATGAAGTGTTCTTCGAATAAAAATTCCTAAAGGACCTATCTATCAATCTTTGAACCATTATCAATTAATCAAGTAAAAAAATAAAAGAGATAGAATGAACCAAAGAAATGAAGGAGAAGACGAATGAAAATTCTGGTCATCAACGCCGGCAGCTCCTCACTTAAGTATCAGCTGATCGATATGGACAACGAGCAAATGCTTGCAAAGGGCAACTGCGAGAAGATTGGCCTTGAA
>OKVH01001111.1_pt1 | contig 13275 bp, 8 predicted proteins | sample 1604791 | NCBI WGS metagenome assembly OKVH01 (sample SAMN01760919, study PRJEB22395) | human gut metagenome | reverse complement strand
TCAACGACAACGCCGCCGGCACCCCCATGCCCGAGCCTGCCGCCATGCTCGACCTGGGCGACGGCAAGCCGCTGCCCGTGCTCATCCCCGAGTCCGAGCAGTTCGCCAACCGCCTGCGCAAGAATGCCCGCCTGCGTCGCAAGTGGGCCAAGCGCGAGGGCGTGAGCTGCTACCGCGTCTACGATGCCGACCTACCCGACTACTCCGCCGCTATCGACCTGTACGAGGGCTGCCCGCAGACGCGGGGCCGCTGGCTCGTCATCGCCGAATACGCCGCGCCCAAGACTATCGACCCCGCGCTTGCCCAGGCCCGCATGCTCGACATCTTGGCCATCGCGCCGCGCATCTTGGATGTTCCGGCCGAGCACGTGCACGCCAAGGCCCGCATGCGTTCGCGCGGCGGCTCGCAGTACGGCAAGCAGGGTGCCGGCAAGGGCGGATCGGGCGAGCGTGCCAACATCGCGCGCCGTCGCCTGCCGCTCATCGAAGAGGGCGGCCTTACCTTTGCCGTCAACTTTGACGACTATCTGGATGTGGGCATCTTCCTGGACCACCGCGTCACCCGCAACCTGGTGCGCGAGCACGCTAAACAGGCGCGCCGCTTCCTCAATCTGTTCGCCTACACCGGCACCGCCACCTGCTATGCGGCAGACGGCGGCGTCGAGGAAACCGTGACGGTCGACCTTTCCAACACCTACCTGGACTGGGCCGAGCGCAACATGCGCCAGAACGGCTTTGTGGGTCCGCAGCATCACTTTGTGCGCGACGACGTGCTCGCCTGGATTCGCGACCAGCGCCAGACGCGCAACCGCTGGGACCTGATCTTTGTCGACCCGCCCACGTTCTCGAACTCGTCCAAGATGGGCCGTCGCACCTGGGATGTTCAGCGCGACCATGTTGAGCTTTTGGCTGGCGTATCGCGCCTGCTCGCGCAGGGCGGGCACGCCATCTTTAGCTGCAACCTGCGCGGCTTCCGCCCCGAGACGCGCAAGCTCGCGCGTGTGGGCGTGGTGCTGGAGGACATTACGGCACAGACCATCCCCGAGGATTTCGCGCGCAATCAGAAGGTGCACCATTGCTATATCGTGCGCCGCCTGCCCATCGAGGACGCCATGGCCGAGGTCGGCTTTAGCGCCGAGGAGATTGCAGAGCGAACCGAGGAACTGCGCAATCCCGAGGCCCGCAAGCCCCGTGCGGCAGCACCCGCGCACGCGCAGGCCGGCAACGGCAAGTCGAACTTTGCTGGCAAACCCTCTCCTGCCGGCAAGCTCAAAAAGAAGAAGTTCTACGCCAGCAAGCCCAAGGGCAAATAACAAAGTTGCGGTGGAATAGTTCCTAAAAAGCCTGGTAAAGGCCCAAACAGGAACTATTTCACCGCAACTCATATTGGGATGGTGGTTGGCGATTTAGCCTTGGGTGACCAGTCGGTAACCGATGCCCACGTGCGTTTGGATATAGCGCGGGTGCGCGGGGTCGGACTCGATCTTCTTACGCAACGTGCCCATAAAGACGCGCAGGCTCGCCAGGTCGCTCTTGGTTGCCGTGCCCCAAATCTCGTGCAGGATAGACTGGTGCGTCAGCACCTTGTCGGCGTTATGCGCCAGCAGACATAGCAGTTTGTACTCGATCGGCGTCAGATGCAGCTCCTCGCCATCCATCGTGGCGATGCCGGCATCAAAATCGATATGCAGCTCACCGGTATCGAACGAGCCCTCGGACGCACCCATGCCAATCTGCGCATACGAAAGGCGCCTGAGCGTCGTGCGAATGCGCGCGAGCAACTCCTCGACCGAAAACGGCTTGGTCAGGTAATCGTCGGCGCCGGCATCGAGTGCGCGAATCTTGTCCGCATCCTCACTGCGCGCCGAGACCACGATGATCGGCATGCCCGACCATGCGCGCACCGACTCCACCACCTTGACGCCGTCCATATCGGGCAGACCAAGATCGAGCAGCACAATGCTCGGTGCCTGCGATGAGGCAGCGGCAATGGCGGCATGGGCGGTCTCCACGGCCATATGACGCAAGCCGTGCGCCTCGAGCGCGGCAACAATAAGATTGCGAACGGCGGGGTCGTCCTCAACGACCAAGATGAGCGGTTTTACGGCAGAGTTCGGCACAGCGCTACTCCTTATCAAACGAAACATCGGCGACGGGAAGCCCAATCGTAAAGACCGAGCCGTGAGGGTCCGCCGCGGCAACCTCTATGCTACCGCCATGCGCCAGCGCAATGGAGCGGCAGAGCGAAAGACCCAGACCCACGCTGCGATGGCTGTCGGCAAGACCGTGGTTGGCGGTGTAGAACGACTCAAAGATTCGCTCGCGGTCCTCGGGCGCAATGCCCGGGCCGTCATCGGCCACCGAGCACGTCACGTGCCCATCGTCGACGCCAATCGAAATCACGATATGCGAGCCTGCGGGCGTATAGGTGATGGCGTTGTTCACCAGATTGACCACCAGCTGCACCATCAGACGCGCATCAACGTTGACGAGCGCCGGCTCGTCGCACGGCACCACCTTAAGGTCGTGCTCGCGCACGGCAGGGTTCACGTGGCGCAGCGCCTCCTCGACGATATCGTCCATAAGCTCGAGCGTAGTCGACAGATGCACGCCGCCACCCTCGAGCTTGGTGATGGCGAGCAGATTCTCGACGGTGGCGTTGAGCCACAGCGCATCCGAGCGAATGGACAGGAGCAGGCCGCGGCGCGTCTGGGCATCGAGCACCGCGGTGCCGGTCGAGCCCTGATCGAGCAGCACGTCGGCATTACCCGAAATGCTGGTAAGTGGCGTGCGCAGATCGTGCGAGATGGAGCGAAGCAGGTTGGCGCGCAGCTGCTCGTTTTTGGCGAGCACCGCCGCTTCCTCGCGGGCCTCCATGGCGCGGGCGCGGTCGAGCGCCAGTTCGCCTTCGCTCACGATGGCATCGGCAAGCGTCCGCTCCTCGTGCGTCAGCACGTCGGGCTCGGCAACGATAGCCAGCACGCCCACCACCGAGGCGGGGTCGCCCGAGCGCACGAAGCCGTCGCCCGTGCGAACCGTCAGGTAGATGCCATAAAACGCCGATCCGCCATAGGTGGCATCGAGCGGCGTTCCCACATAGGCGGACGCCGAGAGCCGCGGCGGCATCTGCGGCGCCAGCTCGTGCACCGGCGCGGCATCGCCCACGGCTGTGTACGTCGCACGCGGCAGCAGGTCATCACCCTCGTCGTCGGCGCTGTACCACACGACCGGACAGCCCGAAAGACGCGCCAGCTGCGTGGCCATGGCGTGAACGATCTGATGCTGATCGGCGCACCGCTGCAGCATGCGATTGGTCTCGAGCACCATATGCGTGCGGCGGTCGCTGGCGGCAGCCTGTGCCAAGGCGCGGCGCAGGGCCAACGCAATCGAGCTCGACACAAGCGAGACCACGAACATGATGAAGAACATGCCGGGATAGCCGCGGTCGATAAGCGACAGCGAGTAGCGCGGATCGACAAACAAGAGGTTGTAGAGCGCCACGGCGGCAGCCGAGCTCAGCAAGCAATACAGGCGACTCCAGGTAAAGAATGCGCACAGCTGAACGGCGAACACATAGACGATCATGATGCTCGGCGCGAGACCCGGATGGTCGAGCAGCGCACCCACAATCGTCGCCGCGACCAACAGCCCCACCGATACGCAAGCGTCATACAGAGGAGTGCGGCGCGTCAGCGTTGTGCGCCGCCACCAAAAGTTATCGGCAATATCGCCGTCCGTACGGACGTCCATCAGCGCCCCGCCCCTCTCTCGAAAACAAAAACCACCACAAAGGGACAGACACCTTTGTGGTGGTTTCCCTTGTGGTGGTTCCAAGTGTATAGCCTTTGCAACCGGCGGTCGCTAGACAAACAGCACGTGCGCGAGCAGGGCACACACGCACACCGCTCCAAATACCAGTGCCACGATCGAGATCACGCGGTCGGCCATATCCATGTTGGCACGGTTCGTAAGGAACCGATCTTCGGCGGCGTCGACACGCGCCTCACGCACCATTTCGACCACCGCCTCACGGCCATCGAGCGCCTTTGTATCCATGTTTACCTCCCCAGCCTCATGCTTATCCATCAAAAACCAACTCCGTGTAGCCGCCGACGTCTACGGCCGCTCGTTGGGAGCCAGGCGCTGCATCTTGTTCACGGCCTTGAACTTGGTGAACAGCGGCACGTACTCAAAGCTCACGTTGGAGTTCTCCAGACCGTACCAACGCGCGGGCGTGCCGGCGGCGCGGCGAATGATGTACTTGAGCGTGATGGCCGTACGCTCGCTGGGCTCCACATCGCTTTCGGGCGCCAGAAGCTTACGGATCAGGACGAACTTGAACGTGCCGATGTTACCCGGATCCTTGTAGACCGAGTAGTCATGCGTCTGCGGCGGCAGCTCGCCGGTGGCAGCCAGGTCCTGAACAACCTGACGCAGGTAGGCATTGACGCGCTGGTTGATCTTGTAGCCCAGGTACAGATGCACGCGGAACACGTAGTCGGTGCCGAACGTCTCGACCGAATAGGCAAAGGTGCGCGGTTCGTCCATGGTCTCGACATTCACAAACCACCAGGCGCGGGCACGCTTGGGATGCTTGTCCAAGATCGAATAGACGATATCGCGGTCGATGTAGTCGGTATGGGTGTCCTTGGTCAGGTACACGACGTTGTCGCTCATGCGCTCGTAACGGTCGTCGTCGCGCAGGCGCTTGAGCTGCGGCAGGTAGCTGCGCAGCGGCAGCAGCGTAAACTGGCGCTGCTCGACCGCCGTGCCGTTGTACCAGCACACCATAATGCCCATGATGAGTGCAGCCATGAGGATGGTGAAATAGCCGCCGTGGAAGAACTTGGTGAGCGAGCTCACAAAGAAAAAGCCCTCGAGCAAAAGGAAGAAGGCCGCGAAGATCCACGGAGCAACCTTGAGCTTGCGCTCCTCGTGCAGGTAGAAGAAGAGCAGCAGCGTGGTGCACATCATAGTCAGCGTAATGGCAAGGCCGTACGCGGCTTCCATATGCGCCGAGTTCTGGAACAGCAGCACCACGATGACGCAGCCGACAAGCATAACGTTGTTGACCATGGGGATGTAGAGCTGGCCCTTGGTCTCGGCAGGGTAGAAGACCTGCATGTGCGGCATGAGGTCCAGACGGCTGGCCTCGGACACCAGCGAGAATGCGCCGGTGATGAGCGCCTGCGAGGCAATGATGGCCGCGACGGTGGAAAGGCCGACGGCAAACGGGCGCAGGCCCGGGGCGAGCATCTGGTAGAACGGGTTGAGGTCGGCAATGCCCATGAGCTCGGGGTTGGCAGCGTTGTTCATAAGCCAAGCGCCCTGGCCCATATAGGAAAGCAGCAGGCAGCACTTAACGAACGGCCAGGTAGCGTAGATGTTGCCGCGGCCGACGTGGCCCATGTCGGAGTAGAGCGCCTCGGCACCGGTGGTGGCGAGGAAGCAGCTGCCCAGAATCATGATGCCCGCGTGGTTGTTGGGGCTCAGCAAAAAGGCGATGCCGCGCACCGGGTTGAGGCACAGCAGCACGGCGGGGTGCTGGAAGACAAAGAACAGACCCGTGCCGCCCAGAAACAGGAACCACAGCGTCATGATGGGGCCAAAGGCGTGACCGATCTTGGCCGTACCGATGCGCTGTACCAAGAAGAGCACGATGATGATGGCGAGCGTGATGGCGACGACGCGGCCCTGGTCATCGCCCAGCACGACATGGACCGCCGGGATGGTGCGCAGGCCCTCGATGGCCGTGGTAACGGTAACGGCCGGCGTCAGGATGCCGTCGGCGAGCAGCGCGGCGCCACCCAGCATGGCGGGGATGATAAGCCACTTGCCGCAGCGCTTGACCAGGCTGTACAGGGCAAAGATGCCGCCCTCACCATGGTTATCGGCGCGCAGCGAGATGAGCACATACTTGATGGTGGTCAGCAGCGTGACCGTCCACACGACAAGGGAGAGCGCGCCGAGCACGAACTCCTCCGTCACGCTTCCGATGCCGCCGTTGCCGGCAACGAGCGCCTTGGTTACATACATAGGGCTGGTGCCGATATCGCCGTACACCACGCCCAGCGTGACGAGCATCGCCGAGATGCTCACAGGAATCGCAGCGTGCGAGGCTGCCTCCTTGGCCTTTTGTTCCATAAGCCGGTTTCCTCCCAACTTTAATGTTCGAAGGGATTATAGGTAATCGACCCATGTTTTAATGCACTGTTTTCCCAGCTAAATAAACATTTATACGGCCTTTAGGCCACCTCGGCGATATGGAATGTGACAAAGGGACTGTCCCTTTGTCACATCGCCGCATTCGTTACTTGCCGAGCCAGTTTTTGAACCACCACTCCATGGAACGGCTCATCTCGGCCATAAAGGGGCTCGTGTGCTTGCGGGTGTAGATATCCACCACGCGCTCGCCTACCTCGCGGGCATGCGGACGGAACATCGCGTCCATCTCGGCCACCTGCGCGTCCATGGTCGCAGCATCGGCGCGGCAGTAGCGCTCCTCGTGCACCAGGTTCACCACGGGATGCGCAATAGCCGGGCGCTCCTTGCGGGGCGTGCCGATGATGAGCATCGACAGCGGCATGGTATAGGGCGGCAGATCGAGCAGCTCGGCAACTTCCTCGGCATTCTCGACGATATCACCGATATAGCAGCTCCCCAGGCCCAGAGCCTCGGCGGCAACCACGGCGTTTTGCGCGGCGATCACGGCGTCCTGGGCCGCGATGGCAAAGTCGCCCAAACCCGGCGCGCGGCGGGGCGCCTTACCCGTGCGCTCGACAAACTCGGGCTCAAAGCAGCCCACGTGCTCAAACAGATCGATCCACTTGGCATAATCGACCACAAATATCAGTGCCCAGGGCGCCTTGGCGATCATGGGCTGGTGGTCGCACAGGTCGGCCAGGCGGTCGAGCGTTGCCTGCTCGCGGATGCTCACGATGGAATACATCATCATGGCGCCCGCCGACGGCGCACGACTCGCCGCATGCAGAATCGCCGCCCGCTGCTCGTCGGTCACCGCCACGGGACGGTCATCGTCATCACGCGCGAAGGCACGCGTGGAGGAACGGTGCTCCAACGTGTCCAGCACCGCATTGCCCGTCGTCTCGACCGGATAGCCGCACGTATCCACAGCCTTGGTGCAAACCTGCTCGTTCATCGCCTCATCCTCGCTAATTCTTTAAGAAGCCTTTACGTTTCCGTGTAATTCCCGTCCATTATCGCGCAGGTCGCCACTCCATTGCGCCACACCGCCACACGTGCGCGTTAATATGGCTGGTTGTTGTGCGCAGCCACCAATTGCAGCGCATATCTTGGTAACAATCGGGTAAACCCCCGCTTTCGTAGGTTTTAGTTTGTGAGGAGTCTCAGCATGTTCGCTGCCGCCATCTCGCTCGTCGGTCTTGCGGCGACCGTCTACCTTGTCTTGCGCGAGGCCAAGGCCATTCGCGCTCAGTCGGGCACCGTTGCCAAAAGCGCTCTTGGGTGGAGCGTCGCCTTCGGCCTGTTCCAGCTCTTTTTGACCATTTGGGGCGCCATTGGCCTCGTCGCCCAAAACGAGCCGCTCGCCTTTGTGATGCTCATCCTAACCAACGCCATCCTCACCGGCTGCGCTTGGGCCAGCATCGCACGCGACCGCATCGCCCCGCGCGTCTTTGCGTTCGCCGCGCCCGACGCCCCCGCCCCCACCGGCAAGCTCGCCCGCCTGCGCGGCGCCTTTGTGGGCAAACCGCTCGTCGCCGCTGTCTTATGCCTGCTGCTCGCCGGCGTCTTTGCGCTGCTGGGCATGGAGGTCTCGTCCAACCACGACTTTACCTGGGTCTACCCCCTGTGCATCCTGCTCGAGTGGGCCATCATCACCACGCTCATGGTCGGCCTGTTCTTCCTGTTCCAGCGCCACGGCGCAGCTCCCGCGGTCCTGGCCTTTGCCCTCTTTGTCCTGGGCATTGCCGAGTTCTTCGTCATCACGTTTAAATCCATGCCCATCCAGCCGGGTGACCTTTCGGCCATCTCCACCGCCGCCGCAGTCGCCGGCAACGGCTACACCTTCTCGATCTCGCTGTTCTGCGTGCTGTCCATGGGCTTTACCGCCATCGCCATGCTGCTATGCGAGTACGCCGGCCTGGTCGCGCCGCATCGCCAGAAGGGCGCCGCCAACGCCAAGCGCATGCTGCTCACCAACCTGCTCGTCGCCGTGCTGTGCCTGGGCGGCGTGACCGCGCATGTTACGCTCATCGACTACTACAACACTCTCGGCATCACCGTCTACACCTGGCGCCCGCTCGAGAGCTACTGGCGCGAGGGCTACCTGCCCGCTTTCATTAGCGCAGCGCAGTCCATCAAGCCGCCCAAACCCGCCGACTACTCCGTCGACGATGCCAAGGCCACGCTCAAAAAGTACGCCAAGGCCTACGACAAGTCCGACGCGGCCAAGAGCGACGAGCGCGCCGCCGCAAAGGAGCAGTTCGACAGCGAGAAGCCCACGGTCATCGCCATCATGAACGAGACCTTCTCGGATCTATCCATCTACCAGAATATGCGCGCCGGCTACGAGGGCCCGCAGTACTTTAAGAGCCTGTCCAACTGCCTCAGCCGCGGCAAGCTCTACGTGAGCGCCTACGGCGGCGGTACCGCCAATACCGAGTTTGAGTTTATGACCGGCAACTCCATGGCCAACCTGGGCTCGGGTGTGTACCCCTACACCATCTACAACATGGAAACGACCGGGAACCTGGCAGAGCAGTTCAAGTCGCTCGGATATTCCACCACAGCCATGCACCCCAACCACGCGACCAACTGGAACCGCGAGAACGTCTACAAGGACTTTGGCTTTGACCAGTTCCTGTCCATCAACGACTTCCAGGGAGCCGACACCCTGCGCGGCATGGTGACCGACCAGGCTACCTACGACAAGATTCTCGAGTTGCTCGACCAGAACGCCGATCCGCAGTTTATCTTCGACGTGACCATGCAGAACCACTCGGGCTACGACACGGGCCTGCTGCCGGTCGACAAGCAGATGCATCTCAACATCGACACAACCGACCTGGACGCCAAGACCGTTGAGGACGGCACGCTGTCCGATGTCGACGAGTACGTCTCGTGCATCGAGCAGTCCGACCAGGCGCTTCGCTACTTCCTCAACGCCCTGAGCAAACTCGATCGCAAGGTGGTCGTGGTGTTCTGGGGCGACCACCAGCCGTTCTTCCCGTCCAAGTTCAACGATAAGTGGTTTACCGGCGAGGACGATGCCACGCACCAGGAACGTCTGTGGCAGACCGACTACATCATCTGGGCCAACTACGACGTTGCCGGCTGCGACCAGACAAGCGAGGTCGACGACCTGTCCACCAACTACCTGTCCACCCAGCTGATGCAACTGATCGGCGCACCGCTGACCGACTACCAGAAAGCGCACATGACGCTGCGCGAGTCGCTGCCCGCCATCAACTCGGTCGGCTACGAGGACGCCAGCCTGCGCTGGGCGCTCTCCTCCAACGTCACCGGTGACGACGCCGCCGCAGCAGCCGCCACCAAGGCACGCGAGGATTACGCCAAGATGCAATACTACGAGATGTTCCGCGACGGCAAGAACGTGTACACCGAGCACTTCCAGACCGAGGCCAACGAAACCGACCCCAACCTGGCACCGGGTACGACCAAGATCAAGTAGCGACTAGCTGCGAGTTCATAACTGAAACGTCTGTCCGGGCGGAGGCATATAAGGTTCCCTGCTCGGACAGTCTTGCGCAAGACGGAGGCCACATTAAGTGGCCTCCTTTGCGTGCGGAACTCGCGATGAACCTTATATGCCTCCGCCCGGACAGACGCCCTGTTGTTGGAGCGCGGCTTGTCATAGGGGTATCCGCTGAACATATATAAGTCGAAGGCCACGTCTTGTGGCCTTCTTTGTGTCCGGAAACCGTGTCCCAGAATTCACGTCCGGAGTGGGATGCGGTTTCCGCTTACGGCCCCGTTGGGAAACTGCATCCCACTCCGGGCTCAAATTGTGGGTCATCGTTTCCACCAGAGCCCTCAACCGGAAACCGCATCCCATTCCAAAGGCGAATTCCGGGACACACTTTCCAAGACCCCGTCCATCCGGAAACCATGTCCCACTCTGAATACATCCAGCGAACGCATGCGAGCGTGTCGTCTAGGACGGTCTCGTCATCGGGGTGATGGAAAATGTCACCCCAAACACTTGCCACGGTTGCGTCCACAAGTGTCAAGAAAAAAGCCTCGAGAATCTCGAGGCTTTCACATTTGTATTGTTTTGCACGAAGGACCGCGAACGGCGAAGCTACTCGCCCAGCACGGCCTTCTTGGCGGCTGCGGCCATGTTGTCCAAGTCCTCCTTGGTGGGATGGTCCTTTGCGGCAAACCAGTTATCGAGCAGCATCTTATGGCGCGCGTTTTCGGGTTCTTGCTCAAGCATTGCCTCGTAGCGCTGCTTTACGGCAGGGCCCATCTTGCCCTGGCACATTGCCCAGCCCGCAAGCTCGGCATCATTGGCCAAGTTAGACGATACGCGGTCGATAATCTGCCTAAAGTACTCCTCGCTGGCGCCAAAACCGCAGGTGCCAAACAGGAAGACGCGCTTGCCGTGCAAGGCGGAGAGCAACGCCGCGACCGAAGGCGCGCACGCGCCCTTGTCGCACCAAAAACCGACGAGCACCGTGTCGGCCGCGCAAGCGCCCTGCGCCTCGAGCGCAACCTGATCTGCATCCGCATCGTCGCTCAACGCCGCGGCATGGACAAACTCAACACCTGCAGCCTGCAGAGCGCGCTTGATCGCGCCCGAAACCATCCTGGTATTACCGCTCTTGCTGTTAACCACCAAAGAGCACGTCATAGTCACGTTGCCTCGTTTCCCCCAAAACTAAAGCCACTAATGCAATTTATTAGATGAATATCTTAGTACTTACGTGACAGATGTAAACCACCGTCTGTCGATTGATTAATTTGCCCCACGGGCTTGCTCACTGGGCGAACTGGCTGCGGTAGAGCTCGGCATAGAAGCCGTCTGCCGCCAGCAGCTCGTCGTGCGTGCCGCGCTCGATAATCTGGCCGTCGCGCATGACCAGAATGCAGTCGGCATTGCGAATCGTCGACAGACGGTGCGCCACCACAAAGCTTGTGCGGCCGGCCATAAGCTCGTCGAATGCCGCCTGCACCTGCAGCTCGGTGCGCGTATCGATACTCGAAGTCGCCTCGTCCAGCAGCAAGATAGCCGGATCGGTGAGCATAACGCGCGCGATGCACAGCAGCTGCTTTTGGCCCTGGCTAAACGTGCCGCCGTCCTCGCCGATCACCGTATCGTAGCCGCCTGGCAGCTGCACGATAAACTTATGCGCATGAGCGCGCTTGGCGGCCTCGACAATCTGCTCACGCGTAGCATCGGGACAACCGTAAGCAATGTTGTCCGCTACCGTGCCCTCGAACAGCCAAGTGTCCTGCAGCACCATGCCAAAGGCACGACGCAGGCTTGCGCGCGTGTAGTCGCGCGAAGCCTTGCCATCGACCGCGATGCGGCCGGCATCGATATCGTAAAAGCGCAGCAGCAGGTTGATGAGCGTCGTCTTTCCGCAGCCCGTGGGGCCGACCAGGGCAAAGCGCATGCCGGGCTTGGCCTCGATGCAGATATCCTGCAGCAGCTTACGATCGGGCACATAGCTAAAGTCCACGTGTTCAAAGGTCACCTCGCCCTGCGGGGCAGCAAGCTCTACGGCGTCCGACGCGTCGGGCTCCTGCTCGCGTGCATCGAGCAGCGCGAACATACGACGTGCCGAGGCGTACGCCGTCTGGATTTGCGTAATGACGTTGGTGACCTCGTTGAACGGCTTGGTGTACTGGTTGGCGTAGGACAGGAAAATCTGCACGCCGCCCACCGTAAGCGCCGCGGGCACGCCCGTGATCACGCCCACGCAGCCGATCACAGCGACCACGGCATAGATGATGTTATTGATAAAGCGCGTACCGGGGTTAGAGAGCGAACCCATAAACTGTGCACGCTCGCCCGCGGTGTAGAGCTCGGCATTGAGGGCGTCGAAGCGCGCTTGGGCGTTCGGGCCATAGGCAAACGCATCCACCAGCTTCTGCTCGCCTACGTACTCCTCAATATGACCACCGAGCTGGCCCTGGATGCGCTGCTGTGCCGTAAAGCTTTTGTTGGAGAGCTTGGCAATAGCACCGGCTGCAAAAATGGAAAGCGGCGTGACGAGCACCACCACGAGCGTCATGGTCAGGTTGATGGAAAGCATAAACGCGAGCGTGCCTACGATGGTGATGACGCCGGTAAAGAGCTGGGTAAAGCCCTGCAGCAGACCGTCGCCCACCTGATCGACGTCGTTGACCACACGGCTCATGAGGTCGCCGTGGGCATGGCCGTCGATAAAGCTGAGCGGCATGCGGCTGAGCTTGTCGCTCGCCTCCACGCGCATGTCGCGCACCGTCTCGTAGGACAAGCGGTTGACGCAATAGCCCTGCAGCCACTGGAAGGCCGCGGCGCCCACCACAACGAGCGCGAGTTTGGTAACGAGTGGCAGCAGCGCATCGAAGTCCACCTGCCCGGCGGCGACGATAAGATCGATGCCCTCACCAATGAGAATGGGCGTGTAGAGCTGCAAGATCACCGAGATGGCGGCGCTCACAAACGACGCCGTAAACGAGACGCGGTGCGGGCGAACATAGCCCAGCAGGCGGCGGGTCACCGCGCCCACGGGATAGCGCTCAGGGTCGCCGGGCTGGCGCGGACCGTCGCCCAGGTCGTTGAGGTTATCGTTACCGGACACGTTGGCCGTCATCGTGGCGACCGAACCGGAGGAAGTGTACGGATTCATTTAGCAGCCCTCCTTTGCGCAGACAGATGCGGGGGCGGCCGGAGCGGACGCGGGCACCGCGCTCCCCTGCTGGCCCTCGAGCTCCTCGCGGCGCAGCTGCGACTGGCAAATCTCGCGATAGAGCTGACATGTCGCGTAGAGCTCGTCATGCGTGCCCAGGCCCGCGACCGAGCCGTGGTCGAGTACGCAGATCATGTCGGCGTCGCGCACGGTCGAGACGCGCTGGCTTACGATCACCGTAGTCAGCGGCAGCCCGCCCTCAGCAGCGCCACATACGCTGCGCTCGCGGATGGCATGGCGAAGCGCCGCGTCGGTCTTAAAGTCGAGTGCTGAGGCGGAGTCATCCATGATCAGAACCTGTGGCGAGCCCACTAGGGCGCGCGCGATGGTCAGACGCTGGCGCTGGCCACCGCTAAAGTTCTTGCCGCCCGCC
>OKVH01001092.1_pt1 | contig 13492 bp, 9 predicted proteins | sample 1604791 | NCBI WGS metagenome assembly OKVH01 (sample SAMN01760919, study PRJEB22395) | human gut metagenome | reverse complement strand
TCGAAGGTGCTTCTACATTGCCGGCGTCCTCTAATTTCAGTTCCAGATTGTTAAAAACGTTTTTGACAGAATCATTTTCTTCTCCAGAAATGATAACTTTGTAGGTCACACCGGATGGCTCGTGACGATAAATGTAGTAAATTCTGTCAAAATTGTCTGTGGTTCGTATATAATCCACATCGCCAATGGTTGTTTTTTCAATAGTGCCGTCTGCATAGTCATGAAGATCGATATCGGAGGTCTGCAGATATTTGCGGAAAGAGTAGCTTGATTCTTCATTTGCTTTAATGGTGAAATCATTTTGTGAGCTGTCCTTGTCAGCACCTTCGAATACGTTGACAGAGCAGGTGTATTCATAATCGCTGATATCATTTGGATCATAGCTCCAGTCATCCGGAAGGTTAAGCTTGAACAGGGTTACGTCAATGGTGTTGTCACTTTCTCCGTGAACGGTAAGAGTACTACTGGCAGTCAGAAGCACAAGTCCGGTCACAAGAGGTAGTATTTTCCATATTTTTTTTCTCATATTCAGCACCTCTTTTCTATGTGGAATGGTTTGTATTTTTATTTTCCCAGATTTTGGAGACTTTGTCACTGACACAAATGACAGGTAATCCGTAAGGAAAGCGTTATTGCTGGAAAAAATGCGGATATCCGGAAGCGGCAAATGGGAATAAAAGTAATTTGTCCTGCATAGGCTATTGAAAAAAGGATATTTGGAATGATATCAATTGGCCTGTGTATGATCGTAAAAAATGAGGAGGCGGTACTTCGCAGAATCCTCACGCCGATGAGCAAGCTTGTGGACAAAATCTATATTTGCGATACCGGATCGGTGGATAAAACGAAGGAGATTGCCAGGGAGTTTACCGATGAGGTTTATGATTTTTTATGGAAAGATGATTTTTCTGCTGCCCGCAATTTTATTACGGAAAAAGCAGATACGGATTATTGGATGTGGCTGGATGCAGATGATGTCATTACGCCGGAAAATCAGGAGAAGCTGCTCAGGTTGAAAGAGAGCATGGATTCAGATACGGATGTGGTTATGATGGATTATGCAGTGGGATTTGATGAATGGGAGCATGTTACGTTTTCTTATTACAGAGAGCGTATTATGAAGACTTCCCGGAATTTCAGATGGCAGGGGCGCGTCCACGAAACGGTTGTTCCTGCGGGAAATATTTTATATTCGGATGTGGTGATTGAGCATCGAAAAATAAAGGCTGGAGAGTCTTTTCGCAATCTGCATATATATGAGCAGATGATTGATTCCGGTGAAAAAATGGAACCGAGACATTTCTTTTATTATGGGCGGGAGCTTTTTTATCATAAGCAATATGAGTATGCAATTTTAATTTTAAAAAAATTTCTGGAAGAACCAGATGGCTGGATAGAGGATAAACTGAACAGCTGTCTGGTTCTTTCCTGCTGTTATCAGGCAATGGGAGAGAATGCAGCTGCTTTTGATATACTTTTTTACAGCTTTACAATGGATGTTCCGAGAGCGGAGATCTGTTGTGAGATAGGAAGATTGTTTATGGAAAAAAAGGAGTACGTGACGGCAGCATACTGGTACCAGCAGGCTCTTCTTGCGCCACGGAAAAAGAAAAACGGCGGTTTTTATATTGCAGACAGTCATGATTTTATACCGGCGATACAGATGTGTGTATGTCTGGATAAAGCAGGAAGACACAGGGAGGCGTTTGAATTTCATAAAAAGGCAAGAGTATTGAAGCCGCTGCATCAGGCGGTTATTGGGAACGAGAAGTATTTCAGGGATGTTTGGGGGATGGAGTGAAGGGGAAATTCACCTGTATTGTTAGTATTTCATATATTGATAGTGAATATCTAAGCTGTTATGGGAGAATGTGTATGTTTTTTGATCGTCATAATCAGAAAAATTCTTCTGAAAAGGAAGCTTCCGGTGATATTACCTGTACATCCTGTTTTGGAAACAATAATCGCTGTGGCTGCGATTGCAGTTGTCCGGGACAGGGAGCCACAGGGCCTCGTGGTGCAACAGGTCCCATGGGACCTATTGGTCCAAGAGGGTGTCCCGGTGTGACTGGTCCTATGGGACCAAGAGGATGTCAGGGAGCAGTAGGCCCTGCAGGTCCTATGGGTCCGCAAGGAGAGCCTGGCATGCCAGGAGTTATGGGTCCCGCCGGAGAAGCCGGCCCCGCTGGAGCGACAGGCCCAACCGGTCCTGTCGGAGCAGACGGCCCGATTGGTCCTACTGGCCCAGCGCCAACTCCGGCAGCGGCAGTAGCAGATGCTACTGGTACAGAGGATGCTGTGACACAGCTAAATACACTTCTGGCAAATCTTCGCGCTGCCGGAATTCTGCAATCTTAGCACATGTTTGAAAAAGGCTTTCTGCAAGATGTGCGTCATAATTTGTGGGAGATTTCGCCCAGATGAGGGCGCAGTAGCGGCTACAGCAACCGAATTCGGGTGAAATATACCGCAATGAGGGCAAGGACTGGAAATGGAGCAATCCATTTCCAGTCCTTTCTCATATAAAAGTGTGATTGCTAAGCATTAAAATTAAATAATTTTGTGTTTTCGGTTGTAATTTCATGAATTTCGCATATAATAAAAGTGTGATTATTAAGCACAAAACTCTAATAAAAATGTGATTATCAAGCATAAAACTCCAATAAAAATGTGACGGGTGATTCTATGGAACGATTTATCTTAAAAAAGTTGCTGGCTTGGAAGAATTCTCCCTACCGCAAGCCTTTAATATTGAAGGGCGTACGTCAGGTAGGAAAGACTTGGATTCTGAAAGAGTTCGGCAGACGTTATTATGAAAATACAGCTTACTTTAACTTCGACGAAAATGAAGAATATAAGCAATTTTTTGAAACAACCAAGGATGTGGACCGGATTCTACAAAACCTTATGCTGGCAAGCGGTCAAAAAATTGTGCCTGAAAAAACCCTTATCATCTTTGATGAGGTGCAGGACTGCCCTAAGGTCATTAACTCTATGAAGTATTTTTGCGAGAACGCACCGCAGTATCACGTTGCCTGCGCCGGTTCTCTGTTAGGTATTGCTCTGGCGAAACCCTCTTCTTTTCCGGTCGGTAAGGTCAACTTTATGCAGATTGACCCGATGACCTTTAATGAATTCCTGCTTGCCAACGGTGATGAAAACCTGGCACAGTATCTGGAACAGGTGGACACCCTTGAACCCATCCCTGACGCCTTCTTTAATCCGCTGTATGAGAAGCTGAAAATGTACTATGTCACCGGTGGTATGCCGGAGTCGGTATTGATGTGGACGGAGGCACGGGATGTTTCTGCTATGCAGGAAGCATTATCCGGAATCCTCGGAGCCTATGAGCGTGATTTTGCCAAACATCCTAATCTCAGCGAGTTCCCGAAAATCTCAATGATCTGGAAATCCATTCCGTCTCAACTGGCAAGAGAGAACAAGAAGTTCATCTATAAAGTGGTCAAGGAAGGTGCACGAGCCCGTGAGTACGAGAATGCCTTACAATGGCTGGTGGATGCCCGTTTAGTGCATAAAATTTATCGCAGCTCAGCTCCTGGCCTGCCGATTGCAGCTTACGATGACTTGTCGGCTTTCAAAATTTATCTGGTGGATGTGGGACTGCTTCGCCGTCTGGCACAGTTGGCCCCCACTGCTTTTGGCGAAGGCAACCGCCTTTTTACTGAATTCAAAGGCGCATTAACCGAAAACTTTGTGTTGCAGACTTTAATTACTCAGTTTGAAGTCATGCCTCGTTATTGGAGCCAGAACAACCCACCTTACGAAGTGGATTTCCTCATTCAGCGGGAGAACGACATCTTTCCCGTGGAGGTCAAATCCGAAGCAAACACAACCAGCAAGAGTATGAAGAAGTTCAAGGAACTGTTCCCTGATAAGGTCAAGCTACGCATCCGTTTCTCACTGGATAATCTGAAACTGGACAATGATGTGTTGAATATTCCGTTATTCATGGCAGATCAGGCGGATAGACTGATCGGATTGGCATTGGGGAGTGAACCATAACCCTTGAGACGCTGGCAATATTGCTGCCCACAAAATTATTGAGACTCTAAAGCTTTCATGGTATCATTATAAAAACAGGAAATAGTAATACTATGAAATCTATTTTTATATAGGAGCATGTGCGAAGGGGGAAAAGTTATGAATCTGGTTAATCGTACTTTTCAGTTACAATGTGTTTTTAGGGAAAATAAATACATGAAAAAACTTTTATACACAATTGTTTTATTAATAGCCGTTCTCATAATTCCCGCCTAGCCGGCACACGCCCAGAGCCATTGGTATACCAAGGATCCCATTATCCGGCAACGTAGTAACAATTCCAAAAGGACGGGTAACTTCCAAAGTAGTGAAATATTTTAAGAAATACAAGATCAAAGTATATACCCATACTGTGAATTACCGGGGACAATGGGAGAAATACAGGGCTATGGGAGTGAGCGGTATTTATTCGGATGCATTGTGAAAGTGAGTTTGGATTCGATTTTAAGGATGATTTTGAAAAAAGAGAAAGGGGCATTCAAATATGAAAAACTATCGTGCAGAATTAACAGGCGTTTTTGGTGATCCAGTGGATGATAATCCTACTGGTGTAGTTGAGGAGGCTGCGTTTGCAGCGAAAAATTTGAATTATCGTTATCTGACCATTAAAGTGCTTCCAGAGGATCTTGGAAAGGCAATGGACAGTGTGAAAATCTTTGGCATGAAGGGAATCAATCTTACCATGCCTCACAAGATCAAGGTTCTCCCTTATCTGGATGAACTGAGTCCGGCAGCAGAGATTATCGGAGCAGTGAATACGGTTATCCAGAAAGAGGGAAAACTATTCGGTGAGAATACGGATGGAAAAGGGTTTGTAACCGCGTTGAAGAATTCTGGTGAGACTCTGGATAAGAAAAATGTGACTATTCTTGGCGCTGGCGGAGCAGCCAGGGCGATAGCTGTTGAATGTGCATTAAATGGGGCTGCCCATATCAATATTATCAATCGAAGCATTGAAAAAGGTGAGGAACTGGCATCTCTTATTCAGATGAAAACAGATAGCAGTGCAAAGTATCTTAACTGGAAAAACAATATGGCAATTCCATCTGATACAGATATTTTAATCAATGCCACTTCAATCGGGTTTTCTCCAAATGTGACAGACAAGCCAGACATTGATTATACTACCATCACACCGGAAATGTGTGTATGCGATGTCATATTTAATCCTGCGGAAACAATTTTCCTAAAGTCTGCAGCAGAAAATGGTGCAAAAACTATCACCGGTCTTGGAATGCTGGTACAGCAGGCCGCACTGAATTTCACCCTCTGGACAGGTGTGGAAGCGCCGGTAGATGTGATGGAGGATGCGCTGAAGAAGGAGTTTGAGTAAGGAAGATAGGCTTTTTCTGAAAAGAAAGATGTCAGATTGAATCTTTTTAAACAAAAAGGATGTGAGACCTTTGAAAATAAATTATGAAACTGTCCACTTCAATTATGCAGACAGAATCTCCAATCTGACCGCGGAAGCAGTCGGCGTAGTAAAGGGAGAGAAATATTTTCCTGTTTACAGTGGCACTCAGATTTTTACGCCATTGAATAAATCCAAGCCATTTTCTACGCCTCTGTTCGCTTATGCGGAAGTGTTCTGGTCGAATGTGATAAATGAATATTTTGTATCGGCGCCTTTATATCAGCTGGCTTTTTGCCATGGTTATGAAAAAGAGACACAGAAATACTATGATTATGGGACTGTGGTTCCCAAAATTTATAATGAAGATGAGCAGCTTTTGAATCTTCTGGAATTTTTTCGGAAGTATCCGGATGAAAAGGTAGATATAGACCAGTATGAGAATTACTGTATGATGTTTTATGATTATACGGATATTCTGGAGGCTTCCTATTTCCAGAATCACGAAGACATGGCAGAGCAGCTTGCCATGCAGATCCTGGTTTCCATGCTGAAAGGCGATCAGAATTATCACTATGAGAATATTGCGTTCGTTTGTAATAAAAAGGGAGAAATTCTGAGGCTGGCGCCGATGATTGACCATGAATTCTCCACTTACTTTATGTTTCCGGACAATTCTGCGCAGCATATGTACTGGTACAGTGAGTTGATCCGTTCTATGGAAGGACATGAAGTTCAGGATTATGAATATGACTGTCTGAAGAACCCAAAAGAACGGCAGATGATGGAAAAAAGTGCCGTTTGTCTGCATAAGAATCTTGTGTATATAAAAGAGCATTACCCGGAAGTTACCGGGAAGTTTTTAGAGAAACTGAATTGCCTGGAGCATGATCTGGAAGAGAATCCATCTCCATTTTATCTGCAGGAAAATATTGAATATCCGGGAATTGCCAATTCTTATGCTTACATGTTCGGGAAAGCCAGATACAAGGATCATGATGAGGAAAAGGCAAAGCTTCTGGAAGAGAAATATAGTTCCAGGGAAAAGAAAATAGATTTCCATGTATTGAGTGTTCAGATTGTGCAGGAAATCAAAGGAATTATAAGGCTGTTGAAAGTAATGCTGGAGAAAGAGAACGGCAATTGGGATAAAGTAAAGGAACAAAATGATGAGGACAAAGCCAGAGCCGGATTTACAGATAGAAAAATAAAAGCATATGACAAGCTGGAATTGACAGATGAGCAGCAGAAAGTTCTTGATGCTCTTAGACAGAACTGTGTGGAAGAGACTCTTTGGTCAGCAATTGCAGCCTTCCAAAACTACCCATTCCGCACAGCCTCTGGTCTCCCATACCAGTACAAGCTGAAAATCGGCAAAGACGGAACCTACAACAAAGAGCTTCTCATCGACCGCCGGGAAAACAGCAAAACCCTGTCCTGGAGCAGTATAAAAATGGCATTCCAAAATTGCCGGCAGATATCCGGCATCGTGAAACGCCCCAAGGCATTAGGGGATATTAGAGGGATTTCTTATATTTACCCATTGTTCTGGAAATTTGGACTGATCGAAGTGCCAGAAGAGACTGCGAAGAAAATGAGAGGAGAAGGTGATACCGCAGAAGAACGGTGATTTTTCAAACTCGCTTTAAAAATAATTGAAGTAAAAATGAAAAAATACTTGAAGTTTGGAGAAAGTAGGAAAGAAAAAGCTCTGACAAATGATGATTTTTTTAATAATCATTTGCCAGAGCTTTATATTACGTAGTAACAAAATCTATGCCTGCTTATCCCTACAGCTTCTTCCCTTGCTCGAATTTCGGCTCGCAGGTCAGCTCCACGCCCAGTTTACGGAAGGAAAGGACATCCACAGAAGACAGCATAACAGAAGTATGTGCCTGGCAGCCTTTCAGCTTCGGAAACTGCTCCAGGGCAAGACGTGCTTCTGGATTCGTAGCAGCACTGATGGAAAGGGCGATCATGGTCTCATCCATATGAAGACGAGGATTCTTACTTCCAAGATAATCTGTCTTCAGCTCCTGAATAGGGTGAATGGCATCCGGAGAGATCACATGCTTCTGATGATCGATTCCGGCAAGCTCCTTCAACACATTCAGAAGAAGGGCAGAGGATGCACCAAGCAGATCAGAGGTCTTACCTGTGATGATCCTTCCGTCTTCCAGCTCCATGGCAGCAGCCGGAGCACCAGTTTCTTTCTCTCTTTCCAGGGCAGCAGGAACAACCTTGCGGTCCTCCAGTGTGGCATGTGCCTGCTTCAGAAGAAGCTCGATCTTGTAAACCTCCTCCTCTGTGCCGGTACCGGACATAAGCGCATCCATACTTTTATAATATCTGCGGATGATCTCCTGACGGGAAGCCTCCTGGCAAACCTCATCATCCACAATACAGTTTCCTGCCATATTAACGCCCATATCTGTAGGAGATTTGTATGGGCACTCACCCATGATTTTCTCAAACATAGTCTGTACAACAGGGAAAATCTCTACGTCACGGTTATAGTTGACAGTGGTCTTACCATAAGCTTCCAGATGGAATGGGTCGATCATGTTGACATCATTCAGATCAGCGGTAGCTGCCTCATAAGCCAGGTTTACCGGGTGCTTCAGCGGGATATTCCAGATTGGGAAAGTCTCGAACTTGGCATAGCCTGCGCTGATTCCTCTCTTGTATTCATGATAAAGCTGGGAAAGACAGGTAGCCATTTTTCCGCTTCCAGGTCCAGGCGCTGTGATAACAACCAGCGGGCGGGTGGTTTCGATATAGTCATTCTTGCCGTATCCCTCGTCACTTACGATCAGGGAAGTATTGCTTGGATAACCTGGGATATTATAAAGGACATAAACCTTGATTCCAAGCTTCTCCAGACGCTTCTTGAACGCATCAGCACTGTTCTGTCCGGAGTAACGTGTGATGCAGACGCTTCCTACATAAAGTCCTCTGCTTGTAAATTCGTTCATCAGACGGAGCACGTCCTCATCATATGTGATGCCAAGGTCACCGCGGACCTTATTCTTTTCAATATCAGGTGCACCGATTACGATTACGATCTCTGCCTGGTCGGAAAGCTGCATCAGCATGCGCAGCTTGCTGTCTGGCTCAAATCCTGGAAGAACACGGGAAGCGTGGTAGTCATCAAATAACTTGCCTCCAAATTCCAGATAAAGTTTGTTGTCAAATTTGCTGATTCTCTCACGAATGTGCTCGGACTGCATTTTCAGATATTTGTCATTATCGAACCCAATTTTTTTCATTCTGTCTTTCCTCCTTCTTTCTCTGGGCTGTTCTTTACTATGTTCACAAAACACCTTGCGAAATATTTGCGGCACATAGTAATCTTTTAGTTCCTCATCCATTATGTTATTTCTTACTGTAAAGTTACAGGTAAAAAGGATACAGCAGATGCGTTCTGCACCTGCCTCAAAAAATATGTTCCTGGACTGTATTAGAAAAATCATTCCTGCAAATTGTGCGCACATCCTGCAGAAAGCCTTTTTCAATCACGCTCTAGTATACTACAGTTCGCGCCGTAAAAAAAGTATCTATTTATTTTTCTGATGTGAATTTTTTTGACTTTTTTTCAAAAAAATTCAGAGGGTTTTCACAATATCCAGGTTGATTTATCTGCGTTTTATCTTTATAATAGAAAAGATAGTAAGGAGGAATGAAATGGATAATAATCTGGACAACAATCAAGGCGGACGCCGCCCTGATAAAGGGGATCCAAGAAGAGATCAGGATCCTAACCGCAATAAGAAAAATCATCAGTCCATTCTGGCTTTTCTGATATGTCTTTTGGTTACTCTGGTGTGTTTCAGCCTGTTTACCAATATGCTGCAGGATAATTCCAGTGAGATTACGTATGATAAGTTTATTGATATGGTGAATAATGATGAAGTGAAATCCGTTACACTTCAGTCTGATAATCTGACCATCGTGCCGAAGAAGCAGGTGAATCCTTATCAGGAGATCAGTTATTACACCAATCTGACAGAAGATGAGACTGCCCTTACCAAACGTCTGGAAGGAACCGGTATTATTTTTAAATCTGAGCCGCCGGATGCTTTCGGAGAATTTATGGCAATGATGCTTAGCGTACTTTTACCGTCTGTGCTTCTGTTTGTGCTTCTTATGTTTTTTATGCGCCGCATGAACAAAGGCGGCGGTGGTATGATGGGCGTTGGGAAAAGCCGCGCCAAGGCGTATGTACAGAAAGAGACCGGAATTACATTTAAGGATGTTGCCGGACAGGATGAGGCCAAGGAATCCTTGCAGGAGGTTGTGGAATTTCTTCACAATCCAGGCAAATACGTGGAAATTGGTGCTAAACTGCCGAAGGGCGCCTTGCTTGTAGGACCTCCGGGTACAGGTAAAACCCTTCTTGCCAAGGCAGTTGCAGGGGAGGCGCATGTACCGTTCTTTTCCCTTTCCGGATCAGAATTTGTGGAGATGTTCGTTGGCGTAGGTGCTTCCCGTGTCCGTGATCTTTTTGAGGAAGCCAAGAAGAATGCGCCGTGTATCGTATTTATTGATGAGATTGATGCCATTGGAAAGAGCCGTGATTCCCATTACGGCGGAGGCAATGACGAGCGTGAGCAGACTTTGAACCAGTTGCTTGCTGAGATGGATGGTTTTGATACTTCCAAGGGACTTCTGATCTTGGCAGCTACCAACCGTCCGGAGGTACTGGATCCGGCACTTCTCCGTCCGGGACGTTTTGACCGCCGTGTTATCGTTGACCGTCCGGACCTGAAAGGACGTATTGATATCCTGAAGGTTCATGCGAAGAACGTAAGGCTTGACGATACCGTTGATTTCGAGGCAATTGCCCTTGCCACATCCGGTGCCGTTGGTTCTGACCTTGCCAATATGGTTAATGAGGCCGCTATCCTGGCTGTTAAGAATGGCCGTCACGCAGTTTCCCAGAAGGATCTTCTGGAGTCTGTTGAGGTGGTTCTTGTTGGAAAAGAGAAAAAAGACCGTATTTTAAGTGCCCAGGAGCGCCGTATCGTATCCTATCATGAGGTAGGACATGCACTGGTAAGTGCCCTTCAGAAGGATTCCGAGCCGGTACAGAAGATCACCATTGTACCTCGTACTATGGGCGCACTTGGTTACGTTATGCAGGTTCCGGAAGAAGAGAAATATCTGAATACCCAGAAAGAACTGGAAGCTATGCTGGTCGGATATCTTGGCGGACGTGCTGCTGAGGAGATCGTTTTTGACAGCGTGACAACTGGTGCTTCCAATGATATTGAGCAGGCCACCAAGGTTGCACGTGCTATGATCACCCAGTATGGTATGTCCAAGAAGTTTGGTCTGATGGGTCTTGCCACTCAGGAGAATCAGTATCTGAATGGTCATGCAGTGCTTAATTGCGGTGACAATACAGCTACCGAAGTTGACCATGAGGTTATGGAGTTGCTTCGTGTTTCTTATGAGGAGGCGAAGCGCCTGATCAGCAGCCACAGAAAGGCTTTGGACAAGATCGCTGCTTATCTGATCCGCAAGGAGACCATTACCGGTAAGGAATTTATGATCATTTTCCGCGCAGTGGAGAAGGGACTGGAAGTTTCAGATGTGTTGGATGCAGAAGGGCTGAAGGCGCTGGATGAGGCTGTGAAAGCAGAGGATAAGACGGATGAGGCAAATGCGGACACAGAGACAGCGGAATCTGCTATTGCCGTTCCTGCAATTGAACAATACAGATAATATAGGATAAAACATCAGAACCGGGAGACATGTTTTCCCGGTTCTTTTCAACAAAGGAGAGTTTTTATGTTCCTGATTGAAGAAGAATTAAAAAAGCTGCCCGGTAAGCCTGGTGTCTACATTATGCATGGGGAAAAAGATGAGATCATTTATGTGGGAAAGGCGGTCAGTCTGAAGAACCGTGTTCGTCAGTATTTCCAGAGCAGCCGCAATAAAGGCGCAAAGATTGAGCAGATGGTCACTCACATTACCAGATTTGAGTATATTGTCACCGATTCTGAATTGGAGGCGCTGGTACTGGAGTGCAACCTGATCAAGGAGCACCGCCCGAAATATAATACCATGTTGAAGGATGATAAGACATATCCATTCATTAAAGTGACGGTAAACGAGCCCTATCCAAGAGTTCTTTTTTCCCGCACCATGAAAAAGGACAAGGCGAAATATTTCGGACCCTATACCAGCTCCACAGCTGTGAAGGACGTGATCGAGCTGGTCCGCAAGATTTATATGGTACGGTCCTGCAACCGTAATCTGCCCCGTGACTGCGGCAAAGACCGTCCATGTCTGTATTATCATATGAAGCAGTGTACGGCCCCCTGCCAGGGAAATGTAAGTGAGGAAGTGTATAAGCAGAACATTGGACAGGTACTTCATTTTCTCAATGGAAATTTCCAGGAGACCATTGATCAGCTGACTGAAAAAATGATGGCTGCTTCAGAGGATATGCATTTTGAGGATGCTGCAGGATATCGTGATTTAATCAATAGTATCCGGCGGATCGGAGAACGACAGAAGATTACTACCTATGGGGAAGAGGACAGGGATATTATTGCAGTTGCCATGGATGAAAGTGAAGATCTCCGGGAGCAGGATGCAGTTGTGCAGGTGTTTTTTATGCGTGGCGGCAGGCTGATCGGCAGAGATCACTTTTTTCTCCGTGTGGCAAGAGGCGATACCAAAGCACAGGTTTTGTCAAGCTTTCTGAAGCAGTTTTATGCAGGAACTCCTTTTATTCCGGCGGAAATCATGATGCAGACAGAGATAGAAGATGGGGAAATTATTGAAGACTGGCTGACTGCAAGGCGTAAACAGCGCGTTCACATTCGTGTACCGAAAAAGGGAACAAAGGAGAAGCTGGTGGAGCTTGCCAAGGAAAACGCCTGGATGGTCCTTTCCAAAGACAGAGAACGGATCAAGCGCGAAGAAGGACGTACGATCGGCGCTGTGAAGGAGATTGAGGACTGGCTGGGGCTTAAGGATATTGTGCGTATGGAGGCCTACGATATATCCAATATCAGTGGGTTTGAGTCCGTTGGTTCCATGGTGGTTTACGAAAAGGGCAAGCCGAAGCGCAGCGATTACCGAAAATTCAAGATCAAATGGGTGCAGGGACCTAACGATTACGCCAGCATGGAAGAGGTGCTTACAAGGCGTTTTACCCATGAATCCAAGGGCGAATACGACAGCTTTTCCATTCTTCCGGATCTGATCCTTATGGATGGCGGACGTGGCCAGGTAAACATTGCACGGAAGGTTCTTGGAGAGCTTGGAATTGACATTCCGGTATGTGGTATGGTAAAGGATGACAACCACCGTACCAGAGGGGTGTATTTCAATAATGTTGAAATTCCCATTGATACTTCTGGTGAGGGGTTCCATCTGGTAACCAGGATCCAGGATGAGGCTCACCGTTTTGCCATTGAGTATCACCGCTCCCTTAGAAGCAAAGAACAGGTACATTCCGTTCTGGATGATATTCCGGGAATTGGCGAGACCAGGCGAAAAGCTCTTATGAGAAGATTCCGGTCTGTTGAGAATATTAGGGATGCTTCTGTGGAAGAATTAAGTCAGACAGAGTCTATGAATGTACAGAGCGCGGAGGCTGTCTATCAGTTTTTTCATAGAGCACCAAATCATACGAATGTATGATTTCTGCGCATCGTGAAGTGTGTTACTGTGAATAGAGCGAACAGTAACAGTTTTAACAAGATTCGACATTGAAGTTACAGAAAAAATTGTGTATAATACAGATAAGTGTGGATTTTTGGCAATGTATATAATTTCTATGCGCAGTGCAAAGAAACCTGCACAGACTGCATAACAGTTTTCACCTATTATGAGGAATCTTGTAACTGCAGGGAACTGCTTATGTGGGAAGGACTTCATTAGAGAAAAAGGAGATAAAAGCATGAAGGGTGTACAGCTTACTAAGCTGGCGCAGGAACTGAATCTGACCAACCTGACGCCTGATATTGACCTTACAGAGATTTATGTGAAGACAGCAGAAATAAATCGTCCGGCTTTGCAGCTTACAGGATATCTGGAGCATTTTGCAAACGAGCGTGTTCA
>OKVH01001091.1_pt1 | contig 13497 bp, 8 predicted proteins | sample 1604791 | NCBI WGS metagenome assembly OKVH01 (sample SAMN01760919, study PRJEB22395) | human gut metagenome | reverse complement strand
GCAAGGGGCAGACGAAAAGGGACGAAGTCCCCCCCTTGACCCCTTCGCGCGATTGAGTTGGTCTCTTCTTCCTACTTCTTCCGCGTGTTTATCCCTTTAGCCTTCCAATGCAAACGGGGCGAGCGGTAAGCCATTCCGCCCAAACAGCGACACCTTCCCCCAATTCACATATGCATACCTTACCTTCGCCGGGTGGAGCACCGCCACGCTCCGCAAGCGCATCTCCGTCCCATCCAGCGTCACCGACTGCACAGGGTGATACGCCCCGTCTTCCCCGGCAATCTCCAGCAGCAGTTCGCCCGTCTCCCGGCGCAGCACAGGTGCGCTCAGCGTGACAACGAGCGTATCTCCCTGCGTATACTTCCCCAGCGCGCGGGGGGATTCCGGCGCGTCCATGCCATAGACGACGCGCAGGGCAACGTCGCACAGGCGCTCACCGGGGATACGCTTGTCGGTCGGGTGGATGTTGTCGAATTCGCCGCAGTCCAGCAGAATCGCCAGACCGCCGGGCTGGAGGGCGCTTGCCGCGCGTGCCTGTGCAAGACGCAGGCGCGCCCAGTCGTGCTTATCCTCGTCGCCGGCGGCAATCCACATCGGCAGCTGCACGTTGAGGAATGGGAGCGAATCGTCGCGGAAAAGCTGACGCAGGCGCATCACCATGGCGGTCAGCAGCACGTCGTAATGCTCGGTTTTTGCGGTGTCATCCTCACCCTGATAATACAGGATGCCGGTCAGCGTCGCGGGAACGACGCGCTTGGTCATCGTTTCAATCAGCCCGCCCGGACGATACGGCGAACCGGGACCAACCGGCGGATGCCAAGGGCAGGGGCCGACGGTTTCGTTGATTTCCGGCCACGAGATACCGGGATTGTCCTTCTTCAGCTGAGCAACATGCGCATTCCATGCGTTCATTTCAACCCAAAAGGCATCTTCCTCCTGCCGCCACTGATCGAAGGGCTTGTCGCCGCCCTGCTCACGGTAGCGGGTGATGTAGCGCTGCCCCTCGGCGGTTGCTTCCAGCGCTTCCTTATCCATCCAGCAGGTCACGGATGTACCGCCCCAGTAGCAGTCAATAATGCCGATAGGGCAGTCAATCGTCCGCGCGAGTTTGCGGGCGAAGAAGTACGCCACGGCGGACATATCCCGCGCATAGCCGGGGCGGACACGCTCCCAATGAGACGCGGCTTCGGCTGCAATCGCGTCGTCATCCCAGACGCTCTTTTTCGGGACGTTGAAGTAGTGTACCAGCGGGTCGTCATGCGCCGCGATTAAATCTTGCCCCTCGTCGGCGTTTTGCAGTTCCAGCTCCATGTTGCTCTGCCCGGACGCAAGGTAGACTTCGCCAACCGAAATATCGGTGGATGTGCACGTTTCTGCCCCGCAGGTGACGGTCAGTGTGCAGCCGGTCGCCTGTTCCATCGGCGGAAGATGCAGGAGGAAGCGTCCGTCGCGCGCTGTGCAGACGCCTTCGGAGAGAATCAGCCCATCCGCCGTCGTCACGCGCCCGGTGATAGTTTGCCCATCCGCCGCCGTACCCCAGACGCGCACTTCCTTGCGGCGGCACAGCACCGCGCCATTGCCAAACAGGGGCGCAAGTTTGAATTTAATCGCCATTAGTCGTCCTTCTTTCCCATAAACGCGAGATTGTGCGAGATGAGCAGGCAGCGCTGGCGCACGCAGTCCGGCGAACGCAGCGGATCTTTGGGCGTGTGCAGCAGATAGTCGCACAGGCGGTCAATGTCCGTTTCGGCAACGTGCAGGCGCGTGTCCGACGAAGCATAGTAGATGTACACCTTGCCGTCGTCATCCGCAATCGCGCCGTTGGAGAACACGACATTGCTCACGTCGCCCACGCGCTCGTGCCCCATCGGGCCAAGCAGCATCCCCGACGGCTCGGCAATCACGCGCGACGGGTCATCCAGCGCCGTCATGAAGGCGTACAGCACATAGCGCAGCCCTGCCGCCGTGTTGCGAACGCCGTGCGCGATGTGAATCCAGCCCTTGTCGGTGCGAATTGGCGTTGCGCCCGCGCCGTTTTTGCTTTCGGTGATGGTATGGTAGCGGCGCAGGGAGATGATTTTCTCCTCGTCAATGACGGGGTGCTCAATATCCTTGCACAGTCCGAAGCCGATGCCGCCGCCCGAACCCGTCTCGATGAAATCATCCATCGGACGGGTGTAGAAGGCATATTGCCCGTCCACAAATTCGGGGTGGAGGACGACATTGCGCTGCTGCGGCGAACGGAGCGTCTTGAGGTTCGGCAGGCGCTCCCAGTTCTGCAAGTCCTTCGTGCGTACGATGCCCGCCGCCGCAACCGCCGCGGACAAATCGCTGCTGGTGCGGTCTTTGCTTTCGGAGCAGAATACGCCGTAAATCCAGCCGTCTTCATGCTGCGTCAGGCGCATATCGTAGACGTTCGTTTCCTCCGCGCAGGTATCGGGGAGGACGACAGGATAATCCCGGAAGCGGAAGCCCTCAGTGGGCTTGTCGGATTCCGCGACGGCGAAGAACGACTTGCGATCCATCCCTTCGACGCGCACGACGAGGCAGTACTTGCCGTTCAGCTTGATTGCGCCGCTGTTCATGGTGGCATTGACGCCGAGGCGCTGCATCATGAAGGGGTTCGACGCGGGGTCAGCGTCGTACATCCAGAAGGGCGGGATGTGCTCGCGGGTGAGGACGGGGTAGCGGTAGCGGGTATAAAGCCCGTTATAGAAGTGGTCATTGGCGGGGTTCGGGCGCGCGATGAGGCGCTCGTAGGACTCCATCAGGGAGGAAAAACTGCGGATTTGCATAGCAGTGGTCGCTCCTTTGCATTGTTTGTTTAGTACAGGTGCTAAGGGAATTGATTTTGATTGTGGCAGGGGGAATCGCCTCCGCGGAGGCGACAAGGGGGCAATGGAAACAGACGAAGTCTGCGGTCGCCCCCTTGACCCCTTCGCAGTGCGCTCCCATGTTTATTGTTTTTTTTCGTTGCAGGGAGGAACGAAAGGTACACTAAATTATAGTAATGATAAAAGCCAACTATGGGGGCGTGCAGCCGAAGAAGTCCAGAGGGCGATCGGAAAGCCCTCTGGAACTATGCCAATGACCCGTTTAGAAAAGAAGTCAACCCTGCTTACCTGAAAATCCAGACATCAAAAAGCACCGCCCTGCCCGACCATCAACGCCGGACAAGGCGGTGCATTCATGCACCATTACAGATTGTTCACAAGGTCGTACAGGTCGCGACGGAAGTGCTTTTCCACCTTCAGCGCGTCCACGATGGGCATGTTGAAAACCTTGCCCTGCCGCACGCCGATGACCTGATTGGAGATGCCGTCGCGCAGCAGACGAACCGCGAGGTTGCCTGCCTCAAAGGCGAAGGCGCTGTCCTTGGCAACCGGCAGCGCGCCACGCTGGGTGTAGCCGACAACCGTCGAACGTGCTTCCACCATGCCGCACATCCGCTTCATGATGGAGGCAAACCGCATGGCGCTCATGGGTTCGCCCTCGAAGCACTGCTTGCCGTGGCTGGTCAGGAAGCCGTACATGTCAAACGGCGCCATGGATTCCCAGCAGCCCTCCGCCAGCACGATGGTCGAGCGGTAGTTGCCCTTAGCAATCTGCTTATTCAGGCGGGACGCCACTTCTTCCACGCTCCACGGCACTTCCGGCACAACCACGATTTCCGAACCCGTGGCGCAGGCGGCCTTCAGGGCGATGTCACCGCAGTGGCGGCCCATGCACTCCACCACATGCGGGCGGTCGTGGGAGCGGCTGGTGGCGCGGATGGCGCGGATGGCTTCGGTGCAGACCTGCACAGCCGTCTCGTAGCCCAGCGTCATCTCGGTGTAGGCAAGGTCGTTGTCAATCGTGCCGGGGATGCCGATGCAGGGGATGCCCAGCTCGCACAGACGCATTGCGCCCTGGAAGGAGCCGTCGCCGCCGATGACAACCAAGCCGTCGATTTCCATCGCCTTCAGCGTCTGCACGGCGATTTCGCGCCACTTGGGGTCTTTGAACTCCTCGCAGCGCGCGGTGCGCAGATAAGTGCCGGGCTGGTCGGCAATATCCAGCACGGTGTCCAGATACAGCTCCTGCAGGTCATCCTTGATGCTGGTGGACTTGCGCAGCAGACCGTTGTAGCCGTGCTTGATGCCAATCAGGGGCATACCATAAGCCGCAGCACTGCGGGCAATGGACATAACGGCTGCATTCATGCCCGGCGCGTCGCCGCCGGAAGTCAAGACGCCGATTTTTCTCATCATGGGAACATTCCACTCCTTTTCAGAAGGTTATGATGGCGGGCAAGCCCGGCGAATCCGGAAATTGCCCTGCGAAACGGTACGCGGAATGCGTGGCCGTATGCTTTCATCCTGCATTATACCACAATTGATAGGAAAAAGACAAGCCGTGCAAACGCTTACATCAAACGTTTTCGGACGAAATTTCACGAAAAGGCGACGAACCTTCCAGAAATAGGATTGGGAAATGTGCAACTGTCCTTGACAGACCGGATTACCCGTGATATGATGAAAAAAACGAGGAAAGGCGGCGAACAGGCAGAATGGGCAGGGACGAGCGGCAGCTGCGTCGGATGCGCGGCGAAGCGCTGTCCCGATTGCTGCAGGGGCTGACGTACGGCGGCTGTCTGGTGATTTTTTACACGCTGATGGCGATTCCGAACTGGCCGCTGCGGAATCTGTCGCGCACGAGCGCAACGACGCTGGTGACATGGGTCGCCATGGGTGCGGCGATGCTGGCGGTGTTCGGGCGCATGACGGTGCGGCGCGGAAAGCATCAGCAGCAGGCGGCAGGGCAGTGCATGGGCGTGCTCATCACGGACGCGGTGACGTATCTGCAATTGCAGATTATGAACGTCAACCCCAATAACCGCACGCACCTGACGCTCTTCGGGGCGGATTTCGCGTATCTGCTGATTGCTGCCGCGCTGCAGATGGCGCTCATGCTGCTGGCAATGTCCTTCGGTGCGCGTGTGCTGCCGAAATTACAGAAACCCGCGCGGCTGCTGCTGATTACCGAGGCGGATGCGGACGAAATTCGGCAGAAGCTGGCGAAGGAGCGCACCTTCGGGCAGCTGAATGATGTTTGCAGCTGGCGAGCAGCGGAATTACCCGCGTTTTTGGCGCAGAACGATGCAGTGCTCATTGCATCGGATGTGCCGGATGAAAACCGGATGGCGCTGATGAAGGCGTGCTATGCGTTGAAGCGGACGGTGCTGGTCAGCCCGCGCGTGCAGGAAATCATGCTGTCCAGTGCGAATCAGGTGATACTGGATGATGCGCCGCTGCTGGAAATGCGCGCGGACGGCATGACGCTGGGGCAGAAAATCATCAAGCGTGGGGCGGATATTGTGCTGTCGGCGCTGGCGCTGCTGGTGCTTAGCCCGCTGATGCTGCTGATTGCGCTCGCGATTCGCGTGGAGGACGGCGGAAACGTCATCTTCCGGCAGAAGCGGCTGACGGCGGACGGCAAGACCTTCACCATCTGCAAATTCCGCACGATGCGGCGGGGCAGCGGAGGCGCGTCCGCACGGGACGCGGATGACCGCGTGACGTATGTCGGGCGTTTCCTGCGCCGGTGGCGGCTGGATGAGCTGCCGCAGTTCTGGAACATTCTGCGCGGGGATATGTCGCTGGTCGGCCCGCGCCCGGAAATGCTGGAAAACATCACACGCTATAAGCGTGACCTGCCGGAATTCCAGTTCCGGGAACGCATGAAGGCGGGTTTGACCGGCTATGCGCAGATTGAAGGGCGCTACAATACCTCGCCGGAGGATAAACTCGCGCTCGACCTATTCTACATCGAGGGGTTCTCTCTCTGGACGGACATGAAGCTGCTTCTGCGGACAGTGACGGTTTTTTTCCGCCCTGACGCAACGCAGGGATTTCCGCCGGAGGATTCATCATTCATTCCCAAACACGACAAAACACAGGAGGAAGAGCAATGAAAACGACGCTTTTGATTATGGCAGCAGGACTGGGCAGCCGTTACGGCGGCAACAAGCAGATTGACCACATCGGCCCGCACGGCGAAATTCTGCTGGAGTATTCCATCTATGACGCAATGGCGTCGGGGTTTGATAAGGTGGTTTTCGTCATCAAGCGCAGCATGGCGGACACCTTCCGCGAGCTGATTGGCGACAAGATTGCCAAGAAGGTCGAGGTAGAATACGCCTATCAGGAATATGATTCCCTGCCGGACGGCTTTGTTCCGCCGGAAGGACGCACGAAGCCCTATGGCACGGTTCACGCCGTGCTGGTGGCGAAAGACCTGATTCACGAGCCGTTCGCCGTCATCAACGCCGACGACTACTACGGCAAGGACGCTTTCGCGACGATGGCGAAAAGCCTGAAGGAAATGCAGGGCAAGACGAACGTCGCGTCGATGGTGGCATACCGCTTGAAGAACACCGTGTCCGAGAACGGGCATGTGACCCGCGGCGTGTGCGCGCGCGACGATCAGAATCATCTGGTGAAGGTGCAGGAGACGTACAAGATTAAACCCTTCCCGGACGGCACGATTCGCGACGTGAACTTCCGCGAAGAGGGGGATATCCTCGATCCGGAAGCGCTGGTTTCGATGAACTTCTGGGGGCTGACCCCGTGGTTCTTTGGCGCCGCGGCGCGTGATTTCGCTGCCTTCCTCCGCGCCGATAACGGCGACCCGATGAAGAAGGAGTTCGTCCTGCCGACCGAAATTGACGCGCTGATGCGCTCCGACGGTCTGATGGTGGATGTGCTGAGCACGGACGCGGTGTGGTTCGGCGTGACGTACCGCGAGGACAAGCCGTATGTCATGGGCGAACTGAAGAAGCTGCATGACGCGGGGCAATATCCCGAATCCCTGTAATTTTACAGAAAAGCGCCGTAAGCACTTGCCTACGGCGCGTTTTTGTCGTACAATAGGGATGGGGACAGTCTGTCCCTATCAGAAGGAAAGAGGAGAGCGATTCCCATGAAGATTTTGCTGACCGGCGGTGCCGGATTTATCGCGACGCACACCTGTGTGGAACTGATGGCGGCGGGACATGATGTGGTCGTTGTTGATAATTATGTAAATTCTCAGCCCGAAGCGCTGCGCCGCGTGGAGGAAATCGCGGGCCGCCCGGTGAAGGCGTATGAAGCCGATGTATGCGATCGCGCCGCAATGGACAAGATTTTCAGTGAGAACCGCTTTGATGCCGTGATTCACTTCGCGGGGCTCAAGGCCGTGGGCGAGTCTGTCCACAAGCCGCTGGAATACTACCGCAACAACCTTGACTCCACCCTGACGCTGTGCGAAACCATGCGCCGCTACGGCTGCAAGCGAATCGTGTTCTCGTCCTCTGCGACGGTCTACGGCGTGCCGGACGAAGTGCCGCTGCGGGAGGATATGTTCTGCAAGGGCTGCACGAACCCCTACGGCTGGACGAAGTACATGATTGAGAAAATCCTGCAGGGCATTGTAACCGCTGATCCGGAATGGTCGGTGGTGCTGCTGCGCTACTTTAACCCCATCGGCGCGCACGAATCCGGACGCATGGGCGAAAATCCCAACGGCATTCCGAACAACCTGATGCCCTACATCACCAAGGTCGCCGCTGGACAGCTCGATCACCTGACCGTGTTCGGCAATGATTACAACACGCCGGACGGCACGGGTGTGCGCGACTACATCCACGTCGTCGATCTGGCGAAGGGCCATGTTGCCGCGTGTGACTACGCCGCGAAGCACAACGGCTGCGAAATTATCAACCTTGGTACGGGCGTGGGCTACTCGGTGCTGGATATTGTGAACACGTTCAGCCGCGTGAACCAGGTTCCCGTGCCATATGTGATTGGCCCGCGCCGCGACGGCGATGTGGATGCCTGCTATGCCGACCCGACGAAGGCGAAGGAGCTGCTCGGCTGGACGGCAACCAAGACGCTGGAAGACATGTGCCGCGACTCGTGGCGCTGGCAGAAAGCGAACCCGAACGGCTATCAGGACAAATGAGCAATGGGGCGCGGCAGTTCCCGGAGACAGGGGACTTCGCGCCCTTTTGCGCGAATCGGTTCTGTGCCGATGGCTTATTCTACTTCCATGTGGAGCTGTTTCGCTGCGCAGGGGGAATCGCCTCCGCAGAGGCGAAATCCCCGCATAAACACGCGGGCATAGTATGAAAGCGCGCTCAACTCAATCGCGCGAAAGGGTCAAGGGACGAAGTCACTTGCGGAGTCCAGAGGAAGAGCCTCTGGTAGGAGTGCAGAGGGCGAAGCCCTTTGCAAGGAGAGTGGTTATGAAAAGAAAGGTGTTCCTGTTTGGAGGAAGCGGCGGACGGATGCTCGAAGCGCTGCTGTTTATGGCGTTCGCGGGCATTACGCCGGAGGAAACGCTGGATTTGGTGCTGTGCGACCCTGATGGCGATGGGATGCACGGCGCTGTTCAGCTGCGTCAGGAATTGGCGGATTATCAGCGCATCTGGGCGTCCCGGACGTATATCGGCATGGAGAACCCTGCCTTCCAGACCGAAATCAACCTCCGCACATGGTGCGATCCGCTGCCCATGAACGCGAAAACGCTCGCGGACTGGACGCAGGACGAAAAGCAGGATGCCCTGCTCTGTCAGGCGCTTTTTCCGGCGGATACCGCGTCTCTTGACCTCCGGCAGGGCTTCCATGACCACCCCGAACTCGCGCGCGTGGCGTTCGCGGCGATGCTCAGCGAATGCGAAAACGACCCCGATGATGCCATGCGCCGCACGCTTGATGAGATTCAGTCCGCCTTGAATGCGGGCGAGGAAGTCCGCGTTGTACTGGCTGGTTCGCTCTGCGGCGGCACGGGCGCGGCGGGCATCGAGAGCGTCGCAGCCCTCCTCCAGAACCGCTTCGGGCAGAACGACAATTTCCGCATGGGCGCGGTGCTGATGCTTCCTTGCGCCGACGGGGAATCGCCCGCGCGCGCACAGGCGGCGTTGGAGAGAATCAGCATAGAAAACGCCCTCCAAACTGTCTGCCTGATTGGACTTCCGCAGAGTGCGCAGTCCTCCGGCGGCAACGATTTGCCCCGCCTGACCGACTGGCTTGGCGCGTACTGCATGGATGTGCTGCTGCACCGCCCGACGTGGCTGACGGGTACGTTCACAGTGCAGACCGCAGACGGCGCGGCAAACTGGAAGCTCTTCGGCAAGGGGGATGAACGTTATCGCGTGGCGTTTGGCGGATTGCTCAAAGGCGCGCTGCTCTGGCAGCGGAAGATTCTTCCGACGCTGGAAAAACGGCTTGCGAAGGGCAATGCGCTCAAAAGCGGGTGGATTGGCTGGTATCCGCATTATTTCCGCGGCGCGGCGGAGGATATCGAGGATGTTCGCGCCGATGCACAGGCCATTGACCGCCTGACGCAGGTCGCGCTGCTGTATCTGGCGGGCATCATCCGTTCGCTGCCGCTGGATCTGCGCTATGCGTCCGTGCTGGAAACGGCGCGGGAGCAGGGCAGGGAGCACTACGACATGCAGATTCGCCGCGCAGGGGAACTGGCTGTTCTGCGCTACGACGCTGAGCAGAACGGAATGCAGGAGGACAACGACGTCCACCGCGAAAACGCCGACACCGACCCGGAAGCGGCGGCGGCGCTGGAACGCATTGCGCGGATGGCGGAGAGCATCCAGAACGAGGACAACGTGCAGAAAACGTTCAACCGGCAAATGGGCGGTCAGGCGGCAATGAAAATGGTGCTGGATGCGCTGGAAAAGGCGGAGAGCGAGAATGACCGTCTGATTCGCGACTACGCTGAGGCGATTCGCCGCATTGCGCAGGCGGAAGCTGTCGTCAAGCCGTCCGAACGCTTCCGTATTGACGATGCGAAGACGAAACTCAAGCGCATGGAACGCCACAAGCAGATGGCGGCGGGCATGTGCGAGATGCTGCGCCACGACGCGCAGGAGATGCGCGATGGTCAGCTGCGGTTCGAGAAGCCGACGCTGATCTCCGCCGCGCCGGAGAACGGGCTGTTTTTGCAGGAAGCGATGGATCGGCTGCTGCGCGGCGAAAAAGAAGGGCGGAAGGAACTCGCAGCGTGGTTCCCCGTCTTGGTTCAGGGCGGCAAAACGGCGGATTTGCGCAGGACGATGAAGCAGCTGGGGCGCGGGGCGAAGGAAAAGGATGCGCCCGCTGTGCAGCTGCTGCTTGTTGCCATGGAAACCGCCATGCAGGAGGAAAACGCATGAGCAAACTGCTTTTTCTGCCCGATCGAAACGGCAGGGAGAAGGAATCGGAGGGCGCAGGGCTTGTCCGGCTGAGCGCCGATACGTCGGAAATGGCGGCGCTGGCGAAACGGATGGTCATCCGGCAGGAAACGGACGAAATCACCCCCGACGCGGCATATCAGGGCGCAATGGCGCTGGCGCTGCTGCTGGACAGCTGGCAGGGGACGGATGTGCGCCTTGCAGTGCGGACGATTGACGCGCAAAAGTCGCGCTTTGCATCGTGGGTGATGGCGGCGCGCCCGATGGAGCAGCGCAATCAGCCGATTCGCCTGCTGATGCTTGTCAAAGATCAGCAGGAAGCGCTGCTGGGGCTTGTGGACGCGGAAAACGGCTTGACGCTCGCAGCGCAGATGGGCGACATCTGGGACATGCTGCCGGAACGCGCAACGTGGGTGAATCGGGAGGATAAGTGCTTCGGCAGCCCACTGCCGCTGCTGAACGAGGTGGACTGCGATCTGCTGCTCCGCCGCCTGCACCGGATGAATCTGCCGGGCGACCGCGCGAAGTCCTTCCGGGCGGCGCTGAATCAGCGGCTGACGCAGGAGCGCGAGATGCTCTCCCATAGCGAGGAAGAAACGCTGGCACGGCTGGCGATTCGCGCGCAGGCAGCGCTGGGGATGATGAAAGTGCCGGGTTTTGCGGTGCTGGAAGAAAATTCGCTGACGGACACGGAAAACTCGCTGATGCAGTGCTTCACGGCGGAAACGGTCGGGGTGAGCGAGGCGCTTAAACGTCAGCAGGTGCTTTTGTGGCACGGCAAGGCGTTCGGGCGCAGCAGCAAGGTACTGGGCTGGACGGACACAAACTGGCCGGACGAGGCGGAGACGCTGAATGGCGTGGAGCAGGAAATTGCTCTGATGGCGGACGGCTCGGTTTGGTGGAACAAGAAGCTGGCGGATGCGCTGAATGCGTACCTGCGTGAGCGGAGCGACAAGGCGCTGCTGCCCGCGGCGCGCGAATACCTGACGCTGGTCAAGGGGCAGGCGGAGCAGAATGCGCGGCAGGTGCAGGGCACGGTGACGCTGCAATTCCCGTGGCGGGCGGACAGCGGCGCGGTGCAGTCGCTCCTGCAGGAAGCCTTGGGCAACGGCTGGCAGGAAGCCGCGAAGCAGCCGTTTTCGCAGCGCCTGACGTGCCTGACCGGGGTGCAGCTCGGCGACCAAGCCTTGCGCACCTGCTGCATTCTTGAAAACGCGACGATGCTGCCGCCACTGTCTATGGAAATGGCGAAAACGATCGCGGAGAACCCGAACGCGCTGGCGCTGGATGCTTTCCGCTACCAGGTGGAGGAGGACGGCAGCGTCACTGCGTCGTATCTGCTCAGGGCGCGGGGCGAAGTGCGGTTTGTGCGCACCTACGCGCCGGACGAGCAGCTGTATCTGGAAAACCCGCCGATGGTGGCAGTGTACCCGTGTGCGCCGATGGTGTTCTGGCATCAGTATCAGGTGCTGGTGAAGGGCGGCGACGCGAAGGTGTACGCGCTGTCCGACGGGCAGTGGCAGAGCGTGGAGAATCGGGAGAACTGGACGGCGCTGCTGACGGCGCAGTACCCATCCTGCCTGACGCTGGAAAAAGACGGCGAGAGCCTCGGCGCGCTGCCGAATATCCTCGACAAAGAGCCGGACGCGGGCGGAAATCAGCCTGCGATTGCGTCCATTGACCTCGGTACGGCGGTCACGGCGGTGACACTGACCATCGGCGGACGGGAGATTCCGGCGACGCACCGTCCGCTGCTGCGGATGCTGCTGACCCTATCCGACACGCCGATGGACGACATGATGACGAGCCTGACGATGGCGGCGAACCTCATTCCGACGGCGGTGGTGTTGACGGGCGCGGGCGATGTGCCGGGTCGGGACGGCTATGTGTACCGCCCGGCGGACATGGCCGCGCTGGCGGCGAAGGAGGAAAATCGTCTGCTGACTGGCTTCAAGTGGCGCAGCGATGCGGCGGGCGTTCGGGCGCGGACACTGCTGATTCAGCAATTGATGCTGGACACGGCGCTAAGTGCCGTCCTGCAAGGCGCGGGAAGCCTGTCGTGGCGCATTGCCGTGGAGGATGACATGGGCGAAGGCGGACGGCGCGCGGTGCTGGACGCGGCGGAAAGCGGCGCGGCGGCGGCGACGATTGCATCCGGGCTTGCGCCTGTCCCCGGCACGGAGCGCGTTTCGTGGACAACGGAGACGGCGGCGCTGGGCGCGTACCTGCGCGGCGAGGGCGGAATCCACGGCGGATGTGCGGCACTGGACATTGGCGCGGGCAGCATCCGCGCGGCGATCTATCTGCAGAACCGCACGACCCCGGAGCGCAGCGCGAACATCCCGTATGGCACGCAGCTGACGCTCTACGAGACGTACGCGAATCACCCGGAACGTATCGAATACGATTTTGGCGGCTGCTCAATGGGGAGCTTATCGCTGGCGAAAGATGCGCTGACGGCGGCGTTCTCCGTTGCATCGGATACGCAGGCGCACGTCGGCAAAACGTGCATGATGCTCGACCTCCTGCTGACTGAGAACGCCGCGCCGCTGGCAATGCACCTGAACGCGCGCGCAAACGCCGGGCAGGTGACATTCTTACAGAGCGTAGCGGCGGAATATCTGGCAGGGGCGCTGTTCGCTGCGGGTCTGCTGACGGCGGACGTGCAGGCGGATTCGATGCAGAATCACTATCTGCCCGCGTCGCTGCCGGTAGCGCTGACGGGCGGAGGGGCGCTGCTTGTGAACCTGCTTCCATCTGGGATGGTGGGCAAGCTGAACCAGTTCGTATCCGTCGCAACGGGGCGGACGTATGCGGCGGGAAACATCCAAGTGCAGCTGATGCGCGAGGCCAAATGGGCGCTGAGCCGGGGGCTAAGTGCGCTGAAAACGCTGGAAATTCCGCCGGAAACGCTGGACTTGACGCGGCATCAGTCCTTCTCCGAGCAAATGCTGCACCTGATGCAGACGCTCTGCACAGTCTGTCCGGCGCACATGTGGCTGCTGCATCCCGGACTGTTTGACAGCATGGGGCGGATGACGCCCGCGGGCATTGACACAGTGCGGCGTGTTTCCGCGCGCACCTTCGGCGAGGATGACGATATGCCCGCGTCGGTGATGCAGTTCCTTTCGGAGCTGCGAAGGTCGCCGATTGTCGCGGATCAGCTGACGCTGCCGGGAAACTGATACTAATTCTCATCTAAACCATGTCATTCGCACAGCATCTTTTCCGCCCTGGCTTTGCTTCGTTCCGCTCGCGCGTACCTCCAGTACGCCTCGCTTCACTCAGCT
>OKVH01001080.1_pt1 | contig 13569 bp, 8 predicted proteins | sample 1604791 | NCBI WGS metagenome assembly OKVH01 (sample SAMN01760919, study PRJEB22395) | human gut metagenome | reverse complement strand
ATATAGCCCGACCGCCATACCTCGCCCAGACGCGGGAATACGATGTTCACGCCGTAGGTGCCGAAAATACTGAGCACCAGCGCATGCGTCGGCACGTCGATACCCAGCGCCTTCAGCTGTATGCCCCAGCGCAGCCCGCGGAGCATCATCGGCGCGATGCTTATGGCGAGCATCAGCGCGATCCAGCGGAAATCGCAGTCCTGGCGTATCACAGCCATCATCTCGCCGAAATCAATATCGCGGAACATGGCCACACACAGCCCCACGGTCACCACAAGCGGGATGCCGAACTGTACCACCTTCCCTACAATCCCTTTTTTCCCGCCTTTAGGGCTTTCAACAGTATCTTTACTCTTTTCCATCACTCCAAAGTTACAAAACCCCCGCCAACCCGCCAAATCTCACATTGCCGTGTTGCGGTTTCCGAATTTTTTCGCCATATTTGCAGGCGGATACGCAATCCAACCCCAGAGGGATTATTCCTAATACCAATATCGAAAAGAGATTATTTTACGCAAATTTTTATGAAAAACTTTCTACGCCTTGCAGCGGCGCTGCTACTGGTGGCCCTCTTCGGCCGCGTCGACGTCAGCGCCCAGGTTGTCACGACCCAGCCTGAGGTGATTACTCAGGATACCAAAAACGTCGTTATCACTTTCCATGCCGACTGGGGCAACCGCGGCATGGTCGGCCTCTCATCGTCGGCCGCCGTCTACGCCCATACCGGCGTGATCACCGACAAGTCCAAATCCAATCAGGACTGGCTCTACTGCACCTCCAACTGGAACACTCCCCAGGCCAAATTCAAGATGACCTACGCCGGCCCCAACCTCTGGACGCTCACCATCCCCGACATCCGCCAATGGTACGGCGTCCCCGAAGGCGAGACCATCGAGAAGCTGACCTTCGTATTCCACGCTACCTCAGGCACTAAGCCCGAGGGAAAGACCCTCGTAGGCGGCGACATCTACCTGACGCTCTTCCCTGAGAATTTCCCCCAGCCCAAGGAGGAAGCATATCCCGGCGGCACGCCGAAGCTGGGCGTAACGCCCAACGCCGACGGCTCCGCCACATTCTGCTTCGTGGCTCCCGACAAAAAATCGGTCGTGCTCCGCGGCTCGTGGAACGACTACGCCATCACCCCCTCGCAGCAGATGAACTATACCGACTACAACGGCAACCGCTACTTCTGGTGCACAGTCCCCGGCGTGGCCAACGGCCAGAACCAGACCTACTACTACCTTGTCGACGGTCAGATTGAGGTAGGCGACCCCTACGCCCACCTCGTGCTCGACTATGAGAACGACAAGACCATCCCCGCCTCCGTATTCCCCGACATGCCCGCCTATCCGGCGCGCCTGGTGGCAACGCCCTCCATTCCCCTGGCCGTGTTCAACAGCAAGGAGAACGACTACGCATGGGAAGTCGCTGATTTCCAGGGTCCCGCCCGCTCCGACCTCGTAATCTACGAGCTGCTCGTCCGCGACTTCACCGGCACGGAGAATGCTGCCCGCGGCGACGGCACCATCGAAAAGGCCATCGCCAAGCTCGACTATCTCAAGGCCCTCGGTATCAACGCTGTGGAGCTCCTCCCCATCATGGAGTTCAGCGGCAACCAGAGCTGGGGCTACAACCCCAATTTCTATCTCGCACCCGACAAAGCCTACGGAACCCCCGACGCCTACCGCCGCTTCATCGACGAATGCCATAAACGCGGCATGGCCGTGATTCTCGACATCGTATTCAACCACGTCGACGGCCGCCACCCGTGGTACAACATGTACCCCGGCATCTCCACCAAATTCTTCAACGCCGCCGGCTCGGCTCCCCACGCATGGTCCGTATTCAACGACTGGAAGCAGGAATGCGACCTGGTGGAGCAGCATTTCGAGGACGCCCTTAAATACTGGATTACCGAATTCAAGGCCGACGGCTTCCGCTTCGACCTCGTCAAGGGCATGGGCTACAACGATTCATACAACAACCCGACCTACAACGCAGCCACCAACCAGTGGGGCAACCCGTCCAACCTCGACGCCCTCACCGGCGCGTTCAACGCCTCGCGCGTGGCCCGCATGAAGGCACTCCACGACGCCGTGCGCACCGTAAAGCCCGACGCCTACATGATCAACGAAAACCTCGCCGGAGTGGAGGAGGAAAACGACATGGCCCGCGACCAGGAGCTCAACTGGGCCAACGTAAACTACGCCTCCTGCCAGTTTGCCATGGGCTTCGAATCCGGCGCCGGCCTCAGCCGCTTCTACGCTCCCAGCGACGGCGGCCGCCTCTGGGGCTCCACCGTAAGCTACGCCGAGAGCCACGACGAGGAGCGAATGGCATATAAGGTCAAGACCTACGGCGCCAAGGGCGTAAAAGGCAACGCTCCCATGATGATGCGTCGCCTCGGCTCCGTCGCCGCCCAGATGCTGCTTACCCCAGGTTCCCACATGATATGGCAGTTCCAGGAATTCGGCGCCGACCAGACGACCAAAAACGCCTCGGGCGGCAACGACACCGGCAATAAGCGCGTGGTCTGGAGCCTCCTCAAAAATGCCAACAACAAGAGCCTCCACGAGAGCTACCGCCAGCTTATCCATCTGCGCACGCTCAATCCCACGCTCTTCGCCGAGTCGGCCGAAGCCACCGTTTCGCTCGACGCATGGAGCGGCGGACGCACCCTGACGCTCACCGACGGCTCGCGCGAGCTCCTTCTCGTGGTCAACCCCAACGTAAGCGGCAAGGCCGACATCTACATTCCGGCTACCGTCAGCCCCCGCAACATGGTTGTTCTCGACCAGAGCCCGCTGCTCTCGGGTGAGTCGCAACCCACTATATCAGGCGCCTATATCAAGGGCGTGCCTGCCGGCGCCTATCTGGTCTACGCCTCCGAGAATACCCTCGGCGTCGACGGCGTCCTCTCCGACAGCAACCCCGACGGCTGCGGCTTCACCATGAAGGTAGTCGGTTCAGACCTCCACGTCTATGCTCCCGACGGAAGCGAGCTTTCGCCCGCTGAATATCAGGTGTATACCGTAAGCGGTGCCCGTGTGGCCTCCACATCGCTCCGTCGTGGCGTCTACCTCGTGAGCGCCCTCGGCTCCACCCGCAAGCTCGCCCTCTGATTCAGTAAAAAAAATGTGCAGGTGTCGGATTTCGCAATCCGGCACCTGCTTTTCCTTTGCCCGGTTCTCTTCGGGCAATCTACTAATTGCCTATCTTATTTGTATTTAAAAATATATTTTGCCTTTGAATCTAAATACGGTTGTAATTATTTGGCTGCCATTCGCTTGTAGGGATGCACCCTGGTGCATCCGCATATCTGCGAATTTGGTTGTGGGGGCGGATGCAGCAGGGTGCATCCCTACATCTTATTTCCATCGCCCGTGGCTGGCAGCGCCACTGCGATACGGCAATGGCTGAGGCGTGGGTCGGTTGGGGACTCGCGTATAGGGTATATATCGTTTCATCTGGGATTGCGTGTGCGATAATGTGCGTAGTATTTCGAAAGACTGGTGTAAGTGCTGGTGTGTCGGTGCTTTTCGCGGGGGAGAGGGGGAATCCGTGCTTGTGTTAAGAACGGCCCGGATGTGTGTGTTCGACTGGCTGGGATACCTAAACAATCTTCTGACTGCAAATCTACTGAATCGTATCCCCTTTCTGCAAATCAATTAACCTAATTTCCGAAAACTTTGTTAAAAAGCTGAAATCTCAGCTACATTTTGTAGTTGATGCCGCTACAGCGCTCAGCGTGGCAGCGAGGCGAGAATACGCTTCATGGCGCGCTCCACTCGGCTGTAATGCTCCAGATGGTCAGCCACATAGATGAATGCCACCTGTAGGTGCGTCCCCTCGGAGCCGGCGATGTCGCCATGGTTCAGGCGATAGGCCTCGCGGATACGGCGGCGCATCTTCACGCGGTCTACGGCGTGGCGCAACTTGCGCTTAGGCACGGAAATCAGAAACTCCACCCGCTCCTGCTGCGCGTAGCCCACGGGCGAATCGGCCCATACGGCTCGCAGAGGGTAGGCGAGCATCGAGCACCCCTCGCGCCGCATGGCGAAAAGGGTGTCTATGGCCGTCTGGCTGCAGAGTTTGTGGGCTTTGCCGAGTGTATATCTGCGCTGCATCTGGATGGATCAGGATGGGGATGGAGAGGGGGGTGCCCCCGGCTGTCAGGCGTTCTTCTCCTTCAGGAAGAGGTCGAGCGCGGCAGTAATCGAGGGGGCTTTGTGCGACGGAGCCGAGAGGTCGAGGCGAAGCCCTGCCTCTTCGATGGCCTTGGCGGTCGAGGCGCCGAAGCAGCCCACCTGGATGTCGCCCTGCTGGAAGTCAGGGAAGTTCTTGAGCAGCGAGTCGATGCCAGCCGGCGAGAAGAACAGCAGCATATCGTAGTCGAAAGGCTCGTCGGGAGTGAAATCGTTGCTCACCGTGCGGTACATCACGGCCTTGGTGTAGTTGATTTTGGCCTTGTCGAGCATCTCGGCGTTGGTGTCGTTCTTATGCACGTCGCTCACCGCGTAGAGGAATGTCTCCTTGTTGTGCTTGGTCAGCGAGGGGAGCATGTCGGCGAGCTTGCCGGTCTCGCCGTGGAAAATCTTGCGCTTGCGGTATACGATGTATTTCTGCAGATAGAGCGCTATCGACTCCGTGGTGCAGAAATATTTCATGGTATCGGGAATGGTAAGTCGCATCTCCTCGCAGAGACGGAAAAAATGGTCGATGGCCGTGCGCGCTGTGAATATTACGGCCGAGAAGTCGGTGATGTTGATTTTCTGCTGGCGGAATTCGCGGGCACTCAGGCCTTCTACCTTGATAAAGGGGCGGAATACCATTTCCACGCCGTGGCGTGCTGCTATATCAAAATATGGAGATTTGTCGGAAGATGGTTTGGGCTGGGAAACGAGAATTTTCTTAATCTTCATTGCGCTTTTACACAAATTTCCGATGCCAGAAGGCAAGCGGCGATGACTGGGATTATTTCCAAGGTGCAAAGGTACAAAATAAAGTAAAGCAATGAGGGGATTTTGTCGTAAAAAATTCTAAATCCTTTATATATGTAGCATAAACGTGATAAAACGTAAAGTATGCCCCCCGCCAGCAGCATGTCGCTCCGGAAGGCCGGATAGAAGAGCGCCACCATGGCCGGGGCCGTCAGGGCGATGCCGAGAATGGCCGTCGAGGCGTTCAGTCCGCGGCGCCAGAGCGAGGCCGAGAGCCGGTCGGTGAATGTGAAGCCCACCATAGAGCAGGCCGCCAGCTGGAAGAGGTAGAAAGCCACCATCAGCGCTATCAGGGCCGTGATGGTGGAGAATACGGTGGCCGCGGTGGTAAGCGGACCGATGCGTCCCAGCCAGAGGAAAAGCAGCAGGCCCTCCATTACGGCGGTGCCGAGCAGCAGAAGGGCTATCACGCGGGTCTCGTTGGCCGTATGCTCGTCGAAGGCGTTGTTGCGCCGGCGCACCGACAGAAGGTCCTGCGGCAGCGACGAGAAGATGCGGCGCACGTGGCGCATGTTGAGCCCTACAAGCACCAGCATGGCCACCAGTATGGCCAGTATTCCCGAGTCGGTGGCCGGCGTGAGCGGCCGTGGCTGCCCCGCGTGGCCGTGGGTCCATGCCGGAGCCTGCGAGCTGTAGAGCTCGCGGTCGGCGGCCGACGCCGGGGCGTCGGCCTCGGTGGCGGTGTTGAAGGGGTTGGCCGAAAGGGTTGAGGCCATCGTGGCTCGGTAGGGTGGGTTAGGAGGTTCGGGGGGAAGGCGGTTTACTTTTTGTTGCGGAATTCGTCGCGGATGGTGTCTACCACGTTGATTATGAAGTCGCCGGCCTTTTCGAGGGTCGAGATGATGTCCATGTAGTAGATGCCGCTCTGATATTCGTAGTGGCGCCCGTTGATGTTGGCCACGTTGGCCGTGCGGAGCTGGTTGCGCAGATTGTTGATTTCGCGCTCGCGGTTGTAGCAGGCTATTATGTCGTGCTCGTCGACATTCTCCAGATTGCTGAGCACCTTGAGCATGCCGCCCACCGACTTCTCCACGTAGCTGAACATCAGGTCGATGTTCGAGTATATCTCATCGTTGAAGTGAACGCCGCTCTCCTGCTTGCGCAGCAGAATCTTGCCCACGCCGAGCATCGCGTCGGCTATGCTCTCGATTTCGCTGTCGATGCTGAGCATGGCCGTAAGCCGCCGCTTCGACTCGTTGGAGAGACGCCCTTCGGCGCAGCGGTTCAGGTAATTGGCTATCTCAAGCTCCATGCGGTCCGAAATCTCCTCGTATTTCTCCAGCCGCGAGTAGGAGCGGTTGAAGTCGTCGCTTCCCGCCTTGGTGTGCACCAGGTCGCGTGCCATGGGGAGCATCCTCCCTACGCGCTCGGCAAATACGTACATCTCCTTCTCGGCCTGCGAGATATTCAGCTCCGAGGCCGAAAGGATGCCCGCCGAGATGAATTTCAGCTGGAACTCGTCGTCGCCCGTATGCTTGGCCGGCACGAGTAACTCCACGATTTTCACGTAGACGTTGGTCAGCCAGATCATTATGCTCAGGTTTATAAGGTTGAAGACCGTATGGAATATCGACAGGCCGAACGATACGCTCACCTGCATCTGGGCTATTACCGAGCGGTGGTGGAGCACCACGCCGTCGTCGGTCGGAAGGCCCGCGGCCATCACCTGGTTATACATCCCCGGGTCGGTGGCCTGGAGATTGCTCACGTAGTTGTAGAGCCCTGCGGGATCCCCCTGGCCGATCTCCTCGGTAATCCAGCTGTTGAGGTCTACGAAGGGGAAGAACACCGCCAGAGTCCAGAGCGTGCCTAAGAGGTTGAACAGCAGATGGCCCATGGCCGTTCGCTTGGCCGCCACGTTGCCGCTCATCGAGGCAAGCAGAGGAGTTACCGTCGTGCCGATGTTCGAGCCGAGTACAAGCGCACACGCCAGGTCGAACGTTATCCACCCCTTGCTGCACATTATCAGCGTGATGGCGAACATCGCCGCCGAGCTCTGGATAATCATCGTAACCACCACGCCTACCAGGCAGAATATCAGCACCGACCCGAAGCCCATCGAGGCGTAGCGCTGCAGGAAGGCGAACATCTCCGGATTGCTCTGCAGATCAGGCACATATTTGCTGATCATGTCCAGGCCCATAAACAGGAAAGCGAAACCGATGGTGAACTCGCCTATCGATTTCGTCTTGCTTTTCTTGGAGAACAGAAGCGGCACCGCCAGGCCGATCAGCGGCAACGCGAAGGCCGAGATGTCGACCTTGAAGCCGAAAAGGGCTATAATCCAGGCCGTGAACGTGGTGCCCACGTTGGCGCCCATGATTACGGCCATCGACTGTGCCAGCGTCATCAGACCGGCGTTCACGAAGCTCACCACCATCACCGTCGATGCCGAGGAGCTCTGTATCAGAGCCGTGATAAAGAAACCCGTCACCGTGCCGGTGAAGCGGTTGCGGGTCATCGCACTGAGGATATTGCGCAGGCGGGCGCCCGCCGCTTTCTGCAATCCCTCGCTCATCACCTTCATTCCGTAGAGGAAGAGGCCTACGGCTCCGAGAAGCCCTAAAAAGTCCAGTATCGAATAATTCATCGTTGCTGTGGGTGGAAAGCCCGGCGGGGATATTGTTAGTGAATGGATTGAGAGAGCGCTTCGGGCCGCTGGCGACCCTGGCGGTTCCGGAACTTTCCGCACGCAAATTTAGCAATAAATTTCTCGAAACAAAATAGCCGTTTCCGCCCCTCCCCAACATATTTCCTCTCAATCAACATATTTCCCCCTCCCGCTGTATTTTTTTTCGGCCTCCCCCTCCCCGCCTCTTAATTTTTCTCCCTTCCGGCCCCCCATTCTGCGTTCGCGCCCTCCCTAAGGTCCCTAAGGTCCCTAAAGTCTCTAAGGTCTTTAAAGTCCCAAAGGTCCCTAAGGTCCTTAAGGTCGTTAAGGTGTAGAAGGGCGGCCGGGGAATTTCGCAATCCGTCGGCCGCAGGGATGTCTGCCCGGTATCTTTGCGCCGAGGCGAATGCGTGAGGTGCGAATCATTTCGCACCCCCTGTGTTGCATTTTTTTTTGACTTCGCAATTGATTGAGGGCCAGTCTGGTGCAAAACAAAACGCAGGTTGTGGATTTTTTGGACAGGCAGCCGCCTGAATCGGTTGTAACTTTGCATTCCCCGTCGCAACGCCAAAGATGCGCCGCTATAAAAAGTCGCCAAAACCCATTAATTACGAGAACACCATGATACTCCCTTCGCCGCTTTTCAAGATGGGACCGGATCTGCTGCCGGTCGACTACAATGTGCCGCCCGCGCTGAAGCCCGAGCCCGGAGGCCGACGCTGGCCGGTGGCTGTGCCGGCTCCGCGGCGCCGTGCGGAGGCCGATGCGGCGCTCGCGCGTGGCGCCAAGGCCACGCTCAACCGACTGCCGTGGTCGGCCGAAATCGAGGCGGAGGATGCCCGGCGGCAGCGCGCCGTCGAGGCGCGCTGCGCGCTGTTCGATCCCTTTATAGGGCGCTTCCCCGAGGGCGCGCCCGAGCGGCGCGTGGCCGTCGACGCCGGATTCGTGCGCTCTCGCTGCCCGAAGCTCAGCTATGCCGACACGCTGGAGCAGGCGCTCGACGGTGTGGCGTCGTGTCCCGTCGCCATACCCGAGTCGATGGCCAACGACCCGGCGCTGGGGCGTGTATGCTCGCGCAGAGAGTGGCAGCTGCTGCGCTTCCGCCATGATTTCGCCTACTGGGCGGCCACGTGTGTCAACATCAAGGACAAATGCCGGGGGCGCCGCGTGCGCTTCGTGCTCAACTATGCCCAGCGGCGGCTGCTGGCCGCTTTCGAGCGTCAGCGTCTGGCCGGCCGCCCCATCCGCACGATTCTGCTGAAGGCGCGCCAGTGGGGCGGATCGACGATGACACAGATGTATATGATGTGGATCCAGAGCGTGCTCACCACCGACTGGAATTCGCTAATCTGTACGCAGGTGAGCCATATATCGGCAGGCATCCGCGGCATGCTCTCGCAGACGCTCGCCGACTATCCCGAGGAGCTGTGGCTGGACGAATGCGGCGACGATGATGTGGATGATGCCGACGGCGCAGAGGTCCCGTCGCGCTCGAAAAGCCGCAAAAAGAAGAAACGGAAGCTTTGCCTCGCCCCTTACGAGGGGCAGCGCGAGGTGCGCACAATCCCCGGGCGCCGCTGCAACGTCACGACCGCCTCGGCGCGCAATCAGGACGCCGTGCGCGGCGCCGACTACGCCATGGCTCACCTCTCGGAGGTGGCCTTCTGGGACGATACACCCACGGCTTCGCCCGACGATGCCGTGCGCGCCATCGCCGGTGCCATTGCCATGGCGCCGCTCACGATGGTGGTCGTCGAGTCGACGGCCAATGGCATGGGCAACTACTTTCAGCGCGAATGGGACCGCGCCGAGCGCGGCGACAGCGACAAGACGCCCCTGTTCGTGCCCTGGCACGAAATCGACATCTATTCGGCCGAACCTTCCGACCGCCGGGCACTCTGGGAGTCGCTCTCCACCTACGAGCTGGAGCTCTGGCAGATCCACGGCTGCTCGCTGGCGCAGATACAGTGGTACCGCTCGAAGCGCCGCGAGATGGAGTCGGACGACAAGATGTTCGCCGAATATCCCACCACCGCTTCGGAGGCATTCATCAACACCGGGAGCGCCGTGTTCGCCCCGGCCCACGTGGAGGCCCTACGCATGGACTGCTGCGAGCCTGCGGCGCGCGGCGAGATCGTGGCGGCCTGCGGCAGCCCCACGGGCCCGGATTCGCTGCGCGGCCTCTCCTTCCGCGAGGATTCCACGGGATGCCTGAGCATTTGGAGCGACCGCGTGCGCGGAGCCAGCTATGTGGCGGCTGTCGACGTGGGCGGACGCTCGCGCACGTCCGACTGGAGCGTAATCGCCGTGGTGCGCACCGATGGCGAGATGCCCGAGGTGGTGGCCCAGTGGCGCGGACACACCGACCACGACCTGCTCACCTGGGCGGCCGCCCGCATAGCCGCCTACTACAACCGCGCTCTGCTCGTGTTCGAGAGCAATACCCTGGAGTCGGCCGACCGACCCGGCAGCGACGCTCCGGAGCAGGGGGCCTATATCCTCCATACGCTCTACGACCATTATCCCAATCTCTACATGCGCCAGAGCCCCGACGGCTCAGGCCCGGCGCGTCCCGGCTTCCACACCAACCGCCAGACAAAGCAGATGATAATCACGGAGCTTATCGCCGCCGTGCGCGACGGCTCCTATGTGGAGCGCGACCACCATACGGCCGACGAGATGAACGTATATCAGCTGATGCCCAACGGCTCATACTGCGCCCGCCGCGGCTATCACGACGACTGCATCATGACGCGTGCCATCGCCCTCCACGTGGCCCGCTCGGAGCAGGCGCGCCCCTTCTCGCTTTCGCAGAATCCGGAACTGGCACGCTTCATCGGCGACCAGCTCGGGCGCATCAAAGCCCATTAAGGACTCTTTCTTAAGGTCTCTAAAGTCTTTAATGTCTCTAAGGTCCTTAGGATTATAATATAGGCGGCAAAATACTCAGCTTCGTGGGCCTTTCTGAAATTTTTGAAATTTTTGTTGCCGGAATGTCGATTTTTGTTTGCAAATCCGAACTTTTAATCCCATATTTGCGTTGTTCAATCAAATGTTAAGTAACTGGTCGAAATTATTTTAATATTTCCGGGAGGAAAATTGTCAGGAGATTTTTCTCGATGAAGAAGGAGTGTAGATGTCTACACGACTGATGAAGAGAGGAAAAGATGCGAAAAATTTACCGCGGAAATGTTGAAATAAATAGACAAGGAAAGTATAAAATAATTTTGAACAGTTACTTATTATTATTCATGGCCATAAAGGCCTACGCATTCCCTCTTTGCCTCTCCCTCTCCGCCTTTGTCGAATTATCACACATCTGAATTAATTATCATCCTACCATAAAACACATTCCTCATGAACACCTCGTATGTATTCCTTGCTCCCGGTTTCGAAGAGGTCGAAGCCCTGACCGTAATAGACGTAATGCGCCGTGCCGGCATGGATGTCAAGACCGTTTCCATCACCGATTCACGCACCGTGGCCGGTGCCCACGGCATTGCGGTGACGGCCGATGTAGTCTACGAGAAGACCAATTTCCTTACTCCCGAATGGCTTATCCTCCCCGGCGGTATGCCCGGCGCCACTAACCTCTCGCAGTATGCGCCGCTCAACACGCTGCTTCTCAATCAGGCCAATTCGGGCAAGATTGCCGCCATATGCGCATCGCCGGCCGTGGTGCTCGCTCCGCTGGGCATTCTCGATGGCAAGGAGGCCACCTGCTATCCCGGCTTCGAAAAGCAGATGCACGGCGCCATATGCCGCGACACTGCCGTGGTGGCTCTCGACCGCCTTATCACCGCCAACGGTCCCTCGGCAGCCCTTCGCTTCGCCCTGGCCATCGTAGCCAATTCGATGGGCGAGAGCGTGGCTCAGGAAGTCGGCTCCGGGATGCTCTTCTATCCCAAGTCGATGAATTTCTACTTCTGAACCGGAATCTTTTTTAATAATAATCGGGATATATCGGGATAATCTGGCTTAATCGGGATTTTCCCATGAATATCAGCCTTCGGAATTCTCGCCGCCTGCTACGTAGGCGGCGAGCGTCTTTCTCAGGCTCGTCACCACCATGTTGCGCAGCTCGCGCGGCGCCACCACCTCTACGCTCGGGCCGTAGCTCAGCAGCTGCGCCACGAAATCGGGCGTGAGCTGCAGCTCCAGAGTAAAGATGGAATAGGCGTCGGTAATCATCTCCGACTGCGAGGGGTGGAGCGGCAGAGCTCGGAAATACTTGGCCTGGCGCACGTCGGCCTTCAATACCACGCGACGCGGGGCCGACTGGTCGACCACAATGCCGAAGGAGTTGCGGAAATACGTCTTCGGATCGGTGTCGTCGGGCGCCTTGAAGCGGTCGGGCATTATGGTGAGGTCGCTGATGCGGTCGAGCGAATAAGTCTTCACCTTGTCGTCGGCCACGCTGCGGCCGGTCATGTACCAGAGCTGGCGGTAGATGCGCAGAAAGTAAGGTTCGACCACTACGCCCGTCGAGGGGTTGGAACGCGTGTAGGGATGGTAGTTGAAGCGCACGGGGTGGCTCTCGCGTATGGCCTCCATCACCGTGGCGAGGTGCTGGCGCGCCGACGGGACGTCCTCGAGCATGATTCTGTCGGCGATATCCTGCGAGTTCTTGAGCACGCTGGAGGTTACGGAGGCGTTTAGCAGCCAGTCGGTCAGGGACTGGCTTTCGCGGCCCTCCACATAGTATTCGTAGGTGGAGGTATCGCAGCCTATGCGGATGGCGAAGAGCTCCTCGATGGCCTGGCGGTAGTTGAAGAATGTGCGCCTTGGAATCTCAAGTTCGCCCTCGGCGTAGGGTGTGCGGCTCCAGAGGTCGTTGAGTTCGCGGCGCGATATGCGTCCGTAGCGGCGGATTGTGTCGACAATCCAGATGTAGCGGTTGAGGAGGTCTTTAGCCATTGCCTGATGGTTGGAGGAAGATGTGTGTGATTGGTGAAGTATTATCGGGCGGAAGAGAGCCGGCCGAGATGCGGTAGAGGCGTCAGCGGGCTACCAGACCTACTACCCTCACCAGCGAGATGGGGTTTTCCGGGTCGTTGACTATGAGCTGGAGCCGGGCGTTGAGAATGTCGGCCGGCAGGAGCGATGGGTCGACGGTGACGGTGGCGGTGGCGTGCTTTCCTTTCTTGATTTTCGTGCGGTCGATGCTTACGGCTACACCGGGATCGGTGGTGTAGAGGCGCCGGATGTACATGTCGCTCTTGCCGCGGTTGTGTATGGTGAAGGTACGCGCCTGCGGCCCGTCGGCAGCCGTTAGTTCGCCGAAGTTCACGCGGTCGGGGTCGATGGCCACCACCGGTGCTTCAGCCCGCTGGCGGGGGGTGAGGCGCGAGAAGTCCTCCTCCAGGATGGCTGTCAGGTCGATTTTCAGAGGCGTGGCGTCGGCCGTGGGGGCGATAAACACAGAATCGGTGAGGATTCCGTAAAGTTCTGTCTGCGAGGGGGTGAGCGTAAGGGCGTAGACGGCCTGCTCGCCGGCGGGGATAGTGTCGCCGCCGGAGGTGGCGATGCGGATGTAGGGAGGCAGACCGCTCCAGCAGGGAGTCATTGGCTCGGCCGAGGCGTTGTAGACCTCGAGGAAGGCGGCTTTGGCCTTCCCCTTGGTGACGGTGCCGAAGGGGAGCTGGGTGGTGCGGAGCTTCATCTCGCCGTGTTCGATGGGGTAGCGCGAGCGCAGGGTATTGCTCGAACCGATTACCACACCGCTGATTACCAGGTGCGTGCGCGGGCCTCCGGCGATGTCTACGGTGACGCTCTTGGAGAAGCGGCCGGGGCGCCCCGTGGGGTTGAATTTCACGCTGACTGTGGCGGTGTCGCCCACAGCGACGGGGGTTTTGGTGTAGGCCGGGGTGGTGCATCCGCATGATGCGCGGGCGGCGCGTATGGCTACCTCTTCGGGGCCGTGGTTCACGAAGCTGAAGGTGGTGGATACCGAGCCGT
>OKVH01001074.1_pt1 | contig 13604 bp, 11 predicted proteins | sample 1604791 | NCBI WGS metagenome assembly OKVH01 (sample SAMN01760919, study PRJEB22395) | human gut metagenome | reverse complement strand
CGGCGGCGCTGCCCACGACATCCGCGACCACTCCGATGCCCGCACCATTCTGTCCATCCGCAAGCTGTGGGTGGATATGCCCGGCGAGATCGTCCGCAACGTGGATCTGGACGTGAAGGAGGGCGAGATCCTGGGCATCGGCGGTCTGGCCGGCCAGGGCAAGCTGGGTATTCCCAACGGTGTGATGGGCCTGTACGAGGCGGGCGGCACCGTGGAGTTCGACGGCAAGCCCATCGCGCTGAACAGTCCCCGGAAGTGCCTGGACTCCCAGCTGGCCTTCGTGTCCGAGGATCGGCGCGGCGTGGGTCTGCTGCTGGATGAGTCGCTGGAGTGGAACGTGGCGTTCCCCGCCATGCAGGTGCAGAACAAGTTCCTGAAGAGAATGGGTTTCTTCACATGGCGCGACGAAAAGGCCATCCACACGGTGACGAACCGGTATATCGATGAATTGCAGATCAAGTGTACCGGCTCCGGCCAGAAGGCCAGAGAGCTGTCCGGCGGCAACCAGCAGAAGGTGTGTCTGGCCAAGGCGTTCGCGCTGGAGCCCCGCTTCCTCTTCGTGTCCGAGCCTACCCGCGGCATCGACGTGGGCGCCAAGGCGCTGGTGCTGGAGGCGCTGAAGAAATTTAACCGCGAATCCGGCGTCACGGTGGTGATGATCTCCTCCGAGCTGGAGGAGCTGCGCCAGATCTGCGACCGCATCGCCATCGTCTCCGGCGGCAGGGTCGCCGGTATCCTGCCTGCTGACCATTCCTCCGAGGAGTTCGGTATGCTCATGGTCAGTCAGGTGAAGTAAGGAGGAAGAAATGGGCAATACGACCACACTTGGAAACAAGTCAAAATTCAGAGAGCTGCTGGACAGCTTCGGCCTGCCGCGTCTGATCATCGCGTGCTTCCTGCTGCTGCTGCTCATCGCCGCGCCCTGCGTGGGGCTGGATTTCCCCACACAGATCACCAATATCATCACCCGTTTCAGCTGGAACGCCGTGATGGTGCTGGCCATGGTGCCCATGGTACACTCCGGCTGCGGCCTGAACTTCGGCCTGCCGCTGGGTATCGTGTCCGGACTGCTGGGTGCCACGCTGTCCATCGAGCTGGGCTACACCGGCTTTGCCAGCTTCCTTATGGCCATCCTCATCGCCACGCCCTTTGCCCTGCTGTTCGGCGGCGGCTATGGTTGGCTGCTGAACAAGATCAAGGGCGGCGAGATGATGATCGCCACCTATGTGGGCTTCTCGTCCGTGTCCTTCATGTGCATGATGTGGCTGCTGCTGCCGTACAAGCACCCTACCATGGTGTGGGGCTTCTCCGCCAGCGGTCTGCGTACCGTCATTTCGTTGGAGGGCTATTACGACAAGGCGCTGGCCAACATTCTGACCATCGACCTGAACAGCATCGGCATCAATCTGGTGATCCCCACCGGTACGCTGCTGTTCTTCGTGCTGATGGCCGTGCTGATGTGGGCGTTCCTGCACACCAAGACCGGCACCGCCATGACCGCTGTGGGCTCCAACCCCGCCTTTGCCCGCGCAGCGGGCATCAACGTGGACAAGATGCGGCTTATCTCCGTGATCATGTCCACCTGGCTGGGTGCTGTGGGTATTCTGGTGTATGAGCAGGGCTTCGGCTTCATACAGCTGTACAACGGCCCCTTCTGGATGGCCATGCCCGCCGTGGCCGCCATCCTTATCGGCGGCGCGTCGGTGAATAAGGCATCCATCGGCAATGTGATTATCGGTACGATCCTGTATCAGGGCGTGGTGACCATGACCCCCACCGTGATGAGCGCCGCCTTCCAGATGGATATGAGCGAGGTCATCCGTATCGTGGTATCCAACGGCATGATCCTCTATGCCCTGACCAGAAAGACGGAAAGGGGGCGCTGACATGAAGGGTAAGAGATTCGACGTAAAGCAATTCCTGGGCAAAAACTCAGTGCCCGTCCTGTTTATCATCATCTGCGCCGTGCTCATTCCCGTGTCCGGCCTGCCGGTGAGCTACATACTCAACGAGGCTATGACCCGTCTGGGGCGCAACGCCTTTTTGATCCTGAGCCTGCTGATCCCCATTATGGCCGGTATGGGTCTGAACTTTGCCATGACGCTGGGCGCTATGGCCGGCGAGATCGCGCTGATCCTGGTGGCGGACTGGCAGATCTGGGGTATCCCCGGTCTGGTGCTGGCGGCCATCCTGTCCATCCCCCTGTCCATTCTGCTGGGTCTTATGTGCGGCAGCATCCTGAACCGCGCCAAGGGCCGCGAGATGGTCACCAGCTACTTTATCGCCTACTGTATGACCGGTGTGTACCAGCTGGTGGTGCTGTATATGATGGGGCCCATCATCCCCATCCTCCACAACACACTGAAGCTGCCCCGCGGCTTTGGTATCCGCAACACAGTCAGCCTTCTGCAGATGCGGCAGAGCGTGGATAACGCGCTGGCCGTCTATGTGGGCGGCGTGAAGATCCCCGTGCTGACGCTGATCATCATCGCATTGGCCTGCCTGTTCATCGTGTGGTTCCGCCGCACGAAGCTGGGACAGGACATGCGCGCGGTGGGACAGGACATGAATGTGGCGCGGGACGCCGGCATCAATGTGGACCGCACCCGCCTGATCTCCATCGTCATGTCCACCGTGTTCGCGGGCTTCGGCATGATCATCTACCTGCAGAACATGGGCAACTTCCCCACCTATACGGCGCATACCAACGTCGGCATGTTCTGCATCGCCGCGCTGCTGGTGGGCGGTGCCTCCGTGGAAAAGGCGTCCATCGGCAACGTGTTCCTGGGTGTGCTCCTGTTCCATACCATGTTCATCGTGGCGCCGGCCGCCGGAACCAAGATCACCGGCGACTCCATGATCGGCGAGTACTTCCGTGTGTTCGTGTCCTACGCCGTTATCACCGTGGCACTGGTCATGTACGAGGCCAAGAAGCGCAAGGAGAACCGCACGCTGGGTCAGCAGCTGGCCATTGAGCAGAAGGCCGAGGAGGAGGGGAGAACCGCATGAAAACGACGAAACGCTCGTGGATCATCCGTATTGCCTTTATCCTGGTGCTGGTGCTCGTCGCCGTGCTGATGCTGCGCATCGGACGCGGCCACACCGTCTATTTCGACAACCGCGCAGTGGACAAGGGCGGCCAGTCTGTGGAGGCACCCTATAAGATCACTGTGTATGTGAACGGTGAGCAGATCTCCAAGCTGTACGAAAAGGAGCGCTGCTTGACCACCGTCATCGGCGACAAGCTGGAGCTGACCGTGGAGGTCATGCAGCAGAAGGGCGGCAGCGAGACAACGGAAACGTACCAAATGACACTGCCCCATAACATCGACGGCATCATCATCAACCTGCCGGCGTATATGGCTGGTCTGCCGGAGGAGGCCTATCTGGAGGAATTCATCCCCGCGCCTCCCACCGAGGAGGACGACGAGGAAGCGCCCAACACCGAGGACGATATGGGCCTGGGCGACTTCTGATAATGTGTGCTGCATACACAGCCCATGCGAAAGCATGGGCTGTGGGCGCATAGGGACTTGCTTGCGGGCGGCAGGCGGATATGCTATACTGAATGGGCGGCGCGGAGACCGCGGCCGCATGGGAAAGGAGTATCAAAATGGCTGTTTTGAAAGGCTTGAAGCCAGAAAAGGTGTTCGCATATTTTGAAAAGCTGTGCTCGGTGCCCCACGGCAGCGGCAACACGAAGATCATCAGCGATCTGTGCGTGGACTTTGCCAAGGAACTGGGACTGAAGTACCGGCAGGAGCCGTGCAACAACGTGGTGATCTGGAAGCCGGCGTCCCCCGGCTGCGAGAGCGCCGAGCCGATCATCCTGCAGGGACACATCGACATGGTGTGCGCCAAGACCGACGACTGCACCAAGGACATGACCCGCGAGGGACTTGACCTGATGACCGACGGTGAGTGGATCTGGGCGGAGAAGACGTCGCTGGGCGGCGACAACTGCATTGCCGTGGCCATGATCCTGGCGATCCTGTCGGACGACACGCTGGTACATCCGCCCATCGAGGCGGTATTCACCGTGGACGAGGAGGTGGGCATGGACGGCGCCTTTGCGCTGGACTGCTCTGACCTGAAGGGCAAAAAGCTGCTGAATTTGGACTCCGAGCTGGAGGGCGTGTTCACCGTGTCCTGCGCAGGCGGCATGCACGCCGATTGCCTGCTGCCCGCAGCGCTGACCGATGCGGCGGGCATGGAGGGCTTCGGCATCACCGTGGCCGGCTTGCGGGGCGGCCACTCCGGTGCGGACATCCATCTGGGACGCGGCAGCGGCAACCGCCTCATGGGACGGGTACTGGCCACAGCGCTGGAGAAGTTCCCCGGCCTGCGGCTGGCGGCCTTCTCCGGCGGGCAGTTCGACAACGTGATCTGCTCCCGCTGCGACGCGGTCGTGGCGCTGCCCAAGGGCAGCGGCCGGGCGTTCGAAGCGTTTATCCGGGAGCTTGAGGGGGTGCTGAAGAACGAGTACGCCGTCACCGACCCCGATGTGACGCTGACCTGCGCGGCAGCGGAGACGGCAAAAGCCGTGCCCGCAGAGCGCACCGTGACGCTGGTGCAGGCGCTGACGGCCATGCCGCAGGGCGTGGAGGCCATGGACACGGATTTCCCCGGTCTGGTGCAGACATCCCTGAATATGGGCGTGGTGAAGCTGGACGGCGACGGACTGCACATCGCGTTCTCCATCCGGTCGTCCATCGCGTCCCGGAAGCTGATGCTGGCGCAGCGCGTGCGGGCTGTGGCGGCGCTGGCGGGCGGCACTGTGGCAGAGCGGGGCGTGTACCCCGGCTGGCAGTACAAGAGGGAGTCGCAGTTCCGGGATACGCTGCTGGCGGCGTATAAGGATCTTACCGGTAAGGACGGCGTGGTGGAGGCCACCCACGGCGGTCTGGAGTGCGGATTGCTGATGGAGAAGATCCCCGGTCTGGACGCGGTGTCCATGGGGCCGGAGCTGCACGATGTACACTCCGTGCGGGAGCGGCTAAGCGTGCCCTCCACGGAGCGCACCTATGAACTGGTATGCGAGCTGCTGCGGCGCAGCTGTTGAATGTGACAGAAAGCTGAGAGGCGGGGCTTTGCCCCGCCTCTGTTATTTTGCAGGATTGCCCAGCAGAAAATGCACTTCTTGCGGGGCGTTCCTGCATAAAACAATTTAGCATTATGAATAGACCACCGCTAAAAAGTACCATGATACAGACAAAATTACGGATTTGCCGAAAGAAATGCCGACTAAGAAAAGCGGAATGTCCGCACGGACGGGAAAATCGTTCCGCAGAAAAATGAAATTTTCCGCATTTAGATATTGCAAAAAGTTTACGCCTGCGATATAATGGCACCGTTGAACACCGCCGTGCCCGACCGGCCGGCGGAAAAAGCTGTTTTTCAGGAAGAGGAAAACAATTTATCTATCAATAAGGAGAAAGAACATGAAAAAGTTTTTTGCACTGGTTCTGGCGCTGGTCATGGCGCTGAGCCTGGTCGCCTGCGGCGACAAGAAGGACGACAGCGGCGATGTGACCGCTGAGCATACCGACACCACCACCGTGGCCGTGGGCGCGGTGATCCTGGCCCGCGACGACGTGTCCAGCGACGACGTGTACAAGTTCGTGGCGGACATCTTCGACAACGCCGCGTCCCTGACCACCAGCCACGCCAAGTACGGCGAGCTGAGTCTGGAGTACGGCGCTTCCATCACCTCCGTGCCCTATCACCCCGGCGCTGCCAAGTACTTCTCCGAGAAGGGTTTTGAGGTCGCCGCCGTGAAGGACGGCGCCGGCAACACCGACTCCCGCAACCTGCGCTTCGTCACCGGCGGCGAGTCCGGCACCTACTACGCCTTCGGCTCCGTCATCGCCCAGCACGCCACCAACAACGCGGGCATCAACGTGGTCGGTCTGGTGGGCAACGGCTCTCAGGCCAACGTGCAGGAGTTGGCTGACGGCACCGCTGACTTCGCTTTCTGCCAGTCCGACGTAATGGCCTACGCCTACAACGGCACCAACCTGTTCAAGAGCAAGATGGAGGGCTTCTCCACTGTGGCCGCCCTGTACATGGAGCAGGTGCAGATCGTCACCACCAACGCCAGCATCAAGACCGTGGCTGACCTGGCCGGCAAGTCCGTGTCCATCGGCGCTCCCGGTTCCGGCGTGTACTTCAACGCCATTGACGTCCTGGGTGCTTACGGGCTGACCGAGGACGACATCAAGCCCACCTACCAGTCCTTCAGCGACAGCGCCGACGCCCTGAAGAACGGCCAGATCGACGCCGCCTTCATCGTGGCCGGTGCCCCCACCACCGCTGTGACCGACCTGGCCACCACCAAGGACACCTATCTGGTCAGCCTGGACAGCGAGCACATCGCCAAGCTGCTGGAGACCTCCGACTATTACACCGAGACCGTCATCGCCAAGGACGTGTACTTCGGCGACTAAATCCTTAGCAGAGAATTGACGCTTTTCGAGGCTACGGCGGGGTTTCCCGCCGTAGTCCTCGCGCTATTCTGTAATCTTCAGGGAGAGAAACGACTATGAGCATCGACAAGAAAAAACCGGATACCGACCCGGCCGACGGCGTCAATACCGCCGCGGACGAGGCCCCGGATCTGGACGCGGTCATGCGTAAATATGACCGTGAATCCGCCACCCGCCTGTGGGAGGGTACGCCCCAGCTGATCATCCGCATCCTCATGGCCGCGTTCGGTCTGTTCTGCATCGGCATGACCCTGTTTTCCAAGGCCATGCCCGAGATCCGGCTCACCATGTTCGTGGGCTGCATCATTATCATCGGCTTCCTGACCTACCCCGCCAGCAAGCACCACGTCAGGGTCAACTACCTGCCCTGGTACGATATCGTGCTGATGGTGGTGGGCGCGGCCTGCTTCTTCTACTTCGCGCTGAACGCCATGACGCTGGTGCGCCTGTCCACCCGTATCGAGACGGTCCACGTCATCATCGGCGTGGTGGGTATCCTGATCCTGATGGAGCTGTGCCGCCGCTGCGTGGGCCTGCCTATTCTGTGCGTGGCCGGCGTGCTGATCGTGTACGCGTTCATCAACCAGCTGAGCTACGCCGGCGCGGTGAACGGTGCCACCCTGTATGACGCGCTGAAAACCATCATCTACAAGCTGTTCTACACCACCTCCGGCGTCATCGGCACGCCCATCAACGTGTGCTATACCTACATCGTTCTGTTCATCATCTTCGGCGCGTTCCTGGAGCGCACCGGCATCGCCAACTTCTTCATCAGCTTTGCCAACCGTCTGGCTGGCTGGTCCAGCGGCGGCCCGGCGAAGGTGGCTGTTATCAGCTCCGCCCTGTGCGGCATGGTGTCCGGCTCCTCCGTGGGCAACACCGTCACCACCGGTTCCTTCACCATCCCCATGATGAAGAAGACCGGCTACAAGCCCGAGTTCGCCGGCGCCGTCGAGGCCGCGGCCTCCACCGGCGGCCAGATCATGCCCCCCATCATGGGTGCGGCGGCCTTCCTCATGGCCGAGTACATGAAGCTGCCCTACGCCCAGGTGGCCGTCAAGGCCATCCTGCCCGCGCTGCTGTACTTCACCGGGATCTTCATCGCCGTCCATCTGGAGGCCAAGAAGCTGGGCCTGAAGGGCGTTCCCCGCGAGGAGCTGCCTGCGTGGCGTCTGCTGGCCCGTGACTGCTACCTGATCCTTCCCCTGATCCTGCTGGTGTGGCTGGTGTCCTCCGGCAGCAAGACCATGTCCCACTCCGCGGCCTATTCCATTCTGGCCGCCATTGCCGTGGGCTTCGTCAATTTCTTCCTGCAGGGCAAGCGCGGTGAGGGCGACACCCAGCCCATGACCACCGGCAAGGCGCTGGGTAATGCCGGCAAGCGCTCCGTCTTCTCCGCGGTGGAGTCTCTGGAAGCCGGTTCCCGCGGCGCTATCACCGTGGCCGTGGCCTGCAGCATGGCGGGCATCATCGCCGGCTGTATCACCGTCACCGGCCTGGCCTCCATCCTCATCAACGCCATCGTCCAGCTGGCGGGCAACGCCACCATCGTCGGCCTGGTGCTGACTATGCTGTGCTGCATCGTCCTGGGCATGGGCGTGCCCACCACGGCCAACTACTGCATCATGGCCTCCACCTGCGCGCCCATCCTCATTCAGCTGGGCTTCCCGCTGGTGGCCGCCCACTTCTTCGTGTTCTACTTCGGCATCGTGGCGGATATCACGCCCCCTGTGGCTCTGGCGGCCTACGCCGGCTCGGCCATCGCCAAGTCCGACCCCATGAAGACCGGCATCAACGCCACCAAGCTGGCCATCGCCGCCTTTATCGTGCCGTACATCTTCGCCTACAGTCCGGCCCTGCTGTTTGAGAACATCTCCGGCTGGTGGGAGGTGGCGCAGATCTGCGTCAGCGCTCTGCTGGGCATCTTTGCCATCGCGGCGTCCCTGAACGGCCATCTGTATAAGAAGGTCCACTGGGCGCTGCGTATCGTCCTGGCCGTCGGCGGCCTGGGCATGATGATCCCCGGCACGCTCACCGACGTGGTCGGCCTGGTGCTGGTGGCGGCGGTCGTCGCCTACCAGAAGATCAGCGCCAAGAAGCACGGCGGCCCCGTGGTGACGGCCTGATCCCATTTGAAGCAAAAGCATCCCCGCACACCGTGCGGGGATGCTTTTTACACCATGTTCATACATTTCCACGCATTTTGCCTAAAGTGCATAGTACGGGCATCTTGCAAAAACTGTCTGAATTTGGTATGATACAGGTGGTAAGGCAGTTTTCGCACAAAGAGAGGAGCATAGACATGGCACAGACCACAAAAAACGCCATTCGCAAGGGCTTTCTGGACCTGCTGGAGCAGCGGCCGCTGGATAAGATCTCCGTGGTGGACATCGCAGATCACTGCGGCGTGAACCGGAATACGTTTTATTACTACTACTGCGACATCTACGCCCTGGTGCGCGAGGTGCTGGAGACGGAGCTGGACCGCGTCCTCAACGCACCACCCCTCTGCACCAGCTGGTACCAGCTGATGATGCGGGTGACGGCGTTCATGCGCGCCAACCGCCGCGCGGTCTACCACCTGTACCAGTCCAGCCAGCGCGACCTGCTGGAGCGCGAGTATTACCAGGTGGTCTACGGTGCCGTGGAGGATCTGGTGCGCCGCACGGCGGAGGACCTGCCGGTGGCGGAGACGGATGTGCAGTCCATCGCGGCGCTGTATACGGCCACGCTGGTGGGCCTGCTGCAAAGCTGGCTGCACTACGGCATGAAGCACGATGAGGAACAGTTCGTGGAGCGCGTCACCCGCCTGACGGAGGGCACGCTGCGCTACGCGCTGGAGCGCAGCTGCGGGGTGGAGAAGGCGTGAGCGGCTTCTGGAAATGCGCCCTGTACGCGGCGGCGCTGGCCCTGCTGGCGCACCCGCTGGGTCAGGCGATCCTCGGTCCCTTTGACCCGGAGAAGCGGCCCTTCCGCAGCCGGAAATGGGAGCAGAACGGCCGCATCTACACCAAATTGGCCATCGATAAGTGGAAGAAGCTGGTGCCGGACATGAGCCGCATCCTGCCGGACATGGTGAAGAAGGAACTGCCCGGCAGCGGCGCCGTGACGGCGGATCAGGCCGCGGCGCTGGTGCAGGAGACGTGCCGCGCGGAGCTGGTCCACGGTGCCTCCTGTTTGCTAGGCCTGGCGTTTCTGTGGCTGTGGCCCGGCTGGGGCGGCGCGATCGTGCTGGCGGTGTGGGTGCTGCTGGCCAATCTGCCCTTTATTCTGATACAACGCTACAACCGCCCCCGGCTCATGCGCCTGGCGGCGCTGCTGCGAAAGCGAGCGCAGCGGAAAGGAGAGCAAAATGCGCGTACTGATCCTGACCTGTAACACCGGCGGCGGGCACAACGCCGTAGCCGCCGCCCTGCGTGACAGCCTCCAGCGCTGCGGCGCGTCCTGCGACGTGATGGACGGCTTGGGCTTCATCTCCAAAAAGGCATCCAAATTCGTTTCCAAGTGGCACACCCGGTTCTACCGCCGGTATCCCAGGCTCTACAAGGCGGGCTATATGTCCGCCGAGGGCGACAAGGAGATGGACCGGCGCGACGGCCCGGTGTACCGCTACATTGCCCGCGGTGCCCGCCGTCTGGGCCGCACGCTGCAAAGCGGCGGCTACGATGCCGTTGTCTGTGTCCACGTGATCCCCGCCATGATGATGACGGCGCTGAAGCAGGCGTGGAGCGCCTGTCCGGTGTTCTGCTTCGTGGCCACGGACTATACCTGCAGCCCCACGGTGGGTGCCTGTACCCCGGATATCTGCGTCATTCCCCATCAGGAGCTGGCCGACGAGTTCGTCAGCTGCGGCATTGCCCGCGATACCCTCCTGCCCGCCGGCATTCCCGTGCGTTCCGCCTTCCGCGAGCATGGCGATAGAGCCGCGGCACGGAGAGCCCTGGGCCTGCCGGAGACCGGCCGCCACATCGTCCTCATGTCCGGCAGCATCGGCTGCGGCCCCATGGGCGACGTGGCGGAGGACCTGGATATGCGTATGGCCGACGGCGACTTCGCCACGGTGCTGTGCGGCAGCAACAAGCAGATGCGCTATGCCCTGGAGCTGCGCCGCCTGTACCGCGTGGAGGCCATGGGCTTCACTACTCAGGTGCAGCTGTACATGGACAGCGCGGACGTGCTGGTCAGCAAGCCCGGCGGCATCAGTATCACCGAGGCCGGCACCCGCGGCGTGCCGCTGCTGCTGGCGGATATGGTGGGCGGCTGCGAAACGCGGAACGAGGCGTTCTTCACCGCCCACGGCTGGGCGGCCTCCTGCCCGCCGGACAACATGGCCGCGTCGGCCCTGGCCTTTCTGGAGGACGAACAGCAGCGTCAGGCCATCACCGCTGCCCAGAGCCGCGATTTCGACGGCCTGGCCGCCGACCGTGTGGCCGCCGCCGTCCTCGCCCGCTGCAAGAAATGACCCCAGCGCCCACGGCGACAGCCGTGGGCGCCTTCTTTGCGCTTTTTGTACGGCGTCCCTCTTGCATTTCGCGCAAACTGTCGGTATACTTGTTAAAGAAATATCGATTTGTTCACAGGCAGGTCATATTCGTATAGTAGGATGAAACTGCGGCCCCGGACGTGGGCTGCGGCCGAAAGGAGGGCGTCTGCCCATGATGATCGAAAAAAGCGGCACCATCCGCCTGCGGGACATTCCCACCGCCGCGGGCCTTTCCCCGAAGGAGCAGGAGCTGGCGGCGGGCATGGTGCGGGTGACGCACCTGTACCGCAGTGCGCTGAAGGTAGCCGTAACGCAGATGGAGATCCTGGACGAGGAGTTCGCCCGTCTGTATGACCACTCGCCCATCCACCACATCGAATACCGTATCAAGACGCTGGACAGCATCATCGACAAGCTGCGCCGCCGGGGCCTGGAGGTCAGCATCGACAACATCTATGCCCACATCCAGGACGTGGCCGGTATCCGCGTCATCTGCAACTATCTGGATGATATCTACTACCTGCGCTCCCTGCTCACCCGCAGCGAGTCCTATACCGTCCTCCGCGAGGTGGACTATATCAAGGAGCCCAAGGACACCGGTTACCGCAGCCTGCACCTGATCGTCAACGTGCCCATCGTCATCAGCGAGGGCACCATGGTCCTGCCGGTGGAGATCCAGCTCCGCACCATCGCCATGGATATGTGGGCCAGTCTGGAGCACGAGCTGCGGTATAAATCCGACCGCAAATTCACCCAGCAGGATGCCGCCCGCCTGCGCCTGTGCTCCGACGCCATCAGCGAGATCGACCGGGAGATGCAGGATATCTACCAGGGCAACGAACCCAAATACCACGCCTGAACACAAAAGACCGGCCCCGCCGGTCTTTTTTCGTCCCCAGCCAAGGCCCATAACTTCCCCTTATACCTCCCACACAGATTTTTTATGCCAACATCTGGATATTCCCGTTGCCTTTCGCGACACTTTCTGGTAAGATGGTCGTACAACAGAGCCTGCGCGCCAAAAAACTTTCCCAACAAGAAATTTTGCGGCACACAGGCCCGGGAGAGAAATATGTGAGCCATAGAAGGAGGAACCGCCATGAAGAGACGACTGCTCCCCATTCTGATGACCCTGGTATTGGTATGCGCGCTGCCCATATGGGCAGCTTTTGTTACATCGGGGGATGTAACAAATCCCCTGGTGTCCACCGCCGGCGCGACGCTGCCTGACTTGCAGGCAAAAATCGACGCTGCGGCGGACAACGCGACCATTACCTTGGACTCCAATACGGAGATCGCTGCCACGCTGCAAATAACAAAAAACCTGACCCTCGACCTGAACGGCTGTACATTGAGGATGACCGGCGACGGCAGCGTGCTCAAGGTGAGTGGCCGTGCGACCCTGACCATACAGGACAGCAGCGCGGAGGGCACCGGCACCATCACCGGCGGTAATGCCGTGGATGGCGGCGGCGTGTACATTGATAATAACGCAACATTGAAAATGACCGGGGGATGTATTACGGGTTGCCATGCGAGCTACGGTGGCGGCGGCATACGGTCTTCCGGGAATCTGTACATGAGCGGAACGGCTAAGATCGAGAAATGCACATCGAATTGGGGAAGTGACGATGCGATTTGGAACAAAGAGGGGGTCATATATGCCGATGGCGGCACAGTGGATGGCATGGTGAACAGTCAAGGTACGATTACGTGCAGTAATGGTACTAATGCCAATGCCGCAACCGTTTTTAATAAAACTGTATATCTGCGTGGGTCCAATCAAACAAAGCGCTGCATCGAAGCTGGAACTTATAATGGGACAGTGGAGAACACGGGATCGATCACCGGCGGTACTTTTTACGGCACAGTGAGAAATCAGAAAAACTCTATGGGTTTGAATATTACTGGAAGCGTCACCGGCGGCACATTCTACGGTCCGATCGTAAATGAGGTAGGCCCTGGACAGGTCACCGGCGGCACCTTCGCGGTGCGCTTTGATACGGGCGATGGCACGAAGCCCGAGCCGGAGCTGGTGCCATGGAACGACAAGGTGCTTCGCCCCACGAGCGATCCGGAAAAGAGTGGCCACACCTTTATCGACTGGTATCTGGGCGATGCGCCATATGACTTCGATACCCCGGTCAATGCCCCGCTGACCCTCACGGCCAAGTGGGAGAAGGTTCCCTCCTCCGGCGGGAATTACTACTACCACCCCACCACCGATACTAAGGTCGACGACACCAAGGGCAGCCCCAAGACCGCTGACCCCGGCGTAGCCCTCTACGGTGTCCTGTCTCTCCTGTCCCTGACCGGCCTGACCTGCGCCACCAAAAAGAGATAAACAAACAAAAAGAGATAAACAAAGCCAAAAGAAGCGCCCCCGGGCGCTTCTTTTTATCCCCCAAGCCTTCCCCTCGAGCGGCGGACCCCCCCAAAGCCTTCCCCTTGAGGGGTCCGCGGTATTGAATGACACGCCGGTGGCCTGTCAGACCCGCGGACCGACCCGCAGGGAGACAGGTGTCAGCGAAGCTGACGGATGAGGGGTCTTTCGTCTCCTGTCCCGCCCGCAGGCAGTGTCCCCCCAATACCACGGCGGCGTCAGCCGCCACCTACCCATTGCGGTGCTTCGCGCC
>OKVH01001073.1_pt1 | contig 13605 bp, 14 predicted proteins | sample 1604791 | NCBI WGS metagenome assembly OKVH01 (sample SAMN01760919, study PRJEB22395) | human gut metagenome | reverse complement strand
TTTCTCCTTTGTTATATATTTATATTCATTATAATATTGCTTCTACTAAATCTCAATATTTTTGTCTAAAATGTTATATAAATGTTATATTTTGAAGAATATTGTACTCCTAGTTTTAATTTATTACTATTTTTTTGCCTATGTATTGTGTTGCAATTCTATTTTCTGGTTTTTCGTCAAATAGATATAATACTATTAAAAATATCCATTCTAAAGGTTTCATAATTAAATATGTTATATCTGCCTCTATTTCATTATTTATATGCTTAGACAATGGGTAACCATATTTATCGTAGATATGTCTTATAAAATGATGAAATTTAGGTGTTCTTTCTTGTATTAAATCTTCGAAAGCATTTGCAATACATAGTTGTCTATTAACTACTATTTTTTCTCCTCTTCTAATTCCCATTCTAATAGGTTTTACTATATTTTTATGTCCTCTTAAAGAAACTGTACATAAATAATGTGCATCATATGTAACAGAGGGTGGTGATATTTTTGTAGATAACGTCCAGTCACTTGTTTCTAAAAATGCTTTTATTGCTTCATCTGGTCTTTGTCCAAATAAAATTAATATACAAATAAGTATAGCTGTAAATGGAATAGATAAAACAATTGCAATTATAGGCCAATTTTCTATATTATAAAATATTTTACTACACTTATTTAAAAATTTATTTTTATACTCTCTAGCTTGTATATTTTTTTCTTTATATATTTTCATAATCTCCATTACAGCTCTTATACTACATAAAATATAATTAATAGGAAATAATGTTAAGTATAGTATACTAACTGTTTGAATATTCATGCTTAACTGAATTATATAAATTATTATATAGATTGAACATATAAAAATTCCAGACATTGCACCTACAATTACTAATGGTGGTAAGTTTAGTTTTTTTATTCTTATTAAGGCATACGATATAATTCCTACTAAACATATTATTAAAACTGTTGGCATACTCCAAGATGCAATCGGACTATGTAAGTCTATTTCTCCTCCTCCCAATTTTAATGCTTGGTTATAGTCTTTAAATTCAAATGATACATATAAAATTACAGTTAATATAATTCCTAATACAAATGTTAAAATATCTATTAAATTCTCTTTTATTTTTTTCTTTTTAAATAAGTTTATAATGTTAAAAATTGTTAACACAAATGGTGCTATTAAACAAAATATACCTATTATAAGTAATACATATGGTAAAATATTCATAATCATCATTCCCCTTTTTCTTTAATCACTCGCAGCTCCTGCTCCTATAATATTTCCATCTATAGCATCAACATATACAAATAAATTTGTTAATGGATCATTTTTGTCGAACAGTCTAACTACCCAAATTAATTTTCCTTCATATGGCTTTTGCTTCCACTTCTCTGTCCAAAAATGTGTACTACTTTTCATATCTTCTGGTCCTAAAATTAATTCGCACGAAATTGTGTCTTTTTCATTTATCTTACTATAAAATTCAGATTTCCACCCTTGATATTGATATTTTTCTTTTTTTGCTTCATTTTCTGCTATTCTAATAGCTTCATCTAAAGATATAAGTTCTATTTTTTTATGTTCTATATTTGTATAATATTTTTCATTTTGAACGTAGTATTCTACACCGTTTTTATCTGTATTGCTTGTAAATTCACTTACATTTAAATCTTTTGACTCAAATTCATAATATATACAATTTGTATTTGGTATTTTACCTACTATTAAAATATTTACAATATATTCATCTAAAAAATTTCCTAATTTATATTTTATATTTCCAATATTAGTTTCTATTTCCTTAATTTCAAACTTAGATACTACTATAATTGCATTTTGCTTGTTAAAGTTTATTTTAGGTAATTCCTGTGCTTTAAAATTTAATGTTTTTAGCATATTATTATATTCATTGTTATCTTCTTGTATAACTTTTTTATAGACTCCTGCAACTTTTGTATTTTCTAAATTTAAATTATCTGTAACTTTAGATATTTTATTTTCTGAGGTAATATTTATTGGTTCTACAAAAGAATATTTTTTATCACTTTCACTTGTCATTATATCTAGCTTTTTAATTAGTTCTTCTGCATCTTGTATTCCTGTTTGTATTACTTGTCCACTATCTGAAAATCTTTTTATTATTTCAGCATTCTTTCCATTAAGCATGAATACAAAATTTTTACTTACAGTATTGTAGTCTAACTCTATAAAACAACCTTCACTTTGCATTTCTCTTATTTCGTTTTTTGAGTATACTTTTCCCTCAGTTGTAGTTTCTATTCTATTACATAATTCATAGTATATCTGCTTATATTCACTTGTTCCTGGTTCTATAATTATATATTCATTTTTTTTGTTTTTATATATAATCCTATCTGGCACTTTCAGTTTTTCTTCACATTGCGATAAATCTACATTTTCATTTTCTATTATTTCAGATTTCATCTCAATTTTAAATATAGTAAATATTATGATACCTATTACAACACATAATAAAAAGCAAATTAAATTTTTTTTATTTTTTATACTATCTATTTTCATATTTTAAGTTTCCTCTCTTTTTATTTTTTGGTATATCATATTTACAATTTCGTCTACTGATAATTCTTCACCTATTAATGTTTCTGGAATACTTTTTATAAAATCTTTATCATTCCACCAAGTTTTCATTTCTGCTTCTCCAAATTCTTCTGAACATAGTTTGGTTTTATGTCTTCTTAAAGTTTCTTCAAACGGAATATCAAAATAAAAAGCATAAATATTATTCTTAAATTCTTTTAATATTTTTTCGAATAAATTATTATAATATTTCGAATTTAATATCCCTTCTAAAATAATAAATTCACAATTTGCTTTACCAAACATTGCTAGTTTGAATAATAAATCACTTACGTTTTGCTTTTTTCCTTCTTTAACATATAAAATTTCTCTTCTAACAACATCTTGCGAAATAAGCATTGTCCCATGTCCTAGCTTTTTTTGCAATCTTTTTGCTGTTGTTGTTTTTCCACTTCCCGAATTTCCTCTTAATATAATTATTTTTGCCATTATATTCTCCTATTTATTTTTTATGGAGTAATTATATCATTCTTATAAATTTAAGTTCAATAATTTTAATAAAGAAAAAACAACCGTGTTATTAAAAATAACACGGTTGGTAAAATTAGATTTTATTTACTCCCACTCTATATCTTCATTTATTGAAACATTTTAGCCTATATCATTCTAAACTTTGTCTATTATTACAGTATCTGCTAAAACTCCTTCTGCCACAAAACTCTCCTTTTCATTATATATTTCGAGTTTCTTAAATCTCTTTTTAGGTAAATTAACTTCTAATATTAAATTTCCTGTTGCACATTCATCAAGTGTAATTGCAAGTTCGTTTTTATATGTTTTTGCGTTAATAAAAGTGATTTTATCTGTATTATCCGTTCTTCCATATAAACGTAATTTGATTACAGGTTCATCCGACGTTTTAATATTAATAGCCGTTCGTAACGATTTAATCGATACTATTTCTATATCTATAGCACTTATAACTTTTCTTTCGTCTATTATTCTACTTTCATCGAATATTCTTTCCCGTTCATTTATTCTTCCATTAGTTTGAACATTCTGTGCACTCAGATTTTTAATGTTAAATTGACTCATAATTTTTTCCTCCTACTTATGTGATTTCTCATTTTGTTACAATTTGGTTATAATTATTACCAAAATAGGATTTTTTACATTTTTTCCTATAGCTTAAAATTATACTATATTTCTGCAAAATTTCCAATAACAATTGCTCTTGTATTTTACATAGATTTACATAGATTTGTTCTTTTTTATATATTCCACTTCATATTTATCTAATAACTCTATTGTTATTTTCCCTTGTTTTAATGCCTCTTCTGCTGTCATAAAAGTTCCATTTTCAAAATATACTGTAACAACTTCAGTTTTTTGTGATGGATAATAGTATTCATAGTTTTCGTCTTCATAAAATTTATATTCTATGCCATCTAAATATTTTTTGTAATGTTCAGTTTTTCCAGTTACTGTATGATCTATTAATTTTGGTTCACTGTTTTCTTCTTTTTTCTCTAAAATGTCACTATTATCTATTTTTAAAGCAAAATATGGAATATCTGAATTTTTTTCTTTCATAAAAATTATAAAATTGTCTTGAAAATAGCAATATTTTGTATCTATTCCTACGCTTAAATATTCTGTAACCATAGTTGCTTTACTTTTTAAATTGCAACCACTTTCATTTAAATAAAAATTAACATTTTGAATAGTGTCAAAAATGTATAATCCTTCCGAATTTTTTATTTCTTTTCCATATAATTCGTCATAACTAATCATACCATTTACTCTAACATATGGAATTCTTAGTTCATCAATTTCTTTAAACTCTCTGTTTCCTGTATATAAATTTGTTTTATTCTCTATTTCTTTATAATACTCTTCAAATGATTTATTTGTATCTGTTCTATAAAGGATTATTTCATCCTCTTCTTTTGTTTTTAATTTAATTGCAAAGTCATTGCTATGTGAATTGTTAATACTTATAGGATTATAAAATAATATTTCTATATTTTTATTCATATTTTCTGAACTAGCATTATTTATTCCAAAATATTTTATAAATTCCTCACTTTCTCCAAATTTCCAATTATATTCATTAAAATTATCGAATTTTTCTAAAAAGTTTAACTCTTTGTTTAATGTAGTTTCTATTTTATATCCATTTGTTATTGTTCTTTCTATATTTATTTTGTAATCATTTTTATCTAGCATTTCTTTTGTGAATGGACTAGCACTTAAATCTTTTGCAATTTGAACATTTTCATCTTCTAGTTCTATTTTTTCTTTACCAATTTTTTCTGCTAATTCTTTCCACGCTAAATCTAATGTTCCAACCCATAAATTATTTATAGTATTTTCATTCAGTGTACTTTTATATGATGGATTCATTGTTATATTATGATTTGTATTAAATCGTTTATATAATTGTGTTACTGCATATACGATTCCACTTAGGAGAACTGTTATAGCTGTAAAAATAATTAATACTTTTAAAATTTTATTCATTTCGATAATTCCTTTCTTTATTAAATTTTTCCTTAGTTGTTTTTTTCCTCTATGGATTAATGTTTTAGTATTAGAAAGTGTTTCGTCTAATATTTTTGCTGTTTCTTCATAAGACAGTCCTTCTATATTAACTAAATACATAGCATTTTTATATTTTTCATCTAATTCATCTATTCCTTTTAATACTTCATTCTTAGTTTCTTCTTTCATAATTTCTTCTAATATATCATTACTAACTTCTTCATTGGAGCTTAAGACATACTGCTTATTAATTTCATATCTTCTTTTTTCTACATTAATATAATTAAATGCTTTGCTTTTAGCCACAAGATATATGTAATATTTAAAAGAACTATCTTCCTGCAACTTATTCTGCATAACATATATAAAAGTTTCTTGCGTTAAATCTTCAGCTTTTTGATAATCTTTTACTATGTTATATATAAAATATTCAATCTTACTTTTATATTTATTATAAATATATTCAAAAGCTTGCTTTTCTCCACTTAAATATGCATTATATAATTTTTCATCTAAATTTTTTTTCATATTTCACCTACTTTCATATATATATAACAGTAACTTTAAAAAAAGTTGCATTTTTTCTAAAATTACAAATTTATATTATTTAAAAAGATTAGCTTTTTTAATGAATTTTACTCATAAAAAACTAATCTTTTTTGTTTCATATATTTTATTTTTTTCTTATTTTTGCCACAAAAAATCCTTCATATAAATCTGTTGGACATACACACAAAGTTCCATTTATTTTAGTATTCAAAAATGGTACATCTGGGAATAATTCTTTTTTTATTGGTACAATTTCTATTTTGTTTTTATTTATAATTTCTTGCAATACCATTTCATTTTCTTTTTCTAAAATTGAACAAGTAGAATAAACCATTTCACTCCCTCTTTTTAATAAATTTATTGCTTTATTTAATAACTGGGTTTGAAATTTTATAGATCTATTTAATAATCTTTCTGTAAATATTGTTTCTAATTTACTATCGTTAGTATCTAGAGTTCCACTTCCACTACAAGGTGCATCTAGTAAGATTTTGTCAAAAGATAAGAAATTATCTAGCTCTCTAGAATCTTTTACCATTACACTAACTCTAGTCGCTCCCTGCTTTTCTATATTATATTTTAATCTTTCTGCCCTTATTTTGTTTTTTTCGCATGCTGTTATATATGCATTATTTTTTGATAAAGCTACCATTTGCGTTGTTTTTCCCCCTGGTGCTGCTGCCATATCTAGTATATTTTCATCTTCTTTTGGATTTAATATTATTGCTGGTATCATAGATGATAAGCTTTGCAAATATATTTCTCCATTTTCATATATTTCTAAGTCTTTTATTTCTTTTTCTGTAACATTTTCTAATATTAATGCAGATTCGTACCAAGGAACTTCACTATATGTATAATTTAGTTTAGTTAAATATTCTTTTACATAGTTTATACTAGTTTTTAATGTATTTACCCTTAATGTAGTATTTCTCTTTTTAGAATATCCATTTATTATTTTATTTGTTACTTCTTTACCATATTGTTCTATTAATAAATTATATAAAAAATTTGGAATATTATTTATCATTTAACTCTCCTTATTAATTTGTCTTCTCTTCTTCCTTATATAAAAAGCAACCTTTTTCATGTGAATATATAATCCCTATTGCTTGCAAATATGAATAAATAATTGTACTACCTACAAATTTCATTCCTCTTTTTTGCAAATCTTTTGATATTACATTTGAAAGTTCATTTGTAGTTTTATCTGTTTCATAAATAATTATATCATTTGTAAAAAATTTTAAGTAATTATAAAAAGAACCATATTCTTTTTGAATTTCTTTAAATATTTTACTATTATTTATTGTAGCATTTATTTTTAATTTATTTCTTATTATATCCTTATTTTGTATTAATTCTTGTATTTTTTTATCATCATAGTTGCATACTTTATTTATATCAAATTTATCAAATGCCTTTCTAAAACTTTCTCTTTTATTTAGTACACATTCCCAAGAAAGCCCTGCTTGGAAGGATTCTAATATTAGCATTTCGTATAAATATTCATCCGAAAAATTTGGCTTGCACCATTCTTCGTCATGATATTTTACATATAATTCGTTCTTCAAATTACACCATCTACATCTTTTTTTGTTTTCTAAATAATCTAAGCAAATTTTAAAGAACTCTGTATGACTTTTAGAAAATTCTCCATATTCTATTAGTTCTTTTATCTTTGTTTCACTTGACCATTTTACTTCTTCTACTTCTTCTTTTTGAATTTTTATTTTATTCATATTTACATTTTCTTTTAAATAATAAATATCTACAAAATCATCTTCTGTTTTAATTGTTTTTATTAGTACAATATTATTCTCTTCTACATTAATTCCTAGTTCTTCTTTTATTTCTGTTATAATTCCTTGTTTACTTGTTTGTCCAGATATAGGGTGACCTCCTGTTGTAGCCCATTTTCCATCTTTTTCTGGTACTCTTTTTTGAATTAAAAATTCGTTATTTTCATTTTGTATAAATATAATAACTGTAATATAGTATTTTCCTTTTGGAACTGTATTACCTTTATAAATTGTTTCTCCAGTTAACTTTCTATTTTCGTCATATAAATCTCTTTTTTCCATTTAATTCTCCATTTATTTAGTCTTCATGCTTTTGTCCAATTATTTTAGTTTCTTTTTAAGTAACTGCTTCCTGTTGTAGTCCTGCCTCTTTTATTGTCTGAAACAAATTATTTCCTAAGTTCATTTTATCTACAACCACATTAAGTGCTCTATCTTAAATAGTTTATTTATTATATTCTTTATAGTTCTTAGCTAAAATTATTTCTCCTGCTAAATCTAATATTATTCCAATAACTGCAAATATTCCAGCTATTACAAAACTTACAATTTGTAAGTAAAATTCTTCTATAATAAAAAATGTTACTAATGCAATTATTAATGCTACAATAGATATTATTCCTCCAAATAGCATTAGTATCTATATTAAATAATACATTTTCGAATATTTTTTATAACTTTCATTGTATTCAAATGTTAAATTATTTACACTTATTAAAGATATTTTTCCTCCATTCTTAATTATATATTAATTTTCATTTTGATTATAGCATTTATCTTTATATTATACAATTATTTAATTTATATTTTAAGATCACTTAAAGAAATAACCTAGAACTCTTTTACAGGTTCTAGGTTTGTTTTAACAGTATTAAACTAATACTGTTTTTTGTTAGTTTTGTGCTTTAAATGGTGGAGATGAGGAGAATCGAACTCCTGTCCACTAAACTTTCCATATAAATTTCTCCGAGTGCAGTTTGTTATTTAAACTTCCCATATATATTGGTTAACAAACAAAACAATATACATAGTATCTCTTGATTACCCACTATTCCAGAGAACTAATAGCTTCGTTTCCTACTTTAATTTGGCGCTTTATTTATAACAGTAGGCTTTATAATAAAACGACGTTGCAACTAGGCAGCGTAAGCTAATTCTTCGTTATTAGCGTTTATATTTATTCTTGCTTTTTTTAAGTGGCCAAAGCAACCATCCACTACTCGCTTTTCATACTTCTAGATTAATGTCGAAACCATTACATCCCCAAGTACATATTTATTTTACCACATATTTATTTTTTTCTCAATCTTAGTTTTAAATTTATACTTATAAAATTTCTTCCATTTTCTCTATTAGCTTTTTTATTTTGTCCTTAAAATCTTCACAGCTGTTTATTATAAATCTTTTAGGATGAGTTTTATATGCTTCTAATATTTTATTGTCAATGTTAATTGTGTCATTCCCTTCATCTCTTCTTGCTTTATTATTAAATGTATATAGTTCTGGCAATCCTTTTGCAACTGTTTCCATATGAATAATACCATCATAGTTATTTAATACTCTATCATATGTTGTATTAAATTTATTCAAAATTTTTTCTAATTCTGTTCTATCTAAATACATCATAGCATCAATTGGACCTCTATCATATATAATTAGATTTTTATTGTTTATAGATAATTCAATTGCTCTTTCATAAATTTTCTCTGTTTCAAGTTGCATTTTTATTAGCAGTTCTTGAAAATTACTTTCTCCTACTTTGGGTGCTGTAATCCCTCCAAGGATTAGCATAGTTGCTATTTCATTTACTATATATACATCATAGCCTTGCTTACTAAAATATTCTTTTATAAATGGTAAGGAGTCTGTCTTTCCTGCACAAGTTCCTCCTGTTAATAATATTTTTTTACATATTTTATTTTTCATCAGAATTTCCTTTCTATGTATATTGCCTAAAAATACTAGCATATAGCTCATTTTACTTATACAAATTTATGCTTACACTATAACATATTCTAAAATTTATAACAATATTTTTGTAAAAACTCTTGCATATATTTTTTCATTATGGTATGATGTTATTGCTTATTTTTTAGGGGTATAGTGTTAATGGTAGCACATCGGTCTCCAAAACCGCCTGTGAGGGTTCGAATCCTTCTACCCCTGCCAATATAAAAAATAAAGGCTTGCTATTAACACTAATAGCAAGCCTTTATTTTTCATTCTAACACTATATTTTAATCTTATCTTTATTTAAATATTGGAGGTACACTTGTTTAATAAATTTTTTATTATGTTCTTTATGTTTTTACTTATTTTTGTAACTTTTTTTATATCTTTATCTATTCCATCTACAAATGCCAATTTAATATATAGTAACAATATTACTATTTCTTCTTGCGGTTTTGCTTGGCCAATTCCTGGGTATACCAAAATTACTTCTCCATTTGGTAAAAGAGATTCCCCCACTGCTGGCGCTTCTTAGGTGCTGGTGGTTACACCTTAACTTTGTCATTTAATGAGTTTAAAATTACCTATTGCCATATATCTCCTAATTATTTAGTATCTGAAGGTGATATTGTTTCTAAAGGGCAAATTATTGCAAATGTTGGGCCTAAATATGTTTATGGTGTTCCTGGTAATAATTATACCGATTCAACCGGAAAACCAACTAATGGTGCTACAACTGGTACGCATTTGCACTTGGGCTTCCGCATAAATGATAAATATGTAAATCCTTTAGATTATTTCCAATAAAAAAGCGAACCTAGGATTTTCTAACCAATATAAATTCTAAGATTCTCTATAATTCTCTAGTACAGAAATTTCTCCTACTAGGAGAAATTTGGTACCATACAAAAAAACACATATATTCTATGTGTCTTTTTAACTAATATTTACATATCATCTTCCAAGTCTTCATCGTTATCATGGTGATGACCACATCCTGTACAAGAACTGCATCCATCTCCACAACCATCATCGCAATCTCCACAGTCTTCACAATCGTCGTCACATGACCAGTCTAACTCTATAACATTATTACATTCTGGGCATTTTACTTCTTTTTTGTTTTCGTCAAAATCTGTTTCAAATTGATAATTGCAATATGGACAAACAATTTCTATATCGTATACATCATTAAGATATAATTCTTTTGCCATCTTATCCATTTTTTCTTCTAATTTGGCAATTTTTGTTTGGTTGTCTTTGTTTACATCATCCATTTTTTGTAATATATCTACCATTGTCTTAATAACATTTTCTTGAACATATTTTAAATCTTTTTCATCTTTAATATTTTTATTCATATCTAAAATTAGTTTTTGTAATTGCTCTTTTATTTCCATAACAAAACCTCTTTCTTTTAGACTCTTTCCATATATTCACCAGTTCTAGTATCTATTCTTAGTTTATCTCCTATTTCTACAAATAAAGGAACACTTATTTCTAAACCATTTTCTAATTTAGCTGGTTTACCAGATGTTGTTGTAGTATTTCCACTAAATCCTGGTTCTGTATATGTAACTTCTAATTCAACAAACATTGGTGGTTCAACTGCAAATACTTTTCCTTTATATGATAAGATTTTCATATCCATATTTTCTTTCATAAATTTTAATGCATCACCAATTTGTTCTTCGTTTAATGGTATTTGTTCATATGTTTCGTTATCCATAAAGTAATATAAACCACCATCTTCATATAAGTATTGCATATCTCTTTTTTCGATTTCTGCTCCTGGGTATTTTTCAGATGGGTTAAATGTTTTTTCTATAACTGCTCCTGAAATAACATTTTTTAATTTTGTTCTTACAAATGCAGAACCTTTTCCTGGTTTTACGTGTTGAAATTCTACTACCTTAAATACATTTCCATCCATTTCGAATGTTGTTCCATTTCTAAAATCTCCTGCTGAATAAACTTCTGCCATAATTATTTCCCCTTTCTTATCTTTCTTAAACTAAATCTATACTATTATATACCTTTTTGCCTTAAAAATCAAGACTTTTTCACTTTTCATCCACTATAATATAATTTTTATCTGATTTGGTTAAATTTATACAACCAGATTTTGTAATTAAAACCGTATCCTCTATTCTCACTCCATAATTGTTTGGCAAATATATGCCTGGCTCATTTGTAATTATCATGTTTTCCTTTAATAAATTGTCATTTTTAGAATTTATATATGGTAGTTCATGTATTTCTAATCCAACGCCATGTCCTAATGAATGAATTAAGTCATAACCATTTAACTTAAAATCATTTTCTACATTTTTAGAAATAATCCTAATGCTTGCACCTTCTCTTAAGTCTTTCTGTGTTTGTAATTGATTTTTTAATACTAAATTATATATATTTTTTATATTTTCAGGAATATATCCAGCAAATATTGTTCTAGTCATATCAGAACAATATCCTTTATATTTACATCCCATATCTATTATTATTGGATCTCCCAATTCTATTTTTCTATCGGATATTTTAGCATGTGGCTTAGAACTGTTTTCACCCGAAGCTACAATTGTTTCAAATGCTAATTCATCTGCTCCATTGTCTATAAAAAACTCTTCTATCTTTTCTGCAATTTCCTTCTCTGTTTTTCCAATTTTTATATAATTCAATAAATAACTAAAGCATTTATCTGTAATCTCACATGCTTTTTCTATTTTGGCAATTTCTTCTTCATCTTTTATCATACGTTGTCTTTCTATAATATAGTCTGTTTCCTCAAAATTATGCACTTTATATTTTTGCATATAATCTTTATATTGGGCATAAGTAATGTAATTTTCTTCAAAACCTACGTTTTCACAAAATATGAAAAAAGTTTCATAGTCTTCTTGACTTATTTTTGAAATATCAATAACTATTATTTCATCATCTATTGTTAGGGTAGATTTAACCTCTTCTAAATACCTACTATCTGTTAAGAAAAAATTCTCTTTTCTTGCTATAATCAATACTCCTTCTGCATCAATACCTGTTAAATATTTAATATTATATGGATTTGATATTATTATAGCTTGCATATTTCGCATTTTAATTTTTTCTCTTAGCCATTTAATTTTAGTATTCATAAGTATCTCCCACCTTAATTAAAAAATATTTTATACTATCTGCTTAAGTCTTTTTTTAAATTATTCTCAAAATTTTTGAAATCACCATTATAAATATATCATTTGGAATATATACAACTATTGCTGAAGCTAAAGCAATAAATGGTCCAAATGCTATATATTCCATTATTTCTTTCTTTCTTATCTTTGATATTACAAGCATAATTATACTTGCTATTGCAGCTATTAAAAATGCTATAATAATAGTACTTATTATATTTGTCTTACCTAAAAATAATCCTAAAGTTCCTATTAGTTTTATATCTCCGAATCCCATAGCTTCTTTTTTCGCAATTAATTCACCAATAAGTGTTATTATTAAAAATAGTCCTCCACCTAAGAACATTCCTAATATACTGTTTAGAAAAGTATTTATTCCTATGTTTGTATTTATAATAACCTGCATAAATATAAAAATTAGTCCTATTTCAAACATTGTTAATGTAAGTCTATTTGGTATAATTTGTTTCTTATAGTCTATTATAAAAACATTAATTAACATTGGGATTAATATTATATATTTTAATGTATCTAGTGAAAAACCATATATATATAATAATGCTATATAAGATATAGCTGTAATACTCATAAGTAAATACTTAGGAGTAGCACTTGTTAAATATTGTGTAAAAAAATCTTTTGATAAAACTTTTTCATATTTTGCTAATCGCATACTAGACCAATCTATAAGTTGCCCAATTATCAAGCCCAATACTCCTATTGATAAATAAAATAATATGTGAATATCATTTATATACATCTTTTATTTTTCTCCTCTTTTTCTAAATATTTTTTAATAATGCTATTCTCTATAGGTCGTTTTATTTTCGTTACCCATATGTCCTTTTCATTAATTGGTTTTACTAATATTGAAAACATTTGGCTTCTATTAGCCCCTATAACATCTGTAAAAATTTGATCTCCTATTACTGCAATATTCTCTGAATCTAAATTTAATATTTCCTTTACTTTATTAAAACCAAATTTAAATGGTTTCTTTGCGAAATAACTATATTCTATTTGTAGT